>Ga0182024_10002145_pt1 | contig 49617 bp, 48 predicted proteins | sample P32metaG_FD_120480 | JGI IMG/M metagenome (GOLD analysis project Ga0182024, IMG submission 120480) | Permafrost microbial communities from Stordalen Mire, Sweden - P3-2 metaG (Illumina Assembly) | ecosystem: Environmental > Terrestrial > Soil > Wetlands > Permafrost | place: Sweden: Stordalen...
GACGGCTGTTTATTCGCGTAAGTGCTCGCGTCGTGAACTGGCCCGCTTCTTGCGAAGCGAACAGGAGGTTCGCCGGTTCGCAACCAGCATCTGACACGACCCCCTACGCTCGCTGTTATTGAACGGATTGAGCATGGGCCCAAGCAGGAAATCGAGTAATGTTCAAACATTTTGTTGCATTGGCTCTGGGAATGTTCGCTGCGGCCTGGGTTTCGTCGGCGGGTGCTCAAACTCCGGGGCGGCGCGCTATCCTGCCGGATGGCGCCTTCGATTGGCTTGATCTTCGGATCTCAACAGCGGATGGCTTGCCGCTTCCAGCCCAACGGGCCTTACCCGCCCGAAGCTTACGTCGGCGTTATGAACACGATCGGTCTTGACATCGGTATCACCGCCGGCGGCGCCATGGCGTGGGGTGTGTTCGCGCCTACAGCCGGTCCGATGTACGGCGGACTTGCCGGCACCTATGTGGGGGCAAGCGGTTCCATCGGCGTGGGTGTTGGCGTTGGCGCCAATCTTTTGTTTGGTGGAACCGGACGTTCGATCGCGCTCCAGCCACTCTCGGTCGAAGGATCGGTTGGGGTCAATCTTTCGCTCGGAGTTTCAGGGCTCACGCTTGCATTGGCGCGATGAGACAGAGGGGCTAAGAGCCAGTCATGAGAGGAAGATCCATGAAAAGGACGATGCATTTTCTGGCCGGTTTCGGAACATTGGCTTTGCTGGTCACCCTGTCGGCCAGCTCCGCGTCGGCGCAAACAAATCTCGCTAAGGCGATCCAGCAGAAGCTGGCGGCGGAGGCTGCAAAACTGGAGAATTCCTGCGCCGACGATATCAAGAAATATTGCAGCGACGTCACGCCGGGCGAAGGGCGAATGATCTACTGCATGCAAGCTCATGAGGACAAGATAAGTACGAAATGTGCATTCGACCTGGAGGAAGCCGCAACGGATATTCAGCTATCCGGAGACAATCTGAAAGATGCTGTAAGCGCCTGCAAGGCCGAGATAGCGGGCGTGTGCGGAAAAGCCCAGCCGGGTCAGGGGCGAGTCGCGGCATGTCTTGTCGCGAACAAATCGACGGCTTCAAAAAATTGTATTGAGGCGCTCGATAAAATCGAAGCCATGGTGGCTCATTGAGCCTCTCAGCTGCTCTGGCAGGCCGTTGAAGAAGTCTTCCAAGGACGCGCGGTGAAGTTGGCTTCATCGCCACCACGGAAGCGAATTTGCCCTTTGATGGCACCGTCGGGTTGAAGTTCCGGAACATGAATATTTCACCGATGGCATGGTAGAGGATATCATCACCGGATTGTCGCGATCCAAATCACGTTTCGTAATCGCTCGAAACTCGACATCCGCCAAGTTGGTCGCGAACTAGGCGTCCACGATGTCTTGGTAAGGCAGCGTACGCAAGGCTGGAAAACGGATTCGTGTGACCGCGCAGCTTATTGACGCATCAACCGACGCCCACAAGCTCGGCGCAGTTCGAGCTGGACAGCGGGCCTTAGTCGCATGGAGGTGGTGAACAGGCCTGCGCCGTAAATGGCGAGCGGCGCCACGATGAGGCCGGCGATCAGGTCGATAAAATAATGGGCGCCTTCAATGGGGGCGGCCGCGATCAGCACCGCGTTCAGGGCGGCAACCGACCAGCGCAAGCGAGGCAGCGCGAACAACGGCCAGGTAAAAATCACGCCGCATTCGGTATGAAAGCTCGGAAAGGCGACGAGCCCCTCAAGATTATCGGAGCTGATCAGAAACCTGCCGCCGGCGCGCAACGCTTCCAGATGGCGTGCCGGTCCGAAGGTGACGGCGGGATTGAGGCCGGCGTATCCCTCAGGCGCGACGTGCAAATAGAAATAGGCCCCGCCGGCGGGTGCGAAGGTAAAGATGACCAGGGTTGCGACGAGTGCGACGGAGATGGCGATGATGTACTGTCGCAACCGCAGGAATTTCGACGAAGCCGTCAGCGCGATGACGACAAAAAGCGCCTGTGTTCCCATCGACCAGTACGCGGCCTTGCCAACCAGGCTCAGCAGCGGATGGGTGGCGGCGAACCGAAGATAGGCGCGCCAATCGAGCCCCAACCACAGATCGAGTCGATGTAGTTCGGCGTCGCGATATGGGAAGCCGAGGGTGGCGAGCGGATAGGCCAGCAACATCCCCAACATCATGATGGCGGCAAGCTGCGCCGAACTCTCGGCACCGATGGTAATCCAGGGATCTTCGCGCCATCGCCGGTAGAAAAGCGAAATCGCGATGCACAGCGCGATCACCAACCCCGCCTTGATACCGCTCGCGAGGTCGAGCGAAAGCTCGGCGGCCCGACTGCCGATCGACACCGCGATCAGTAGCAATCCGACGATGGCCCAGATGGCGCGCCCGCTTCTCGCTATCACCTGTTGCTCGTCAGCGGGGATATCTTCCATCAGCGGCGAATGCTGGAGGCACTTCGTCAAAAAATCGTTAAAATGCAATACCGTATTGCGTCCGAGGCCGATCGGCGTGGACGATGACGCGGAGCAGCGTCCGCAGCTTCCCGGCGTGTTGCTGGCGGCCCCAGCGCTGGTGCGGGCGGCACGGCAGTATATGACCTTCGCATTTTTCATGCGACGTACCAACAGCAAGCGATCCTTGTTCCGCAAATCGGCTTAAGCCTTCGTGTGTTTGTTCCGCCCAAGTAGATTGGATTGGTGCCGGGCTCGTTCAGCCCTGCCGCTCGCCCGTTACGCGCCAGATCACATCGCCAACATCGTCCGCCACCAGAACCGAGCCGTCGGGACCGAGTGTTACTCCCACCGGTCGTCCATAGGACTCTCGCTCGTCCGGTGCGAGGAACCCCGTCAGAATATCCCTTGGCGGCCCGGCCGGTCGCCCGTTCGCGAACGGCACGAAGACGACCTTGTAGCCACTCAGCGTGCTGCGGTTCCAGGAGCCGTGTTGCCCGATGGCCATGCCGTCCGGAAAGCCCGGCAGCGTGCCGGCCGGCAGCCAGCATAGACCCAGCGACGCGGTGTGCCCGCCCAGCGCGTAGTCCGGCGTGATCGCTTTTGCGACTGCGGCCGAATCCTGCGGTACCCGATCGTCCACGGTCTGCCCCCAGTAACAATAGGGCCAACCGTAGAAACCCCCGTCGCGGACCGAGGTCAGATAGTCGGGAGGTGTCTCGTCGCCCAGACCATCGCGCTCGTTGACCACCGTCCAGAGCACTCCGGTTCCTGGTTCCCATGCCATGCCGACCGCGTTGCGCAGGCCACACGCAAATATGCGGCTGCTGCCATCAGCCAGATCGAGTTCGTAGATGGCAGCCCGGCCTTCCTCCACAGCCATGCCATTCTCGGCGATATTGCTGAACGAACCGACCCCGACAAAGAGTTTCCGGCCATCGGGGCTCGGCAGCAGGCTCCGCGTCCAATGCCCGCCAGGCTTGAAGCTGGTGAATTTCCGCCCCGGCGCGGTGATCCGGTCCGCGCCCGCCGCATATGGGAAGGCCACCACGCCGTCGGTGTTGCCGACATAGAACGTGTCGCCCAGTAGCGCCATGCCGAACGGCTGGTTCAGTCCCTCCATAAAAAGTTCGCGCTTTTCGGCGATGCCGTCGCCATCGGCGTCGCGCAACAGCGTGATGCGGTTCGCGCTGGCGCCAAGGGCGGCAGCACGTCGCATCGTCGCTTGCATCGCATAGCTGAACACGCTCCTGGTCGGTCCTGCGACCTGATTAGATTCGGCAATGAGGACGTCGCCATTGGGCAGCACGTTGATCCAGCGCGGATGTTCAAGACCGGTCGCAAACGCATTGACCTTGAGCCCCGGCGCCGCCACTGGAATCTGCCCGTCGGTCCACCCCCTGGCCGTCGGCATCTTGAGCGTCGGAATGCTGCCCTGCGGCTTCGCCGCCGGGACCACGGGAGCGCTGCCCCAGGCCGGCTCATGCGCGACGCCCTGCAGCCGACGCCAAAGCAGCGCGGCGGCACCGATCAGCGCGACTATTCGCGCAAAAATGCCGGACAAGCTCATGTTAGATCCCCTGTTGGTCGCGCACACCAGCCGACGCCAGGGCACGTTAGAACCTTATCGTCGACGTGCGAATTCACCAACACCTGGAGGACATTCCCCTGGCGCTTGCGACGCAAAAGGCCGGCAGTTATCCGACCTTGGCGGCCGCAGCCAAACTGAGGAGATTGCCGTGCCGCTCCATAGTCAGAGCGCTTCTTTCGTGAGCTTTTGCCCGCATCGTTTGCGGCGACGCGGACGAAAGCCTGGTGTCCGCTATCGGCGGGTAGGGCGGATAAGCGCATGATGGCCGTCGATGTCTGCTTCTCACGCTGAGCGGAGCTCGAGACATTTCATAACAACGGATCCGCATTACGCAAACCCGATCAGGAATGCCGCTCATTTTGAAGGCAAAATATTCGTGCGGAAGCTCCTTCGATCATAGCGCCGGCAAGGAAGTGCCTCAATATGTCCTTAAACCCGGTTCCCAATATCAGGATAACAACAAAAAACACCCGAGGAAAAAATGAAACCCTCTCGTCTCGAAGCGTTGTCGCTGGACGAGCTTTGGCCGTTTCGCGAAAGGGTCGATGCGATCTTGGCTCGAAAAATGGCGGCTGAAAAAGCAAAGCTGGATCAAAGATTGCGCCAGCTTGCTGCGCAGCAAGACCCGGAGGCCGCGAGTCGTTCGCGGCGACCTTACCCACCCGTATTTCCGAAGTATATGAACCCAACGGAGCCTTCCGAAACATGGTCCGGACGGGGCAAGCTACCACGGTGGTTGAGCGCACAGCTTAGGTCCGGAAAGCAGCTCGACGACTTCCGGATTCCGCCATCACTCGACCGCGGGTTGCGCGTCGTACACCAGCATTAGACCGTCAGAATTTCCATCTCGTGGGTCGCGCGCCAGTTTCCGTTTCCCGGGCCAGCGCTCGCATAACCTCGATCCGTACGAACACCGTTCGGTCGCTAGGTCAGCCACCAGGGTCCTCTTGCTCTTGATCGAGTGCTTGGCCACGCCCTCGGGCCCGCCTCAGTTGGTAGCCTCTTCGTCGAGATAGCCGGTATCGACCAGAAACCTCCGCGAGATCCTTCGAGAGATTCGGACAGGATGATCGCTGGTCCGGCGATCCAACGGGTTACCAGACGTCGGCGATCCATTTTGCGCCGACGATCAGCTCCCAGACCGCGACCGTGGCGATGGCCATCACCATGACGGCGGCCACAATGCCAATCAGGAGCAAGACTCCATCCCCTTCGAGATAAGCAATGGAGATCAGGACAATTACCAAGGCGGGAACGACGTTGCTGAGAGGTATCGGAGAGAACACGAGGGTCATGCTCAGGACCAGGACGACGGCGCCAACCAGGCGCTTGGTAGCCCTGAGCGGCGTGTGCCAGCGCGGATGGACTACCTTCTCAAGGGATCTGAGCACCGGTATGGATCGTTGCACCACTGCGGCGAGGTGTCTCGTCGGCAAAGAACGAGTGGCGATACGGCGTGGGAAGACCGGGGCGGGATTGTCCGCGATCATCTGCAAAGCTGGAATCATGAGCAGCAAGCCAGCTACGATCGAAACACCCGGGGCGATCGCGACCAGGGCGAGCAGGAGCATGATGAATCCGAAGGAGCGATTGTGCAAGCCGTGCATCAGCCAGCCCAAGGTGAAGTGGTCGGCTGGTACTTCATCATGCAGTCGCTGCACGATGACGGAGGCAGGAATGGGTGCTCTTGCGTCGGCAGGCGGTCGCAACATCGAAGCGCGTCCTTAGCGTGATGATTGGCGTCTGGATCACATGGGCACATTGTGTCCAATAGTTCTTATGGCCAGCTTGCGACGAGCGGCCCGATCTGGCTGTTACGAAAGCGTGGGGTCTGTGAGAAAAGCCCGGTCTATGCCTGACGCCGACCCGACGCCCGGCAATCAGCCTCTCGTCGTCCATGGCCTGAGAGCGTCATCGATACTTTTCCGTGACTTGCCCAAATCGGCGAAGCAGATGCTCGTCGTTGAATCTACCGATCTCGAAATCGCTGGTACGGCTGAACGCTACGGAACCAGCGTGGCCGAACACCTTCCAAAGCCCCTCCGCGCACTGAATTGCGACGCCAGGGTCCGGGCACTCAATGGGTTCGCCGACCGCAATTCGCCCGTCGACGAAATCGAATGGCAATGCCACGAAGCGAATAATCTCTGCCATATATTCTCGAGGTTGCTGACGACGCAGACTCCACGTTATTTGATTTGGTTCGCACGGCCCCCAAACGCGCCCAGCCGGTCTGCTTTGAGGCGCTTGAGCATCTGTTTCATATCATCATCCTTGCGGCGACCTTAGCTCACTGGAGGAAAGCCAGCCGCTCACGCCGGATTCCATCGGATCGCTTGAGACAGTCAGCGTGTGCACGTTACCGCACTTCTGGCACTCGAAGGTGCGCCGGTCGAAGCCGGACGGTCCCAGCTCTACTTTCGCAAGTAACATCCGAGCTTGAATGCATTTCGGGCAATGAGGGCGCTCAAGGGGCGAAAGATACGTCGATGGTACCCGGCGATATTCTGGCATTTCGCTCTCCTGGATCGGGCGGGAGCAACAAGACTCTCAACCACCGGATGCCGTGATGCGAGCGGTGATGGAACCAGGATGCCGCGTTACAACGTAGACTTCTGATCAATATTGCTCACTCTCGGAAATTTAGCGCCCGCCCGCAGGACAGGTCGGAACCCCGTCTGCCAGCGTGGGATCGCCCTGGCGACGTTGGCTCCAGGCAGAATGTCCTCGTATAAGGGTCGCCTCGAAGGTCACGGCTGGTGCTTGTTTGGCGGTCCCGATGCAGGATGCCGTGGTCGGCGTGGACTTGCCCGCCAGGGCCAAATCGACGTTATCAATGCCAAACACGGATGGTGGCCCCTGCGTGTGTCGCCGTGTTGCAATAGAGGCCGTGAAGTGATCTTCGTTTTGAAGGTACGATCCGTCGTAGGTCATCACGGTGTCGCCGCCGCTCACTTTGCCATCGTTAAGAGTTACGATGCCGGTTCCCTCTCCCTGCGAGGGTCTGAACCAGGCTGAATAGCTGCCGTTTCGAAGCATATGCCACCTAAGGTTGCGGGTCGACTGACAAAAAGTTCCGAATGGTGAAGGGCCCTGTGAAGACCGGAATCGCGGCCTACGAGGACATCCTTGTTTCCCCGGGCGCAGAACGCCCTTTCTGCATATCCCGGCACCTTGACTACCGACGCCGGGGGGCTAAAGGACTTGCCAAATGCTTCGGTAGCGACCACAACTTCGTGAACGTGATCGGACTTTGCGCCAGTCGGGCACGTCCAATCTAGCGACGTCACGGCGGGCCGTCTGGTCAAAACAGCTCACTCCGCCAGACCGGCAGCCTGTCGACACGAAACTTTCAGATATGTGAAGCAGTCGTCGAAGAACCGAACAAACGGGCTGCGACCAGCGCAGAATAAATGACCAGGACGCCCGCGCCCGTTTCACGAAATGGCCTATTGCAGCATCGTCCCGAACAGGTGGTCCCAAAGCGTGCTGCTCACCCCGTAATTGCGCGTTGCAAATCTGTGGTGCAGTCGGTGATGCTGAAGAAGCAGTCGCGGCACTTTGTCGGGACCGTGATGTGAACAGTGATGAACAAAGAGATACCAAGCGTACCCGATAAGCGCGCCAGCAAGGAAGTTGCCCCCGGCCACCAGATAGACGATCAAGAAACAAACCCAGATCGGCCACAGTATCGTGAGGACCGGTTCATCAGGATGCGCGTGATGCATCCCGTGTTGCTTAGGGATCAGGTTGTGGAACACAAAGCGATGGAAAACATATTCGGCAAAGGTCCAGGTAACGACACCACAGACGAAAAGCCCGGCCGCGGTTGTTATCTTGACCGGTGAAAGCACCAAAAGGACACCCGCAAGCAACGGAGCAAGCGCCAATTCGCCGAAGCAGGTAATCGCCATCATGAGCCTATCCTACTCGGTAGACTGCAGGTCTGGAACGCGGCTTTCGTCTCACATCGTAAGGCGTGCTGCCCTAACTCAAGTCCAGCGGCGCTCTCCAAAGCGAAAGCATTCTTGAGCAATATTGACCACCGAAGCGGTGCGGCATCGTGACCCGGTCACGCGATTGATAGAGGTTGTCGAGGCCGAGGACTCGCCAAACCGAAACAAGCACCTATCTGTTCAAGCGGAAGTAATCAAATCACGGAGTGACCGATGACCGCGATCCATCCATTGAGCATTCATCGCCGTGCAGCGAGGCGGTGGGTCGAGTCACTCAGGCAAATCCGGGCCCAAATTGTCGGGGGAGCGGAGCGGGCACTTCAATTCGGCCTCGAAAGGCCGATTGTCGTCAAAATCAGGACGGTTGGCGGTGACCGTAGACGGTATCGACTCCGTGATTGACTTTCCAAACCATAGCCGGTCATACGATCAGACCCGGCGTGCCGTGCGTTTTTGGGCATCTGATAGCGCCATTGAAACATCGTTCTTCATAAATGAAGACGCGTTGATCAAAATTCAGCCCGGTGTCAGCCTTGATGAACCAGGTTTCCTTAGCGTTTTTGACGCGAACCGTGATTTGATTTGTGCGGCCGCCGCCAGAGTTTATGTTCGCGGAAGCAAAGGATCGTACGACCTCGCTGCCGCAAATTTCTGAGCGGAACGGCCTCAGCTAAACGACCACGGCGACATTCTTCGCGAGGAACAATCAATAGCCGAGCTGCTTGACATGGCGGACTTCGTAAAACGCCCTGCGAAGTCTGAAAACGACGGCCTCAGCTCGCCCCCGATGCTGGGGCCGTTTGCTTTGCTGCGTGGCTTCTCCGACTGCAGGAATATCGATCATGAAGGCTCTCGTTTATCTGGGCCCGGCGAAGAAAGCCGTGCAAGAGCGCCCCAAGCCGGAAATCGCATCGCCGACCGACGCGATCGTCCGGATAACCAAAACGACGATCTGCGGCACCGATCTGCATATTCTCAAAGGTGACGTTCCAAGTTGTCAGCCAGGTCGAATTCTCGGTCATGAGGGCGTCGGCGTCATCGAGAAAGCCGGATCCGGCGTTACGGCGTTCAAGCCGGGAGACCGGGTTCTGATCTCCTGCATCAGCTCTTGCGGTAAATGCAGTTATTGTCGGAAGTTGATGTATTCGCACTGCACGACGGGCGGATGGATTCTCGGCAATACCATTGACGGGACCCAAGCCGAGTTTGTCCGTATTCCCTATGCGGACACCAGCCTCTATCACATTCCAGATGGCGCCGACGAAGAGGCGCTGGTCATGCTCAGCGATATCTTACCGACCGGGTTCGAATGTGGCGTGCTCAACGGTAAAGTCCAGCCCGGAGCCACCATGGCGATCGTCGGGTCCGGACCGATCGGACTGGCCGCGCTGCTAACCGCCCAATTCTACTCGCCGGCCGAGATCATCATGGTCGATCTCGACGACAATCGCCTTGAAATGGCAAAGCGTTTCGGGGCCACCGCAACCGTCAACAGTACCGATGGGCGCGCCTTGGAGGCGGTCTTGAAACTGACCGGCCATCGCGGTGTTGATACCGCGATTGAGGCGGTGGGCATTCCGGCTACTTTCGAATTGTGCGCGGGAATCGTCGCTGCGGGCGGCACGATCGCCAATATCGGAGTGCATGGGACCAAGGTCGATCTCCATCTGGAACACCTGTGGGACCGCAACATCACCATCACCACGCGATTGGTCGATACCGTCAGCACGCCGATGCTGCTTGGTAGCGTTCGTTCGCACAAGATCGACCCCCAAGCTGCTGATAACCTACCGCTTCAGATTCGAACGCATCCTTGACGCTTACGAGACTTTCGGCAGCGCCGGAAAAACTCACGCACTCAAGGTTATCATAGCGGCCTGACGACGCGTCCCGGCGTCAAGTGCAGCTACGCTATCTCTAGGCGACGGAATAAAACCACCTTTACCAAATCCAGAAGAAAGCAAAACACGACCGCTGCCGCGAACAGGCTTGCCACAACAGCGATGGCCAGCGGTCTCATCAGGACACCATTGACGGCCAAAAAGCTGATCAACGTCAAATCCACCGCAGAGGAGATAATGAGCCATTTGCCTGGACGAGAACTCCAGAGGTGTTGCCGCTCGCGCGCGACATAGAAAACTGCCTGCCCGCTGAATACGAGCGTTACCGCGGTGAGTGTCTGCAACGTTGCGGTGTCGAGGTTCAGCAGGAACCGCCCGGTCGAAAAGCATGCGACACAGAACAGCAGGTCGAACATCCCCATCATGACCCCGGCCGCCGTCAAGCGGCTGATTTTCCAGACACTCGGCGTCGGAGAGGGTCGGACGTTATCGGTGGATGACGACATGGACAGAAAGTCGCCGGTGACCATCATCAGGACCATGAGCATTGGCGTCAGGATAGCCTGGCCGGTCATAACCAAGCCCGCCGCCAGGAACAGTACCTGGACCACCTTGTGTACGATCGACCTCAACGTATAAGTGAGGATTCGCTGGAAGGTCATACGTCCTTCCTTCACCGACGTGACGATACCCCCAAGGCCGGGCTCGGTCAGCACAATGCCGGCGGCTGATTTGGCAACATCGGTCGCCGTTGAGACTGCGATACCCATTTGCGCTTGTCGCAGCGCTGGCGCGTCGTTGGCACCGTCTCCACACATGCCGACAATATGGCCGCTGGCCTGAAGCGCCTTGACAAGCTGATATTTGTCCTCCGGAAGAACGCCTGCGAAGATGGAAAAATGATCAGCCTGAAGGTGTTCAGGTAGAGGCGTTGTCTCCCATATCGGCCCGGAGATGCCGATGCTACCCGCCACCACCCGTGCAGTCACCGCAGCGTCCCCCGTCACCATGATCGTGCGAACGCCCAGGCTGGTGAGTTCGGCGATCAGTGCGGCGGAGTCGTCGCGGGGTGGATCGCTGAGCGCGATAAGTCCGGCCATTTGCGGCTTCGCCGGCGCCCCTGATGCGACGGCGAGGACCCTGTATCCTTTGGCCTGTAGATTCTCCACGATGGCCGAGCAGTTGGACGACGGTTGAGACAGGCCCTGGACGACGGCGAATGCCCCCTTTACGACGCGCGCGACTGCGCGGTTCGCTTCGCGAACCGTTGCTTCAGAGCGTTTCACCGTGGGATCGAACGGAAGAAAATTGATCAGTTCAGGTCCGTCGGTGACCGGTTGGCGAGCGGCGGCCGCGCGAATGGCGGCATCGACGGGATCCTGACCGCCGTCGGAACTCGCCAAGGCCGCGGCCGCCAGTACATGCCCGTCGTCAAATCCCGGCATTGAATGGACCGATGTCACGGCAAGCTCGTTGCGTGTCAGGGTTCCAGTCTTGTCGGAACAGAGAATATCGATGCCGCCGGCTTCATCGACGGCCGAAAGGCTTGTTGGCAGGACACCCTGACGTGCCAGAGCGCGTGCGCCGACCGCTGCCGCGAGCGTGAACATCGATGGTAACGCGACCGGTATCGAGGCCAGGACGGCTACCAGGATGAGAGGGATAATGTCGCCGCGAGGCATGGGAAGCCACAGCGCATAGATCGTCAACAGCACGGTCACGGCACCATTGAACAGCGCCAGATTACGCACGACGCGCAGGATGGCCTTCTGCTCGGAGCTTTCCACCTTGGCGCTTCGAACCAGTTCCGCCGTCCGTCCGAACTTTGTGCGTGCGCCCGTCGCAATGACTTCCCCGACCGCTTCGCCCCGCTTTATCAAGGCGCCGGCATAGGTCTCAGCGCCAGCGCCGGCCTCGACGGGCAGCGACTCGCCTGTCAGCATGGACTGATCAACCAGAATAGATCCGTCGAGCAAGCGTACATCCGCAGCGACGACCGAACCGAGCGACAACTTCACCAGATCACCCGCCACCAGCGTGGCCGCAGGAACCGTAGTCCATATCCCATCGCGTTGCACGGCTGCGACCAGCGCCAGCCGTGACTTGAGGGCGTCAAGCGTGGCCTGCGCTCTGCGTTCCTGGAAGAAGCCGATAGCCGCATTTGCAACCAGGAGAAAGGTCACGACGGCGGCTTCGACGTAATCGCCGAGGAACAGCTGGAGGAGAATTGCAGCCTCGAGCATCCATGGGACCGGCGCCCACAGCTTTCCCAGCGCGCGCTGCACGGGGTGCTGCGCCACGTCGGCGATTGCGTTGGAGCCGAGCGTCTCCAGCCGATGGCGAGCATCAGCGCTGGTCAGGCCACGCTTCAGGATGAAATCTACCGAACCCTTTGGCTTCGGAGGAGCGATGCTTTCTGCGCTCGGCTCGACAATGACGGACATGGTTTAACTCTGATTCGATACTGCTGCCGGCCAGGGTTGGTTCTGCACGCCCTTCAAGTCGGGTCATGCTTGTTTGTCCGGGACATTAACCTTTGGTCCAACATCGGTACATCTACACGACATGTCGTCGGCATCTTGTCTTCAGAGATGTATAGAGTTCGGCCGCGCATCAAGCCGACAAGGCGTCAAGTTGACGCCGAGCGGCCGCGAATGCGTCCTTAATCGCTACTTGTGCATGTTCCTGCCGTGTCTCGTTGGTAGCCGAATGATTGACAACGATGTTTTCGTGCGGCGGAATCGTCAACCAGATGTGGCCTTCAAATCCGGTGCCATGGCGATGCTTGCTGCTTGGAGCGATAACGGTTACGCGGCATCCCGTAATCCGCTGATTGTGTGTCTCCAGCCGCTCGATTTCCTTTAATATCACCTCGCGCGCAGCAGGCGATGACTCGCAACCTTCAAAGGTGATTTCCGGTGTTATATGCATTGCGGTCCTTCCAGCGACTGCATTGGCTTCCGATGCCAATCCGCTGCTAGCGGAATGGTTGCACACTGTAATGTCGTTCTCGCGACCCCAAATCGATCACAAAGATAAATTAGGTTAGGTCGGCCATTGCTTGCAGAGTGTTTGTTGCCAAAAACGGTCGGCGACCTCGATGTCAAGTCAGGGCCGCGCAGCGTAGTACCGGGCTGCTTCGTTCATTTCTTGAGAAGTCATATGGCGGGCGATATTGCGCATCTGCTGACTGATATCGTTCCGGCGAGTGCCGGAAGCAAAGGCCTGAAGTTGCGCCTGGATATACACGGCGGACTGGCCTTCCAGCCAAGGTGTTCCGAGCTTGCCGCTAGTTGTGCTGTGGCAGGAAGAACAGGTCGGGATGTTGCGCATCGGCATGCCGCGGGCGACGATGGGCGGAGCTTCGACGGCTGAATCAGGATGTGATCCCGGTTGGCGCGGCAAATATGAATAATAGGCAGCGATATCAAGCATGTCCTGTTCGCTGAGCTTGACCGCGAATGGACTCATGATGGCGTTTGCCCTGGCGGTCGCCTTGAAATCACGTAATTGCTTATAGATCGCTGCGGCCGGCTGGCCTTCGAGGTTTGGCGTATCGACTTGACCTTGCCGGTTGGACCCATGGCAAATCGCGCATTGCATCGCCAGTGTCGCGCCCCTGCCGACCGAGCGTGTGTCAGGCGCGCCAAACATCTGCGAATCCATGACCACGTCGGAAGTCACGATTGTCGGCTTTGGTGACTCCGAAACGGCCGATGTGCGGGGAACGCCGGCAGCACTGCAGATGGCGTCCCACAGGCTCGCGAATTGCGAACTCGTCGTAGCGTAGGGCAGCAGCACGAAACCCACGACCAATGACAGCACGACCATCGCACCGGTGATGCCGACGCCGGCTGCGAACCATGGATTTCTGAAAGTGAAAAGGCGCTCTGCGCTCATCGTGCCGCTCCCACAAAGACGGCGGGAACCGCGTTGCCTTTAAGCGCCAGGAGCTGGGCGATCGGATAGCCGTAGTTGACGACGGTCAACGCGATCATCAGCGTCAGCCAAAGCGCAAAGCCGTTAAGCGCGACCGGCACGCGCACCGGTTCATGGACCGCAACGCTGAAGCGGTACTCGCCTGGGTCCATTTGCGGGGCTCGATGGCCGCGAAACAGTACGGCAAAGAACAAGCCGGCGGAGATCACCAGCAGCAATCCCCCGAACACCGAGATCGAGACCGACAGCGCCTCGGGTGCGATGGCGGCATTGGCATAGTCGTAGGAGGCCATGCGTCGGGGCATGCCAAGAATGCCGACATAGTGCCAGGGGAAGGTGGTCACGATCATGCCGACGAACCACAGCCACAACTGCGCCTTTATCAGCCGGGCGCTGTTCAGCGCGCGCCCGGTCAAATGCGGCCAGAGGTCGTAGGCGATTGCAAAGTACATGATGACGATGGCGCCGGCAAAGATCAGGTGGAAGTGCCCGGTGATCCACTGCGTATTGTGAATGCTGGCGTCGAGTTGGTAGCTCATGTTGATGAGGCCGCCAGCGCCGCCGAACCCGAGCATCACGAACGAGAACGTGACCGCCAGCATCATCGGGTTGCCCCACGGCAGCGCGGCGACCCAGCCGAAAGGACCCTTGCCGCCGCGCAGCCGGCCGGCGATTTCGGCGGACGCGCAGATCGTGAAGATCGTCACCAGCGTCGGTAGTGCCACCAGCGCCGTGAAGGCCGATTGGATAAACTTGAAGCCGGCACCTACTTGCGGATCGGCAAACAGATGATGCACACCGATCGGCATGGCCACGACGACGAACAGGATGAAGGCGATGCGGGCCATGGCGTCGCTATACAGACGCCCGCCGATTGCCCGCGGAAAGATGGTGTAATAAGCGATATAGGTCGGCATCAGCCAGAAATAGACGATGGCGTGGAGCGTCCAGGAGAACAACACCCGCGACAGTCCGGCATCGATCGTGGTCTTGAGGCCGAGTGCGACCGGCAGGATCAGGAACAGCACTTCGATCGCCGCGCCGACGGCGGTCCAGCCCCACAGAAGCGCGCCCGCGACGTTGGCGAACATCGCGAGCGGAACGGGCTTTCCGGGATTGTCGCGTTTCCAGGCCGCCATGTTGATCGACATCAGCGCGACCCAGATCCAGGAGCCGACGACGACGAGCACGACACCGATGTAATAGAACGGGTTGCCAATCATCGGCGGGTAGAAAGTGTAGAGGATCGAGGCGAGGCCGAGCGATACCGGAATCATGGCGGTAACTGCGCCGACCGCGACAAGCGCGAGGCCTGTCCAGGCCCAGCGTCTGCCGATCAGCGGCTTCTTCAGCGAAAACTCGGTAATGGCGTAACCAAAGCCCATCGCGATCAGCGTGGGAAACACATACCCCATCGCCGATCCGTGTGCGGTGACCGAGCGATAATAAAGTTCGGAATTGCTGATCCACGGATTGAGCGGGCTGCGGACGAACATCTGCCATTCACCGAGCAGCAACGCGAGGCCGAAAACCACGAAGGCCAACCAGAAATGCGCGAGTACGAGCCGCTTGCTATTCAACACAGGTCAACCTCCGCTTGTCGGCAGCCATCTTGAAGAATGTTGCCTTGTCGATCACCTTTACCTTGGCCCACATGCCCTCATGGCCGATGCCGCAGAACTCCTGACACGGCATCGGATGCTCGCCCGGCACGTCAAATTTTGCCGGCAGTACCGATATGTAGCCGGGCACCAGCATCGAATTGATGTTGGTGTGGTCGATCAGGAAGCCGTGGACGACATCGGCGCTGGTGGCCCTGAAGCTGATGGGCGTGCCGGTCGGCACCAGGATGCATTGCGGCGTAAACGAGAACTGCTGTCCAATCGCGCGGACCGTCACCGAACCGTCGGCCTCGACGGCACTTCCGAGATTGCTCTCGACGAACTCTCCTGAGATGTGCAGCGTCTGTGGGTTCGCCGTCTCCACCCAGGCCTGTGGCATCGTCGCCTTGTGGATTCCGGCGAAGATCGCCATGCCGACCAGGAGCCCCACGATCCCGGCCGACACCACGGTCCATCGCCGCTCAATGCGGGCCGCGACCGCCGCTCCCTCATCGTGTTCCGACATCGACGTCATTGCACCGGTCCCCGCGGCAGGAACACCATGAAATAAAAGGCAAACCACAGCGCGATGACGATCGCCGCGGCGATGCCCGCGACCACCACCGCACCACGCGGGCCGGACCGCACGATCTCGTCGATCCTGGCGTTGTCCGCTTCCGGCGACGATGGAGGTTCGTGCGATACAATCATGGCGTCCTCACTGCAGCGGCGCTGAGCGCAACGCGTTGGCCTCGCCTGCGGAAACCGCGGCTCCGTGATTGCCCCAGGAAACCCGGATGTAGGTCACGACAGCCGCGACTTCGTCGTCGGAGAGCGCTTGGGCGAATGGTGGCATCCCGTGAGGCATCGGATTGCCGGCCGTTCCCGGCGGATAGCCGCCATTGAGGACCATGCGGATCGGATTGACGGCCGAAGACATTTCAATCGATTGGTTGCCGGCGAGCGGCGGATAGTGAGGAGGCTTTCCCAGCCCCTTGGCGCCGTGACAGCTGGCGCACTTGTCGGCGTAGATCGTCTGCCCGAGCCGCAGCAGCAGGCTGCTCTCCTCCGCCGATGTCGTGGGGCGTGTCGCGTCGGGCACCGAATGCTCGGCCAGGCTCTTGAGATAGACGGCCATGGCGCGGGTGTCTGCTTCCGTCATGTATTGCAGGCTGTTGTAGGTGACGTCGGCCATCGGGCCATAGACTGCGCCGCGTTTCGAGATCCCTGTCCGCAGCAGGTCGGAGATGTCCTCAATGCTCCAGTCGCCGAGACCGCCCTCTTTGCTCGAAGTCAGGGACGGTGCATACCAGTTCTGCATCGGAATCAGGCCACCTTCGAAAGCCGCCGATTCCGAACTGCCGCCGAGTGCGTTAATCGCGGAGTGACACATCGCGCAGTGACCGAGACCCTGCACCAGATAGGCGCCGCGGTTCCATTGCTCGGACTTTGTCGAATCCGGTTTGTACTCGCCCTCCGTGAAGAACAGTGTCCGCCAGCCAATAATCAGCGAGCGGTTGTTGTAGGGAAACCTCAGGTCATTCGGCTTGTTCTGCAGCTTCACAGGCGGCACGGATTGCATGAACGCGAAGATCGCGTCGCTGTCGGCCCGGGTGATCTTGGTGTAGGAGCCGAACGGCATCGCCGGATACAGCAGCCCTCCATCCGGGAAACGTCCGGTGTGTAGCATTGAATAGAACTGGTCCGCGGTCCATTTGCCGATGCCGGTGTCACCGTCGGGTGTGACGTTCGAAGTATAGAGCGTCCCGAACGGCGTCGGCATGGCGCGGCCGCCCGCGAACAGCTTGCCGCCCGGCGCCGTGTGGCAGGCGACGCAGTCGCCGGCCTGGGCAAGGTATTCTCCGCGCGCGATGATCGACGCCTTGTCGCCGGTCGCGGTCTGGCTCTGTGCCGATGCGGGAGACGCCGACAACGCGACCGCGGCCAATGGTCCGATTGCGATCCAAAGCGCGGCTTTCGAGAAATGCGGGCTTAACATGATTGCCCTTCAGTTCGGTTCGCTGCCGCACGACAACGGCATCGGTAGCGACCCGCGCGGTACCGGCATCGGGTTTGGGGACGCCTGTTGAGATGAGAGCCATGCGGCCAACGCCTTGACGTCGTCCTCGGTCAGATGGCCCGCCACGATCTGCATGCAGTCCGGAGCGGCCGCGGCGCGCGTCCCGTAGCGCCATGCGCCAAGCTGCGCGCTGATGTAGGTGGTGCGAAGGCCGAGCAGGCCTGGGATCGCCGGCTCCATGCCCGTAAAAGACGGTCCGTGACAGTTGGCGCAGGCAGGAATTTCATGGATCGGATCGCCCTTTGTCGCCAGCATTTCTCCGCGCGCGAGGATTGCGTCGCTGACAACGGGCGTAACCGGCGGAGGGAAGGGCGGCTGCTCCGACGCGAAATAGTCCGCCATCGCTTTGAGATAGGTGTCGGGCAAAAATTCCAGGAGGTAGTTCATCGGCGGATATTTCCGGCGCCCGTCTCGGAACGCGAGCAGCTGGTTGTAGAGATAGCCGGCTGGCTTGCCCGCAAGTCTCGGGAAATAGTCGTCGTTGGTGCCTTGACCCCTATCCCCGTGGCAGGAGGCGCAGGCCAACACGCGGGCCGCCATGGTGTCAGGCGCGCGCTCGGCATCCTGCGCTCCAGCGACGCTTCCCTGCGCCAAGATCGACGCGGTTGACGCGCAAAGCAGGAAACGGCCGATTGTCAACGTCAGCCTCCCCATGGAGAACGAATCGCATGCGTCCACTGGTGTCGCTCTCACGCCGCCAGCAGGTCTAAACCGAGCGCCAGAAACCAGAATTCAAACACGGTTGGCGTACGAAAGCACTCTATGCGTCCGACAAAAATAAATGTGGTCAATATTGCACACCGGTCAAAATTGCTCAGAGGGCGATTTCGCCATGTGCGAGCCTCAAATCGTTGCGGGAAAGCCGCGTTCGGTGTGGCCACACCTACCGCCTACTCCACATCGGGGCACATTTACGGTCCAGCGTCGGAAGGATTCGATCCCGGGACATCGTATTCCCTGCCGTCAAATTGTCAGGAGTGAGCAGAATTGACCAGCGGCTATGCCATCCACAGGTCAGAGTGACGGAGCCAGTCAGCGGATGGTCAGGGTCCGGAAGGGCTCACTTTGAGTACCCCGACCGAGGCTCTCTAGGCGCACCAGCGACGACCACAAACGACGCCGCTGTCGAACTGTAGCCGGGAGAAGGCCGCGGGCTGTTGTCCTGGGTGCGAAGAAAGATCATGAATGCGAACACACCAAATTATGACAAGAAAAGTAATTACGGTCGGTACCGCCGCCTCGATTGTTGAAGCCGCAAACATCATGCTCGAGAACCACGTCAGTGGACTTCCGGTGATCGACGAAACCGGAAAGTTGGTCGGCATCGTCTCGCAAGGTGATTTCATTCGCCGTGCCGAGATCGGCACTCAACGAAAGCGCGGCCGCTGGCTGAAAGTCCTGCTCGGTCCGGGCAAGGCTGCATCCGACTTTGTGCGCGAGCAGGGCCGAAAGGTCGGCGAGATCATGACGCTCGATCCCTGTACCGTGACGGAGGATGCGGCGCTCTCAGACGTCGTACAATTGATGGAACACCACCACGTCAAGCGGCTGCCGGTGTTGCGCGGCGACCAGCTTGTCGGGATCGTAACGCGCTCCAATCTTCTCCAGGCGGTTGCGGAACTTGCGCGCGAGGTCCCGGATCCGACCGCCGACGACGACCACATTCGCAACCATATCATCACATCCATCGAAAAAGCCGACTGGGCACCCTTCGGACTCGGCGTCATCGTGCGTAACGGTAACGTTCATCTCAGCGGTGTGATTACCAATGAGCAATCCCGGCAGGCGGCGATTGTGGCGGCGGAAAATGTCGCTGGTGTCAAGAAAGTTCACGACCATCTTTGCTGGGTCGAACCGACGTCGGGAATGTACCTTAACTCTCAGGAAGACGAGGTGTTGTTGAGAGCGGACTGAATGCTCCCGCTGTTCGCTGTTCGCTCCCGACCGACGTCGAAACGCTGGTTTTGCACCCGGACCAGGCGTAACGTCAACGCCAGGCTGGCTACCTGACAGGCCCTTGCCATGCGCTCCTATTCGTCACAATGGCAGCGCCATCTGGTTCTGGAGAACGGCTGGCGGATATTTGTCCGGCCTATCAAGCCGGACGACGAACCGTTCATCCGCGACCTTCTGGTACATGTCAGCAAGGAAGACCTGCGGCTTCGCTTCTTTGACTCGATAAAGGAATTCTCGCATTCATTCATCGCCAAGCTGATACAAATCGACTATGCGCGCGCCATGGCGTTCATTGCCTTCGATGAAGCAAGTAACGAGGTGCTCGGCGTCGTCTGGCTTTATTGCGATCCGAACCACGAGACCGGCGAATATGCCATTCTGGTAAGATCCAGCCTTAAGGGCAGCGGCCTCGGCTGGGCCTTGATGCAACTAATCATCGAATATGCAAAATCCGACGGCCTGAAACAGATGTGCGGTCAGATCTTGCGTGGAAATGCCGTCATGTTGAAAATGTGCCGGGAACTGGGATTCGAGCTCAAGACGGATGCCGATGATCGCGGTCTGTGCGACGTCACGCTCTTGCTCGAAAGCCGTTAGCGAGCCAGCGACAGCGCCCATGTGTGGCGAGCGATTTGCTCATCTTCCTGCGAGGCCAGAATTCTCACCAGAGCCCGCGATGCCGCAAGCTCCTGCAGCGGGTCAGAGTTGATTCCGGCCCAGGATAGGCCCGCGCAGATCGAGGCGCGCACCGCACCGTCGTTTTCTCCAATGCCGCCGGTAAATACAATGAGATCAACGCCGCCGAGAACGGCGATCATTGCGGCTATCTGTTTGCGCACGGAGTAGCAGAACATATCGATGGCCAATCGCGCGTCCGGATTGGACGAGGCGGCGTCATGCAGGCCCCGCATGTCGCCTCCGATGCCGGAAATTCCCATAAGGCCCGATTGGTGATCGATCAAATCCTCCAGCATGACTGCATCGAGCTTCTTCTCGCGCATCAGGTAGACCAGAACGCCGGGATCGAGATCGCCGCTGCGGGTACCCATGATTATCCCGCCGCTTGGAGTCAGTCCCATGCTGGTATCGATCGATTGGCCGTTCCTGACCGCAGTGACGCTGGCGCCGTTCCCCAGATGAGCAATGATAAGACGCTCCGGGACGGCGGTACCAAGTTGGTGCAGGATCGATTCGCAGGAAAGACCATGAAACCCGTAGCGGTGGATACCTTCGGATTGCAACTCACGTGGGATTGGAAGTACGCGGGCGACATCAGGCATTCCGGCATGAAATGTGGTGTCGAAACATGCGGCTTGCGGCAGTCCGGGAAAGTGCTCTTGCGCGAAGCGGATGACCGACAGCGCGGCCGGTGTATGCAGCGGCGCAAAGGCGGTCGCGGACTCAAGCTGCTGCATCACCGACTCGTCGATCTGGCAATGCTGACGGAGCCTTGGTCCGCCGTGCACGATGCGATGCCCGATAGCGGCCGGTGCGGGTGTCCTGGAGCCTTCGAAAAGCTTTCCAATACGGATAATCGCATCTCGTTGGCCAGCAATAGATGCGGTATCGCCTATCACCGTCCTTCCCTGCGAATCCAGCACGCAAAAATTGCCGCTGGCCTCGCCAATGGACTCAGCCACGCCGGAGAGGAGGGTCTCGGTTCGTGAGGGGCTGACACGATACAGGCCGAATTTCAGCGAGGACGAGCCGCTGTTCAGGGCAAGGGTGACCGACTCGGATTGCGTGTCGGTCACGGCTTCGCCGGCGTCGAAAGTGGTCGCGCCGCCCAGCGCCAGGTTCGAACTTCCGGCATGTCGTCGCCATGCTCGCCGATGTAGAGTTTGTGACGTTCCATGGACGTCCAGTACCGTTCCGTCGCCTTCTCGACCTGGTCGCCATACCTTGGAATGCGTCGAATGGCGTCAAGGGCAAGTTGATAACGGTCGAGGTTGTTCAGCACCACCATGTCGAATGGCGTCGTGGTGGTGCCTTCGTCCCTGAAGCCGCGCACATGAATATTGTCGTGGTTATGCCGTCGATAGGTCAGCTTGTGAATCACTGCGGGATAGCCGTGGAAGGCGAAGATCACGGGCCTGTCGGTCGTGAACAGCTCATCGAAATCATTGTCTTCAAGCCCATGCGGGTGCTCCGATTGCGGCTGCAACACCATCAAATCGACGACGTTGACGACACGGATTCGGATATCCGGAACGTATTCGCGCAACAGGGTCACAGCCGCCATTGTCTCCAGGGTCGGCACATCGCCGGCACAAGCCATCACCACGTCAGGATCGCCGGCGTCATTGCTGGCCCACTGCCAGATTCCGGCGCCGGCCGCGCAATGGCGGGTCGCTGAATCCATATCGAGCCACTGCCACTCCGGCTGCTTTCCGGCGATGATCAAATTGATATAATTGCGGCTACGCAGGCAATGATCCGCCACCGACAGCAGGCAGTTTGCGTCCGGCGGCAGATAGATGCGCACGACGTCGGCTTTCTTGTTCGCGACATGATCGATGAACCCGGGATCCTGGTGCGAGAAGCCATTGTGATCCTGGCGCCAGACGTGCGACGTCAGCAGATAGTTCAGCGAAGCGATCGGCTTGCGCCAGGGTATTTCCTTGCTGACCTTCAACCACTTCGCGTGCTGATTGAACATCGAATCGATGATGTGGACGAAGGCTTCGTAGCATGAGAACAGCCCGTGACGTCCGGTCAGCAGGTATCCCTCGAGCCAACCCTCGCACATGTGTTCGCTGAGCATTTCCATGACGCGGCCGTTGGTACTGAGGTCGACGTCAACGGCTTCGAAGTCGGCCATCCACTCCTTTCCGGAGACTTCGTAAACCGCTTCCAGCCTGTTCGAGGCGGTCTCGTCCGGACCGAAAAGCCGGAAATTCTGCTTTGCGAGATTAAGCTTCATGACGTCGCGCAGAAATGTTCCAAGTACCCGCGTTGCTTCCGCCCTGCCGCTGCCTGGGTTTGGAACCGGCACCGCGTAGTCATGGAAGTGGGGCATCGATAGCGGCTCGAGCAATTCACCGCCATTGGCGTGGGGATTGGAGCCCATGCGGCGATGGCCGGTCGGCGCCAGCGCGGCGAACTCCTCGTGGAATTTTCCGTGTGCGTCGAACAACTCCTGCGGCCGGTAGCTCTTCATCCATTCCTCGAGCTGCTTCAGGTGCTCGGGGTTTTCGAAATCCGCGATCGGGACCTGATGCGCCCGCCAGGTGCCTTCGACCGGCTTGCCATCAACGAATTTCGGTCCGGTCCAGCCCTTGGGCGTGCGGAAGACGACCATTGGCCAGCGAGGCCGCTCAGGGCTTTCATTGACGCTGCGGCTACGCGCGACGGTCTGAATTTGGCGAATCCGGACCAGGATTCTGTCGAGTGTTCCGGCAAGACTTTGATGAACCAGTGCGGGGTCGTCGCCTTCGACGAAATGCGGATCGTAGCCGTAGCCGCGCAGTAGCTCCGTCAGTTCCTGGCGGCTGATGCGGGCAAGCACGGTGGGATTTGCGATCTTGAAGCCGTTCAGGTGGAGTATGGGAAGAACCGCGCCATCGCGTGCGGGGTTGAGAAATTTGTTGGAGTGCCAACTGGTGGCGAGTGGACCGGTTTCAGCCTCGCCGTCCCCGATCACGCAACTGACGATCAAGTCCGGGTTGTCAAAGGCGGCGCCATAGGCATGGGCCAAGGAATAGCCAAGTTCTCCGCCTTCTTGGATCGAACCGGGCGTCTCGGGCGCTACATGACTTGGAATACCGTAGGGCCAGGAAAATTGACGAAACAGCCGATGCAGTCCGTTCCGGCTACGCTCGATTGCCGGGTACCGCTCGGTGTAGGACCCTTCGAGGTAACTGTGCGCGACGATGCCCGGGCCGCCGTGACCCGGACCTATCACGTAGATCATGTTCAGATCATTGTTCTTGATCAGACGATTGAGGTGCACATACAGGAAATTCAGGCCGGCCGTTGTTCCCCAGTGACCGAGCAACCGCGGCTTGATGTGTTCGAGCTTGAGCGGCGTTTCCAGCAGCGGGTTGTCTTGCAGATAAATCTGGCCGACCGAGAGGTAATTCGCTGCGCGCCAGTACGCGTGCATTCGCCGAAGCATATCAGGCGACAAGGGATCAGACATTACGGTCTCCATTTTGATCGTGGCAACGGGCTAGAGAGCGGCGGTTGTTCACGCGACCAACTCGGTTGCGACGCTTCCGAAGGCGTCGTTGAACGCCGCGACGGCGGGCTGCGCTTGTCGAGCTTCCGGCTTTCCAAAAGCAGCCCCGATGCAACGACGTCGCCGTCCTCGGCCAGGAGCCGTGCTGAAAACCCGATCTCGGCGGAAGCACCCGGATCACTTTTGATCCCAAAGCTTCTGACGTCGATCAGAAGCTTGTGATCCACTGCGGTGGCCGTTCATCCGAACAAGAAAAAGCTTATCGACGCATTTCAGGTCGGCGCTCTGAGTTCCCCGGCAAACCATCCAGCGGCCTTCGAGTTGAAGGGGTCAGATGCAATGACGTCGATTTCGACGTGATCGCACCTCGGGCATTCGAACAACCGCTGTTCGAAACCTATCGGGCCCGAAGAAACGCGCTCCAGCATCATCCGCGCTTGGCAGCGCGAACAGTAAGGGCGCTCGATGAAATTTAGGAGTTGTTGAGATGTGGTCACGATGCTTCCCTGCGGTCAGGCGGGAGCGTTACCGAACTCTCAGTCACCGATAGCAGCCGTATGACGGGCGGTGATCGGGCAATGATGCCACTACGCAAATATAGGTACTGGTCTATATTGCTCACATTCCAAAAGTTGATAGACGGAGCAAGGAAAACGACCCCAGCCCGGGGGTACAGGCTGAGGCCGTCATTCCGTCGGCATTCAGCTCGGTCAATCGTGACTGGATCATTGCACTGGCGGCCGAGTAACCATCCGTGCGTTTGTCTGCGGCACTTGGCGTGGACGGCACCCAAGGACGCCGCTTCGCAGTCATCGACCACACTTGCAAAATCTTGTCCCCGAAGCTCCTTGGACCCCTTTCGGCAATCGAAACGGTGCCTCTTCTTCGGTTTTGGCGTAAGCTCCGGTAGAACCTTGGCTTTGAGCGGATACATGAAGGGCAAGCATAAGCCACCACAGCGGCCGTCAAGGGCGCCAGAAAGCCACGCCGGTGTGCTCGATGCGCAGGCCGGGCAAGCCCAGTTTGGCTCTGCTCATGACAGATGGGGGGACGTCGCGTAGCGGACCCCCGCCGTTATTCCGGGGATTAACCGAATCCGAGAAAGCTCGCGTGCTGGGCTCCGCAAAGCGAAAGGTGCTCTATCGCGGGACCCAGTTATTCAGCCAGGGCAGCCCACAAGACGGTATCTACCTGATTGAGAGCGGACGGATCAAGGTCTTCTATATTGCGCCATCTGGACGTGAAATCACGCTCGCTTACTGGCACTCTGGCAATTTTGTAGGCGGCCCTGAGGTGTTCAGGCAGGGCTTGCACGTCTGGTCCGGCGCCGCCGCCGTCAACAGCACCGTGCTGCATTTGCCGGGCGATATTCTGCGCCAGATGGTGCTGACGATCCCGGCGCTTGCCATCGGAATTATTGAAGGCCTGAGTTTCAAGGGCCAATGCTACTCGGCATTGGCGCAAATGCTCGGTACGCGATCGCCGACTGAAAGACTGGCGCAACTGCTGCTTCACCTAGCGAACCTGTACGGGGTGGAGGAGCGCGAGGGCATTCTGATCGCCGCGTCGTTCACGCACGCCGACCTCGCGCACATGACGGGTGTCACGCGCCAGTCCGTCACGATTAGCCTCAAGCGATTTACCGAACATGGCATTCTGCACGCGCACGGCACAAACCTGGTGATCAAAAACCGGGATTTGCTGAGTAAGATTCGCGACGGCAAGCTGGCGAAGCTAGCGGCTTCGAGCGACATTTGAGAACTTGGGGTTTCCTCGCGCCGGCAACCATCGCGGACTGACCCGGCAATAGCCGATGCGCCGCGCTGGTAGTCGCAAGGCGTCTCCTAATTCCAGCGTTGCATCGAACTCGGCCGTCAGGCGCAAATGTCTTTCCAGGCGCCTCGCGCGATCGAAGGCAAACGGACGGCAGCCCCCACATTCTCGATCCATGCGAGGACGTGCCCACAGAAACCGCGCTCCCCTGCACAATCCATCCTGATTAATTGGCGATCATCTCGCTTATGGAATAATCAAATTAACCGTCCATGACGTCCATTAATTGAGCAGCGCGAGTTTCTTCGCAACACTTTGCTTGTTGCGGGCCTTTGTCGTTCCAGATCGAGCGTGAGCCCTTCAAAACAAGCCCACCGAACGTTTCATCGTTCGTGATGGAAGCAAACGAGCTCGCGGCAGGATGACAGCTACTCCTCTCATTGCACATGTCCTTCGCGAACTGGGCTCGGAACGTGCCATCGACATGAATGTGATGGCACGTCGCTTGCACGATCAAGGAGTCCGATCGTTAGCTCTCCGCTTTCTGTGCGGCCGAGACGCTAAACGCTGAAATCGCGCGACACACCCGCATGGCTTAGTTCGAAAGGATTGTTCTCATGAGCGTCGGCCTCGCTTCCAAAGCCTTTGGTTTCTTTCCGTTGTTCGTAGCTGCAGTCATCACGCTCATGCCTGAGCAAGTGAGCGCGCAGACCAACCTCGAGATCGGCATCGGTATTCAGAATACGACAACCAATACCGTTACTGGAGGCGTCGTTCTAAAAGAACTGGGCCTGTTCGAAAAGCACCTGCCCAAGACCGGCAAATACAAGGATTTCAAGTATTCCATCTCTTGGCAGAACGCCACGTCGGGACCGCCGATCACCAATGGCATGATGGCCAATAACATCCAGATCGGGATGATGGGTGACTACCCGCTGATGGTGAACGGCGCCACCGGGCAGGCAACAGGCAACGAAACGCAGCTGGTTGCGATCATCGCCTACAACGCTCTTGGCAGCGGCAACGGCATCGTCGTTAACAAGGACTCACCGTACTACGAGCTGGCCGATCTCAAGGGAAAGAACGTCTCGGTTCCTTTCGGCTCCGCCGCGCATGGCATGATGCAACGGGCGCTGGAGCAAAAGGGTCTTCCCCCTGACTTCTGGAATCTGGTGTCGCAGTCCCCCGAAATCGGCAGCACCAACCTGCAAGAAAAGCGCATCGACGCCCACGCAGATTTCGTCCCGTTCGCCGAGCTGCTGCCATTTCGCGGGTTCGCCCGCAAGATCTACGACGGCGCCGAGACCAAGACGCCGACGTTCCATGGCGTGGTTGTGCGCAAGGATTTCGCCGAGAAATATCCGGAGATCGTCGTGGCTTATATCGAAGCGCTGATGGAGGCCAACGACTGGATGCGCAAGAACCCCAAGCTCGGGGCTGAAAAGGTCGAGGAGTGGACGAAGATCAATAAAGAGGTCGTCTACATTTTTCTCGGCCCGGGCGGGATACATACACTTGACCCGACAATTAAGCCGGCCTGGGTCGACGCTATCAAAGCGAACTATGCCGTTCTCAAGAAACTCAACATGATCAAGGACCTGAACATAGCTGCCTGGGTGAACGACAGCTATGTGCGGCAGGCTTACAAGGAGTTGGGCCTGGATTACGACAAGCAACTGGCAACGCAATCTGGCTACCAGGTATCGGGCAACGACCCGGTTTGTGGAAAGCCGGTCGACAAGCCTCTTGAAGCCGGTGAGGTCTGGATCGAAGGCGGCGACATCGTGCCGTTCAGCTCGCCGACCTGCACGCTGATGGGCGTGAAAAAGTTCACCAGCCAGGGCAGGAAGCTCAACGCCGTCTACCTTGTCGATCATGAACTCGGCGTCAAGGTCTTCGCCGATGCCGCCTTTTACTCGGTCGGCGGGAAAGATCCGAAAAAGCCCGACGTGGTGCCGTTCATGCTCAAGCATGACGCGGAAGCCTACGCGAGCAAGAATGGCGGCACGCTCGCGACCTACAGCGAGGCGCTCAGCAAGATCGACGTCAGCCAATAGCCCGGAGCGAGCGAAGAGCCATGTTCAACAGAGCGCGCGCGAAAACGGCAAACATCTCGCTGGTCGATTCCGATGGTGATTATGCAAAGGCAGCGAACTCCGTGGAGACAGTCCGTGTCGAACCATCCGTAGCGCAGGCGCCGGCCGTTCCTGAACCCGTCGTGCCGGACATCGAAATTGGGACCCTGAAGATGAAACCGCTTCTCGAGCGGGTCACTCGCGAGCAGGTCATCACCGCGTTGCTGGCCTGCATCTCGATCGGTGCGCTGTTCCTGTTTTGGTATTTGGGAACGAAGTATCGGGTCGAGCTTTACATTCGCTTCAAGAACGTCCCGACGCCCTATGAAGTCTTCAGGCAGGCGATCGAGGTCGGTTCGTCCACCAAGTTCCTGGTCAACGTCCTCTACAGTGTGCGACGCATCCTGTTTGGGTTTGCAATCGCCATTGCGATCGGCGTTCCCCTGGGATTGATCATCGGCAAATATCGCCGTGTCAGCGACTTATTCATGCCCGCGATCGAGATCCTGCGGCCGATCCCGGCAATCGCCTGGGTCCCTATGTCGATCATGCTGTGGCCGAACAACGAAGCGGCCATCGTCTTCATCACTTTCATCGGCGCGTTCTTTCCGATCCTGCTGAACACCGTTCACGGTGTTCATTCGATGGACGGGGTGCTGATTCGAGCCGGGCGCTGCCTCGGCGCGGGCGAAGTCCGGCTGTTCTGGAATGTCATCCTGCCCGGTTCGCTGCCGCATATCTTCACCGGTCTCGCCGTAGGCATGGGCGTGGCGTGGGTTTCACTGATCGCGGCCGAGATGATCTCGGGTCAATTCGGCGTCGGCTATTTTACCTGGGAAGCCTATTCGCTGGTGAACTACCCGGCGATCGTGCTCGGCATGATCACGATTGGCGTTTTGGGGCTGATCTGCAGTGGAATCATCAGGATGTGCGGCATCTTCATGATGCCGTGGCTGGCCTACGCACCCGGGAGCAAAAAATGAACACGGTTCAAAAGGGGCACATCAACGTCCGCGACATGGGCGTTATCTTCGGCGCCAACGACAACGAGGTGATCGCCGTTGAGGACGTAAGCCTCAACGTGCAGCCCGGCGAATTCGTGTCGCTGATCGGACCTTCCGGCTGCGGCAAGTCGACAATTCTCAGCATCGTTGCAGGCTTTATGAAGCCAACCAGCGGCGAAGCCCAACTCGATGGCGATCCTATCACCAAGCCCGGGTCCGATCGCGGCGTGGTGTTTCAGCAGTATTCGCTGTTCCCGTGGCTCTCAGTCCGCAAGAACGTCGAGTTCGGTCTAAAAATGGCCGGTGTCCCGCAGGGGAAGCGCAATATCACGGCGCGGGAGCTGCTGGATCTCGCCGGACTGCTGTCGTTCGAGAACCACTATCCCGATCAGCTGTCGGGCGGCATGAAGCAGCGCATCGGCATCGTCCGCGCGCTGGCGACAAGCCCGCAGGTGTTGCTGATGGACGAACCGTTCGGCGCGCTCGACACCCAGACGCGCGTAGTGATGCAAGAAATCCTCACCAACATCTGGCAGCAGTTCCGTATCTCGGTGCTGTTCATCACCCACGATATCGAAGAGTCCATTTTTCTCTCCGACCGCGTCTACGTCATGACGGCGCGGCCGGGACGCATTAAGGCGGAAATCAAGGTGCCGCTGCCGCGCCCGCGCACAGCCGAGATGACCGACACTCCGGAGTTCATCACCCTGGTTCAGGAGCTCAAGAGATTGATCCGGGAAGAATCGCTCGCGGCCATGGGACCAGAGCTGAAGACACGGGGCCTGACGGGCTTTGGCATGAACGTCGGGCCGAAAGGAGTGGGCGAGATCTTCTGACAGGCACGCTCAATATCGCCAAGGCGTTACGCCCTTGACACGACATCTATGAAAAGACGCGCGATCGCGTCGAGAACTCGGAGCTACAAATGACCAACAAACCAAACATCTTGTTTTTTCACGTGGACAATCTCGGAATGGGAGAACTGGGTTGCTACGGCGGCGGCATCCTGCGTGGCGCCGATACCAAGCGCATGGACACTTTCGCGAAGCAGGGTGCAAAGCTCACGCACTACGTGGTTGAGCCGCAATGCACGCCGACCCGCTCGGCGCTGATGACAGGACGATTCCCGATCCGTTCCGGCAACCACACTATCGCGCTTGGAGGCAACGGCGGCGGCATCGTCAAGTGGGAGCGAACCATCGGGTCGATCCTGTCCGAAGCGGGCTACGCGACGTCGATCTATGGCAAGTGGCACATCGGTGCCGAAGACGGACGCTTCCCGACGGATCACGGTTTCGACGAGTGGTATGGCCCGCTGCGCACCTACGACGTGGCTGACAGATCCGCACTACGTTCTGGAGCGCGACGGCTTTTCCCATATGCACGAAGGTGTGAAAGGCAACGGGGCATGGCCGCTTAAGGATGAGCAGCTCACCATGGAAACCAAGAAGACCTGCGATCTCGAGTATCAGAAGCGCGCCCTCAAGTTCATGGAGAAGTCGGTCGCGGCGGACAAGCCGTTCTATTGTTACTTCAATCATTCGCTGATGCACTTCCCGATGAGTCCGCGTGACGAATTCGTGGGCAAGAGCGACAACGGCGAATGGGGCGACTGCCTACTCATGCTCGATCACGACTTCGGCGTGCTGGTCGACAAACTGGACGAACTCGGCGTTGCCGACAATACCATCGTGGTGATGTGCGGCGACAACGGCGCCGAGGATCATCTCGCCGGTCGCGGCACCGGCGGCTTCTTCGACGGTTCGTATTTCAGCTCGGCCGAAGGCGGCATTCGTACCCCGCTTCTGATCCGCTGGCCCGATCACATCAAGCCAGGCACCGAAAGCAATGAAATGATTCATGTCACCGACATGTTCACGACGTTGCTGAGTTTCGCCGGCTGCAAGCCGCCGGCCGACCGGCTGATCGATGGCGTCGACCAGAGTCCCTTCTTCCTCGGCAAGCAGGAAACGTCGAATCGCGAGTCCTGCATCGTCTGGCTTAAGGACGAGTTGCATGCGGTCAAATGGAAGGACTTCAAGATCAACTTCAAGCGGCAGCAGCATTTCCACGATCCGGAATTACCGCTCGGCTTCGCACGCATCACCCACCTGAAGGAAGACCCGAAGGAACGCGAGGCGGTGAACCAGAGGTACGTTCGCTGGTGGGTGATGCAGCACGCGCAACGCATCATCAGGGATTTCGAGAACAGCACCAAGAAGGAAGAGCTGATTCCGCCGGGAGCGCCGCTCGACTTCGTGCCCAAGAAGTTCGCATCGGCTTAAGACGAATGCCGGCGCTGAACACATATGAGACGACGGCGCGATCTGCCGTCGGCGTTGCCGATGCGGGCCTCGCATCTGATGTGATCGACCGGAGGAGGTCCATGATCTGGATCCCCGGCGGTAGTTTTATCATCGGCTCGAACAGGTTCTATCGCGAGGAGCGGCCGGCCCGCCGCGAAACGGTCGGTGGCTTCTGGATCGATCCCAGACCTGTGACCAACGCCGAGTTTCGCGAATTTGTGCGGGCGGCGGCCTATCTCACCACATCGGAGCGGGCGCCCGATCCCGCAAAATATCCGGACGCCGATCCGGCACTGCTGGTACCCGGCTCAGCCGTCTTTACCAAACCGCGGGGCCCTGTGGGCTTGCGTGATCATCAGGCGTGGTGGGCCTATATCCCCGGCGCAAATTGGCAAGCTCCCGAAGGTCCTGGAAGCCACATCGATGATCGGGCGGACCATCCGGTGGTTCATGTGTCCTTTGAGGATGTCTCTGCCTATGCGGCGTGGGCCGGCAAGCAACTTCCGACCGAAGCCGAATGGGAATTCGCCGCACGCGGCGGATTGGATGATGCGACTTACGCATGGGGCGAAGATTTCGCACCTGGCGGCCGGGCGATGGCGAATATCTGGCAAGGCCGGTTCCCCTTCGAAAATCTGGCAGAGGATGGATACGAAGGCACCTCGCCCACCGGGGCGTTCCCCGCCAATGGCTATGGTCTGTACGACATGATCGGCAATGTCTGGGAGTGGACGGCCAGCGCCTATGGCCTGCCGCGCGCGGAGGCCGAAAAGCGCTCCTGCTGTCATTCAAGGGAACGCAGCGATTACGCCGCGAACAGGGTGGTGAAGGGCGGTTCACATCTCTGTGCGCCGAACTATTGCCTGCGCTACCGGCCGGCGGCGCGTCAGAGTCAACCGCTGGATACATCGACCACGCATATCGGTTTCCGCTGCGTGATACGCCCGCCGGCGCCAGGTCTGGTCGAGGTCTCCTAGTGTCTCGGCTCCAAATCTGTTCGATCGGTCTCAACTCGTTCGGGATTCTTGTTCTATGAAAACCACGACCTTCCCTATGCAGGTGCGATTTGAGGACATCCCGTCCGTCACCTCGGTGCTGCGCTCGCCAAATGTTCTGGTTCGCGAGATCCTCGCCGGGCTCGTTACCGCGCTGGCGCTTATTCCCGAAGTGATCTCCTTCTCGTTCATCTCCGGCGTCGATCCCAAAGTGGCGCTGGTCGCATCGATCACATTGGGGCTCGTGATGTCGGCGCTAGGCGGCCGGGCCGCCGTGGTCACGGCGGCTGCCGGCTCCATCGCACTCGTCATCGGCCCGATGGTCAAGGCCCACGGCACCGCATACATCCTTCCGACCGTCATTCTCGCGGGCCTGGTTCAGATCGCCTTTGGCGCGGCCGGACTTGCGAGGCTAATGCGTTTCGTTCCGCGCTCGGTGATGATCGGCTTCGTCAATGCGCTGGGCATTCTCATCTTTGCCGCGCAGGTTCCTCATCTCCTCCACGTGCCTTGGCTGGTCTATCCGCTGTTCGCTCTTTCGGTGGCGATCATCCTGATCATGCCGCGATTCACGGTTGCGGTGCCGGCGCCGCTGGTTGCGATCATCGTCGTCACCGCGATCGTCATGATCGGGCACCTTACGGTGCCGAATGTGGGTGGTGAGGGATCGATGGCGCCGGGACTTCCGCGTCTCACGCCATTTTTGGTCCCGCTCGATCTCGAAACCCTCCGGATCGTCTGGCCGACGGCGCTCAGCGTCGCCTTCGTCGGGCTTCTTGAAACGCTGCTGACAGCAAAACTGGTGGACGATCTGACCGACACCAGGTCGCACAAGGGCCGCGAATCCTGGGCGCTCGGCGTTGCCAACATCGCCGCCGGCTTCTACGGCGGCATCGGCGGATGCGCGATGATCGGACAGACCGTCGTCAACGTGAAAATCGGCCGGGCGCGAACCCGTGTGTCGACGGTCGTCGCGGCGCTGGTGCTTTTATTGCTGGTTACAGGACTCAGCGATCTGATGTCTCAGATCCCGATGGTCGCTCTCGCCGCCGTGATGATGATAGTCGCGATTAAAACCGTCAACTGGCACAGCGTTCGACCGGTGACGCTGAAGCGGATGCCGCTTCCGGAAACGATGGTCATGGCCGTCACCGTTGCTATTACCGTTACCACGGGCAACCTCGCGGTGGGTGTGGCTGCCGGCGTTCTGCTCGCGATGGTACTTTTCGCCCGTCGCGTCGCGCATGTCATTCGCGTGGAGCGCAGTTCCGACGCAGACGGCACGACTGTTCGATACGAAGTGCACGGCCCGCTTTTCTTCGGGAGCAGCAACGACCTCGTCGAAAGATTCGCTTACGCCATCGACCCGAAGCTGATCACGATCGACCTCACGAACTCTCAAATATGGGATGCCTCGACCGTCGCCGCGCTCGATTCGATCCAAACGAAATACAGGGCGCGCGGAAGTGCGGTTACCTTCACGGGTTTGGACCAGCGCAGCTTGGCCTTCCACGAAAGACTGACTGGGCAACTAGCCTAGGTACCGACTCGTTCGACCGTGTTGTTGTAAAGTCCGCATGGCGACCCAGGTTTCCGAAAATTGAGCACGTTCAACGCGAAGCACGGTTTCGCCCGCATCGATTGACCGCTCCGGCATCGGTGCCGGAAGCTATGGGCGCAGAATGATCTTGGCGGCGGCGGTCGAACCGGCATCGATGCTGGCGAATGCGCCGGCACCCTCGCACAGGGGCCGCTGCTCGAACCAGCGCAGTTTTCCGAATTGGCCCGTTGCCAGAGTAGCGACGGTTTGGCTAAAATCGGCCGGCGTATAGCAGTACGAGCCCGTGACTGTGATCTCCTGCAAGGTGATCTTGCGGATATCGAGCCCATCGATTCCCGGCAGCAGACCAAGATGGACGATGACGCCGCCCGGTCTTGCCATACGGCTTGCCGCGGCGCGCGTGGCGGAAGCGCCTACCGCATCAATGACCAGGTCGACGGTGCCGTCGGCGGGTTCAGAGTCGCGTCCGGGAGCGTAGGTTTCAATGTCCTCGGTCCGATGCAGCGCGTCGCGCCGAAGCGAATTGGTTTCACCGATCAGCAAAATTTTCGCGCCAAAATGGCGGGCAACCAGCGCCGAGGTCAGTCCGATCGCACCGCCGCCGAGCACAACCACGCGCGCTGCCGCAAGTGGTAAATGCAGCCTCTCGCTGCCGCGCCGTACCGCGTGCCAGGAAACCGCGATCGGCTCCGCCAGCGCGGCGTGTTCGATAGGCAGAGCATCCGGAATTGCTTCCACGTTGCGCTCGGGAACACGAACAAACTCAGCGAAGGCGCCAGGACGCGGTGGCATCGACAGGATTTGTCGTGTTGGCGAAAGATGTGGGCGCCCCTCGATCGCATAGGGGCAGGACGAGCTAACGATCAGCGGATTGATGGTGACCCGCTCGCCGGTGCGGGGCCCCGAGACGATGTGCCCGGCGGCCTCGTGGCCGAGAATCAGCGGCGCAGGTCGGCGCGAATCGTAGCCGTGATAGGCATGCATGTCGGACCCGCAGATGCCGACCGCCTCGACCCTGACGACGACTTCGCCCTCGACGGCAACGGGCGCAGATTCTTCGCGAAGCTCCAGCGTGTTCGGGCCCGTGTAGACGAGAGCACGCATGTCATCCCCTCTATTTTGCGGTGAAGCCGCCATCGACGGCCAGCGTCTGTCCAGTGACGTAGTTCGAAGCATCGGATGCGAGGAACACGGTCGCACCCGTCAGGTCGTCGAGCCGGCCGTTCCGACCGATCGCGGTTTGGGCCGCAAGACGGCTGGCCCGTTGGGGATCGTTGAAAACAGACGCCGTCAACGGCGTCGGAAAGAAGCCGGGCGCGATAGCGTTGCAGGTGATGCCATGCGGCGACCATTTTTCGGAAAACGCGCGGGTCAACTGCAGGACTCCGCCCTTTGCTGCGCCGTAAGGTGCCGAATCCGGCAGTGCTCGCCAGCTCTGCATCGACGCGATGTTGACAATGCGTCCCCAGCCGCGGCTCGCCATGCCGGGAGCGAAGGCCTGCGTCAGCAGGAATGGTGCGCGAAGATGCAGCACCATGTGGAGATCGAAGTCATCCGCGCTGACTTTCTCAAAGGGTTGCCGAAGATTGATGCCAGCAGCGTTGACAATGATGTCGATGGCGAGATCATGAAACTTTACCGCGGCTGAAACAATTTCGGCAGCCTCCTTGGAGGCCAGATCGGCGGTAATGGGAATGGCCGTAATGTCGTCGTCCGACAATTTTGCCGCGGCAAGCTGAAGTTCCCGCTCGCGACGCGCCACCAGCGCAACCTTCGCGCCAGCGAGCCCGAGCGCGCGCGCCATGGCAAGGCCGATGCCGCTGCTGCCTCCGCTCACCAGTGCCGTGCGGCCGGTCAGATCGAAGAGGGGGATGAGGTTGAAGACCATCAGACTTCAACCGGGGAACCGAGGTCGGCGTTTGAGCCCGGCGCATATTTGGCGATGCGGACATCGCTGGTGCGGGCATGCGCCTCCATGCCTTCGAGCCGGGAGATCCGCGCGGATATCGGCGCGATTACTTGGCAGGCGTCGCGGCTCATGCGCTGCCAGGTCAGGGGCTTGAGGAATTTGTGCACGGAAAGGCCGGCCGAATACCGTGCGGCGAGTTTGGTCGGAAGAATATGGTTCGGTCCGGAAACCTTGTCGCCGAAGGCAACATTGGTTTCTTCGCCCAGGAACAGGGACCCGTAATTGGTCAACCGCGCATGCCACCAGTCGAGATCTTCACAGTGGACCTCCAGATGTTCGCACGCGTAGGCATCCGAAATTGCGGCGATTTCCTCGCGCGTGTCGCACAGTACAATCTCGCCATAGTCACGCCAGGTGGCGCCGGCAGCGTCACGGGCTGTCGGCGGCAGTGCTGCGATAAGCCGAGGTACCAGATCGGCAGTCTGTTCCGCGATGCGCTTCGAGGATGTCATCAGCCATGCTGGACTCTCGTGGCCATGCTCGGCCTGTCCAACCAGATCGGTCGCTACAATCATCGGATCGGCACTGTCATCGGCGATGACGGCCACTTCGGAAGGACCGGCAAAAACGTCGATCCCGACCTTTCCAAACAGCATGCGTTTGGCTTCGGCGACGAACTTGTTGCCAGGTCCGACAATGATGTCTGCTTTGTAGCCGGTGAAGAGTCCAAACGCCATCGCGGCGATGGCCTGGACCCCGCCGAGGCATATAATGATGTCGGCACCGGCGACCTTCATGGCGTAGAGCACATGCGGATGAATACCTTGTCCCTTGTATGGCGCGGAGCAGGCAATGATCTTGTTCACGCCTGCCGCGCGCGCGGTGGCGATCGACATATAGGCCGAAGCGATATGGGCGTAGCGGCCGGTCGGCACGTAACATCCGGCGGTATTGACCGGGACCAGCTTCTGGCCCAACTCAAGGCCGGGCATGATCTCGATTGAAAAATCCTGCACCGACGCGCGCTGCGCGTCGGCAAAACGTCGCACTTGGCCCGCGGCAAACGCGATGTCGTGCTTGACGGCCGGCGAGACATCGCGTGTCTGTCGTTCTACGGCGGCCGCGTCCAACACAATGTCTCCTGACCACCGATCGAGTTTGATGGCATAATCGCGCACGGCCTGCTCGCCGCCTGCCTCGATAACGTCAAGCATATCAGCGACGACCTTGCGCGCTGTGTCGGTCTCCGTTTCCGGAGTTTTGGCGGCTTTCTTCAGATAAATGATGGACACCGTTATGACCTCTTCGTCATTGGGGGCGCGACCGGGCGGGCTTGCGCGGCCGCGCCGTAAAACCGCTATTTTTTTCCAAACTCGGTAGCAAAGGCTCGCAGTTTCGGATCGGCGGCGACACGTTTCAGATACTCATCCGTAATGTAGTCTTTTGGGTTTGGATTTGTTGGTACGGTACCGGTTTCGGTGAGGAATGTGCCGATTTCGGAGAACCATCCGTCGACGGTCGAGGCGCCATTGGCTCGGGACATGATCTTCAATTGGTCGTCGAGCAGGAATGTCGGACGCAACGCGAACTCCTGCTCCATTGCACGCTCGGTGACCTCGAGCCCACCCTGCTTGTAGAAGTCGAGCGCCAGAGTGCGTGCCTCCTTTGGATTGGCCCCGGCCCAGGACCACCCGCGCAGATAGACCGCCAGGAACTTCGCCACATCATCAGGATGTTCCTTGGCGAAATCGGCGCGCACCATGAGTGCGCCGGGAACCACTGCTCCCGCGTCTGCACCGGAGCAGAGATATTTGGCGTTGGCGCGATCTTCCAAGGTGTACGTGTTGGGGGCCCACACGCCGGCAATATCGCCGTTGTTCGACGTCACTGCGGTAATTATCTGGGCTTGACCCAGATTGACGAACTGCATGTCGTTTTGCGCGAGCCCGAATTTTGTGAGGCATTTGCGTGCCGCGTAGTCGACCGTCGAATTGGTGGTCAGGAGCAGCCGCTGCCCCTTGAGGAGTTGCGGGTTGGCCTTGATGGCGTCGAATTTGTCGCCGCGCACCAGTATGGCATTGGCCTTGGATTCATCGTTGGTGATGCCGATCGTCAGGATATTGAACCGCACCGCGCCTAGCTCCGCGGGCACCGAGCCCGTTCCACCTACGTCCCACGATTTCGCCGCCGAGGCCGCAATTTGCGGCGCTCCGGCTGGGAATGTGGAAAACGTTGGGGTGAGGCCGACTTCCTTCCACCAGCCTTTAACGGTGGCATAGTAAAAGGGCAGTGCCCAGTACAGCGATGGCTGGTAACTGACGCCGATCGGGGTTTGCGCCCGCGCCGGTAGCGCGGGCGCCAGCCCACCAAGAAATGTTGCCAAGATGGCCGTCCTGACTGCTTTCGAGATCATGGGTTTCCTCCGGTTTCCAGTTTTGTTTGTTTAAGCCACATGCGTGCTGAATTGATCTTGGCCGGCCAGCATCCGGATGGATTTTAGTGCCGATCTTCAGGCTTCTCCTCTCGCAGTGATTTCCAGATGTGGGTGCGTAAGTGAATAAAGGATTCCAGGTCCATCACGTCTTCAATCCTCTGAATCGTGTTCCACCTCTCGGCGTTGCGGATCGTCTTGACGTCGATCATCTCCTTGATGCGACCGGGTCGCCGCGTCATCACGGCAACGCGGTCGGCGAGGTAGACTGCTTCCTCGACGGAGTGGGTGATGAACAGCACGGTACGCGGATTGACCCGGGTCAGCCGGACCAGCTCCTCCTGCATGGTTACGCGCGTCTGTGCGTCAAGCGCGCCGAATGGTTCGTCCATCAGAAGCACTTCGGGATCGAGCACATAGGCGCGCGCAATCGCGACCCGCTGCTGCATGCCGCCCGATAGCTGATGCGGAAAGGCATCGGCGTGACTTTCGAGGTTCATCAGTTTGAGCGCGTCAGCGATCAGTGCGTCGCGCTTGGCTTTCGCGAGTCTCTTGTTGCGCAGGCCGAGGTCGATATTCTCGCGAACCGACTTCCATGGAAACAACGCAAAATGCTGGAACACGACGGCGCGGTCCGGTCCGGGGCTGCCGACCGGCTTTCCGTTGACGCTGACGGCGCCGGAGGTCGGCCGCTCGAAGCCCGCGACGATGCGCAGGCAGGTGGTTTTGCCGCAGCCCGACGGGCCGACAATGGCGACGAATTCCTTCTCCCCGATTTCGAGATCGATGTCCTCGAGCGCATTCAAGCCGGCTTTCCCCGTACCGAAGACCTTGTTCACTTTGTCGAAACGTATGGATCCCACCGCAAGATTTCCTGCGCCTAAAGGCCGCGCCGGCGACGGATCATGGCCTCGCCGTGGCGCAACAGGACGTCGATCAGCATTCCCGCGATTCCGATGGCGATCATTCCCGCCATCACGGTCGGGGTCGAAACATTGGCCTGGGCCTGCACCATCATGAAGCCGACGCCGGAGGCGGCAACAATCAGCTCTGCTCCGACCAGCGATTGCCAGCCTAGCCCCGCGGCGACCCGCAGGCCGGCGACGATCGAGGGAACCGAGGCCGGCAGCAGTACCTCGACGATGGCCCGGAGATGACCGGTACCGAGCATCTGCGAGGCTTCGACCAGATGCGGGTCGACGAAGCGGGCGCCGCGATAGGAATTGATCAAGCAGGGCGGAAATGCGCCGGCAAAGATGATCATCACCGGGCCGCCGATGCCAGTGCCGAACCAAAGCGCTGCGAACGGCACCCAGGCGATCGGAGCGATGAAACGAAGGCCTTCGAAGATCGGCGACAGGATGTCGTCGAGCAGCCTGAACCGGCCCATCAGCAAGCCCAAGGGGATGCCGACGATGGCGGCTAGCAACATCCCACACAGATAGCGTTGAAAGCTGGATAGCAGATGTTGCGGCAGGGTGGCGCCGGCGAACGGGGTGGTCAGAAGCGCGACGAAGCGCGTGATAACATCAAGCGGCGCGGGGAGAAACTGGCGCGGTATCCACCCCGAAACCGACAATAGCGTCCAGATGCCGAGAAACAGGCCGAGGCCGATGAGACCATAGGCGATCGTCTCCCGCAGCTTGAGCGGCTGGTCGATCATCGCTCTGCCGCCATGTTCCAGGCCAGCGCCCGGCGCTCTACCCCGCCCAGCAACCAGGTCGTGGCGAACCCGAGCACGCCCACTGCCAGCATGCCGACCAGGATCATGCCGGGATAGATATCCTGCTGCGCCATGTTCAGGACGAGACCAAGGCCGACCAGCGCGCCGACGAGTTCGGCGGCGACCAGCGTCGTCCACGCTGCCTGCAGCGACAGCCGTAACCCGGTGAAAATCATCGGTGCTGCCGCAGGCACCAGAATCTCGGCGACAAAACGCCATGGCGGCGTGCCCAGCATGCGCGCGGCCTCGATGATGGGCCGCTCAATGGTGCGGACGCCGGAAAACGAATTGATCACGGAAGGCACAAAAGCTGCGAACCAGATCACCATGATCTTGGCGGCATCGCCGAGGCCAAGCCACAAGATGGCCAGCGGAATACAGGCCAGCGGCGGGATCGGACGGATGATCAGGAAGACCGGATTGACGGCGGCTTCGGCGCGGCGGTTCCAGCCCATCCACAGGCCGAGCGGCACGCCCGTCGTGACCGCGACGGAAAATCCGACAACGACCAACACCAGGCTGTGCAAAGCGTGCGTAAAGAGTTCACCGCCGGCATAGCCACGGGTCGTGATCTGGACCAGCGAAAACCAGAAGTCGGCAGGCCGGGGAAATCGTCCTGCTGAAACGATGCCTGTCCACGTCGTTAACGCGAACCACAGCAATATCAATATGGCGAGCGTCGCAAATCCAATCGCTGTCCGCCGCCGTCCGATCATGCCGCGTTTCCAGGGGTTACTATGAAAGCGCTTTCAGCTTCCCGGTGCTCCTGACCGTTGTCAATGCAATTTTGGTGGAATTGTCTTTTGAAATGGGGCTCCGAAGCGCTACAGATAACTGAAAATATTTTCAGGCTGGCTCAATGGCTTTCAACCGGCGGATCAAACTCCTCGACGTTGCGCGCGCCGCCGGCGTCTCGCCGGCCACGGTTTCGCGCGCCATCGCGCAGCCGGAACTGGTGAATTCGGCAACCCTGGCACGGGTCAGGCTAAGCGCTGCGCGTCTTGGCTACGTGCCCGGCGGGGCAGCGCGTGCGCTGGCCTCGGGGCGTTCGATGACCATCGGCGCTGTGGTCCCAACACTCGACAGCCCCATCTTCGCGCGCGCACTGCAGTCGATGCAGACCGAGCTCTCGCGGCACAGCTTTCAGCTTCTTGTCGCGTCACACGATTACAACGCCTCCGCGGAGGCTGAAGCCATTCGCATCCTGCTCGCCCGCGGTGTCGACGGCCTCATGCTCGTAGGTGCAGAACGCCCCGCCGCCACCTGGCAGCTGCTGGAGGGCGCAGGCGTCGCGGTCGTCCTGACATGGTGCGGCGATGACCGCGTCAGCTCGATCATCGTCGACAACGAAAAAGCAGGAAGGCTTGCAGCGCAACATCTCCTCAATCTCGGGCACAGGCGGATCGGTGCAGTCGTCGGCGCGCTTCAATTCAACGATCGCCAAAAGGCGCGTCTTGCCGGGATTCGCGCGGCGCTGCGTGCGGCCGGACTCGATCTGCCGGACTGGCTGGTGAGCGAACAACCGCTGACCCTCGCCGGCGGCCGAACCGGCTGCTCATCCATGCTCGGCTTGGAACAGCCGCCGACGGCGCTGATCGGCGGCATCGACATGCTCGCGATCGGCTGCATCGAGGAAGTGCATTCGCGCGGGCTGACCGTACCTAAGGCAATGTCAGTCGTCGGAATCGATAACATCGAAATGTCCGCGCATATCTTTCCTCCGCTGACAACCGTGCATCTGCCGGTCGCCCAGATCGGCGAGGCCGGGGCGAGATGCCTGCTCGATGAACTAGCGGGAAGAGGAGGGAAATCCGTAATCGAGCTGCCGATCGAACTCGTGTCGCGAAAATCAAGCGCGAAAGCCGGCTCGAAATGACTGACAGTTCTCGAATGACCGCTATCGGCGATCTGAGGCCGAGACTTAGACGACCGACCTCATCCAGGCGGAGAAAGCTTCGATATGCGGCTGTTGTGGGGGCACGGAGATGAAATAAAAGCCGTAGCCCGGGAGAGAGAGCGCATGCGCCTTGACCAGTGCTCCCGACGCGAGTTCGCGGCTGACCACAACATCGCTGCAGATGGCAACGCCTTGACCAGCCACGACAGCATCGATCGCGTGCAGTTCTTCGCGAAAGCTCAGGTCCCAATTCTTGTCGGTATTTGGGATGTCGGGATCAATGGAGCGCGCGGTTGCCAGCCATTGTGACCACGTTGGTGCTTCGGGGTCGCGGTTCATCCAGTCAAAGTGGATCAACGGATAGTGCAGCAAGTCTGCCGCACGCTCGATCTTGCGTTTGCGCGTTGCCAGCAGTTCCGGGCTGCATACCGGAAAGAAGCTATCCCGGAATATTTCCTGCGCGACCGATCCAGGCGGCATTCGGCGCGCATACCGGATCGCGACATCGGCAATGCCGGCTCGCAGGTCCAGTACAGCGTCGGTCCCGATGATCTCCAGCGGAATTTTGGGGTGCATTTCCCGCCACCTCGGCAAACGCGGGACCAGCCATCGGCTGGCAAAAGCGTTTGGACTTGTGACCCTCAACACCCGCCGACCTCGTCTGGCGGACGCCGTTTCAATCGCGGTGGCGAAGATATCAAAGCCGCTCCGGATGACTGGAAACAGTTGCTCGCCGGCGCTCGAAAGTGCAATCGGCCGTGGGTGGCGCCGGAACAATGGTTGCCCGCAGATATCCTCGAGCAACCGTATTTGGTGGCTGATAGCCGTGGGCGTGACGCCAAGCTCGATCGCGGCCTTCTTGAAGCTCAAGTGCCTGGCGGCAGCCTCGAATGCACGAAGGGACCCGAGTGGCGGAAGCTTTCTCATTCAATCAACCTAGATGAATTTATCTCACCTGGCGACTGAGATATTCGATTTTGCGGTGATGACGGGACCGTGAGACCATGGTTTGGGCACCTCTGATGGCCAATGCCGGGCCTCAAACGTGTCGTACTCGGGGAAACGGGATGGATGCTCTTAGGGTTGCCGACGCCACTACCGGGCCGACGCTGCACGCATCGGACGTCACGCAGCTCAGACAGGCGATCCGGGGCGAACTGGTGCTTCCGGATGATTCTGACTACGCGCGGGCGCGCAGGGTCTGGAATGGAATGATCGACAGGACGCCGGCGGCGATCATCTATTGCGCTGGCCCCGACGACGTCATCACCTCCGTCAATTTCGCCAGAACGCGGAATTTGGTCGTTGCCGTCCGCGCCGGCGGACACAATGTGGCAGGTTCTTCGGTGTGCGACGCAGGCGTCGTCATTGACGTCTCGCGCATGAAGTGGATCGACGTCGATCCCGTTCGCCGCGTTGCCCATGCACAGGCTGGCCTGAATCTCGGAGAGTTCGATGCGGCAACCCAGGCTCATGGTCTTGCGACCACCATGGGGGTCAACGCCGACACCGGCATCGCCGGCCTGACGCTCGGGGGCGGGTTCGGCAAGCTTGGACGCAAACATGGCCTGAGCTGCGACAACCTGCTGGCAGCCGAGATCGTGACGGCGGACGGTCGACTGTTACGCACCAGCGCCACCGAGAACGCGGACCTGTACTGGGCCATACGCGGCGGCGGCGGTAATTTCGGCATTGTCACCAGTTTCGATTTCAGACTGTTTCCTGTTGGTCCTCTGCTTCTGGCCGGATCTGTGCTGCACGCCTACAGCAATGCACGCGAAGCGATGCGGTTCTACCATGCGTTTGCAAGAACAGCTCCGGACGAGTTGAGTTTGGATGCGGCGCTCGTGACCGGGCCGTCGGGCGATCGCTTCTTCAGCATCTCGGCCTGTTACGTCGGTCCGATCGATGAAGGCGAGCGGGTTCTCAAACCCTTACGAGAATACGGTGTGCCGGTTGAAGACCGGATTGCTCCGACTTCGTATCTTCAAATCCAGTCTGCCGGCGACAGCATCTTTCCACGCGGACGCCGATACTACTGGAAGGCGCAATTCATGCGCGAAATTACCTGTGAGGCGATCGATCTGCTGCTTGCGCGCTACGCAACCGCGCCGACCGGATCGCTCATCGTCTTTCAGCAGGTTGGCGGCGCAATCGCGCGGATACCGATCGCTGACACTCCCTACGCGAACAGAGATGCGCTCTACGACTGCTTCCCGATCTCGATCTGGGACGATTCGGCGGATGACGAAGCGCATATCCAATGGGCGCGCGAGCTATGGGATGCGATGAGACCATTCTCGACCGGTGGCGTCTATGCCAACAATCTCGGCGAGGAGGGGGCTGACCGGATTCGGGCAGCGTATGGCGAGAATTTTCCAAGGCTTGTTGCCGTCAAGAACAAGTACGATCCGGCCAATTTCTTCCGGTTGAATCAGAATATAAGACCATCGGTGTAAGTGATCTCGACCATCCCTGGAAAAGGATAGTTAAGGACGGCTTCGCATGTTGGCACACACGGCCTCGCGCATCGAAGGTTATCTCAACGCGATCGAAGACCTTGCGCCGCTCGTGGCAGAACACCGTGACTCCTTCGACCGGGACCGCCGGCTTCCGGATGTGGTGTTTCGGGCGCTTGTTGATGCCGGGCTATTTCGCCTGTGGTTGCCGACGGCGATGGGCGGCCCGGAATTGTCGCCGGTCGAGTTCGTGCGAGTGGTTGCAGCGGCCTCGGCGCTCGATGGTTCGATTGGCTGGATCGTAGCAAACGGCGGCGGCATGAGCCGCGTCGCCGGATATCTCCCCGACGCGGTTGCGCGCGAGTGGTTTGCCGACCCCTTGGCCTTTATCGTCGCCGCAACGGGCGCGATCGGTTCGGCGCAACCCGTGGCCGGCGGCTATCGCGTCACCGGACGCTGGCCGTTCGGAAGCGGCACCAGCCATGCGACCAGATTCATGGCACTGGCTGCCGTGAAGGATGGTGGCAATTCCGGTCAAGCACCAATGTCCTGCTACTTTCGACCCGAGGAAGTAACCGTCCATGACACATGGCACGTCTCGGGCCTTCGCGGCACCGGGAGCAGCGACTTCGAGGTGCGCGACGTCTTCGTGCCCGCCGATCACACGCACGATTTGGTCGCGCCGAGGCCCACACAGCCGGGCATCATCTACCGGATACCAGGTCTGTCGATATTTCCGTGGTCGATCACCGGTGCATCGCTCGGCATTGCAAGCGGGGTGATGGCGGCTTTTACGAAACAGGCAACGCAGGGCAAGGGTCGTTTCGGCGTACATTTGCAGGACCGTGAGATGGTGCATTCAGCAGTGGGTCGCGCAGAGGCCACACTCGGCGCCGCGTGGGCCTTCCTTACGCAGGCCATGACGGAACTTGTGGCTGCCTTGGACGCCGACGCCGACCGCCTGATGCGCGCGCGCGCCCGCTTGCGCACCGCCTGCGCCTACGCCGCTGAAGGCTCCACGCGCGTCGTGCAAATGCTGACCACGGAAGCCGGCGCAAGTGCCATCTTCGAAAGCAGCCACCTGGAACGCGCCGGCCGGGACATCAATGCCGCCGTAAAGCATATCGCGATGAGTCCTCAGAGCTATATCGTCGCTGGTCGACTAACGCTCGGTCTCGATCCAGGGACCATGCGATTTTAACATCACCCGCTAAGGCGGCGGCATTTTCGCCTGGGGTTGCCGGGCCAACCGGCCGACCGCCTGTGGCGCAAAGCTGCCGCACGTCGGCCGATCTTGATGGTTTTGACGTCCCCCCTAAGGGCGCGTTCAAAGCAAAAGGCGGGCGCTTCACAAAGGTATGAAGGGATCGGCTTGGATCAAGCATCGCGTTGCGGCGTTGATCGCGCGGCAGAGATGCGATCTTGGCAAGGCGCCTTTTCAGGGAAGATGCAGGCTTGACGATAGAAACGACGGCCGCCTCGCGGCGAGACTTCCTCTACATAGCGACCGGCGCGGCAATAGCGGTAGGCGCCGCGGCGACTCTGGTGCCGATGATCGACCAGATGGAACCCGACGCCTCAACGCTCGCCGCCGGCGGACCGGTCGATTTCGACCTGAGCAAACTTAAGCCGGGCCAGCAGGCGGCCGTGCGCTGGCGCTCACGCCCGATATTCATCGTCAATCGTCCGCCCGCCGCGCTGAAAATGCTGCAAAACCAGAAACTGCTGGCGCTATTGTCCGACGCGGGGTCGAACGCACCCCAGCAGCCGCCTTATGCCGACAACTGGCATCGTTCGATAAAGCCGGAATACAGCGTGCTGGTGGGCATCTGCACTCATCTCGGATGTATTCCGATGTTCTATCCCGACGCCAGCGATAGTCTCCCCGCGGCAAACTGGCTGGGAGGTTACTTCTGTCCCTGCCACGGCTCCAAATACGATCTGGCCGGTCGCGTTTTCAACGGCGTGCCGGCGCCGTACAATCTGCCCGTGCCGCCCTATCGCCTCGTCACCGACACGACGATCCGTATCGGTGAGAACCCACCCGACGTGGTATGGGATTTTGCTTCGATCGCACAAATTTGATGCGCCGAAATTGACATCCGGCGGGCACGCGCGTGCTCCCGATGAGCCGGAATACGTGGCTTATGGACGAGGCAAGTCCGCGACTTTAATCATCGGGTCCCAGGTCGCGAATACGAGGTCACGGAGCAGGGGTCGAGCTAAATCTAGTCACCCCTCAGATGGCTACCATCAGCGAGTCTCGGTCTCGGTAGGCCGCTTGGTGAAAAACCGGACCGTTATGCAGCAGCCCTCTGCATAAGAGGTCCGATCTAACGACTTGTTGCGCATCTGTCGGCGAAAACTGCGGCCGGTCCGTACCGTGTAGGGCGTGACGGATCTCAGATGCTATCCGGATGCTGGGAAGCTCCGTCGAACGGTTACTTCTTTTTTTTCTTAGTTGTCTTCTTCGCCTTCTTTGCCTTCTTCGCTTTCTTGGCCATGGTACCCTCCGTAGTCCCCAAAAGTTGGTTCGATGCAAATCGACGATCGATGTGCATAGGTTCAGCCTACACCATAATTGCAAAATTGATACTGCGCGCTTCAAAGAGGGTAAACGGCCATCAGCCAGTCCGCGACTGCCGACCGGATGAAGCCCTCGCGCGATGCGCGGACATGGCGCGCCTTTGCTGGATCAAGACGGGAAGAAGTTCTAATGTGTCGGGAGACGAGGCAGACGATGGCGAAGCCGAACCACCTCTTGGACTAGTGATCGTCAGCCGCTATTTTCGGTGAAAGTCGATGCGACGCCTCCGGATTTCTCCGGCCCCGAAGCCCCAATGAACCGTATCCTGGCGCTGCGTTGTACTGTTTCTAACGAGCGCGCATTGCAGACAGGCCGGGTTGACCAGCGCGATTGATGCCAGCTCGCCGCAACGGGAGTGACGAAAAGATGGGTCCACCGGTCTCTGATTTCATCACGACGGAAGCGCGCTTTGGCGCCCAGAACTACGAGCCACTCGGCGTCGTTCTGTCGCGAGGCGAAGGCGTCTGGGTATGGGATACGCACGGCGTCCGCTATCTCGATTGCCTCTCCGCCTACTCAGCGGTGAACCAGGGCCACTGTCATCCGAAAATCCTGGCCGCGATGGTGGAGCAGGCGGGAAGGCTGACATTGACCTCCCGTGCCTTCTACAACGACCAACTGGCCCCCTTCTACGAGCAGCTCGCTGAGCTTACCGGCTCCCACAGGATATTGCCGATGAACAGCGGCGCCGAGGCGGTGGAAAGCGCGATCAAGGCCGTGCGCAAGTGGGGTTACGAGGTCAAGGGTGTGCCGGACGGGCAGGCTGAGATCATTGTCTGCGCCGATAACTTCCACGGACGGACCCTCGGCATCGTCGGCTTCAGCACCGATGCGGCGTCACGCGAGCATTTCGGGCCCTTCGCACCTGGCTTTAGGATCATCCCGTTCGGCAATGCCGAGGCATTGGAGGAGACCATCACGCCGAACACGGTTGCCTTCCTGGTCGAGCCGATCCAGGGCGAGGCCGGCGTCATCATCCCGCCGCCCGGCTATTTCGCGAAGGTCCGCGAAGTTTGCACCGCACACGACGTGATGCTGATTCTCGACGAAATCCAGACCGGGCTCGGCCGCACCGGAAAACTGCTCGCCGAGCAGCACGATGGCATTGAGGCAGACTTGACTTTGCTCGGCAAAGCGTTGTCTGGCGGTTTCTATCCGGTTTCGGCAGTCCTTTCGAACAATGAGGTGCTCGGTACCTTGAAACCCGGTCAGCACGGCTCGACTTTCGGTGGCAATCCGCTTGCCTGTGCGGTGGCGCGGGCAGCCCTGCGCGTGCTGGTCGAGGAGGGGATGATCGAGAACGCGGCGGTCCAGGGAGCCCGCTTCCTCGACGGGCTAAGGAGCATCCGCACCAACACCATTCGTGAGGTGCGCGGCCGCGGCCTGATGCTGGCGGTCGAGCTTCACCCGGAAGCAGGTAACGCGCGTCGCTACTGTGAGGCGCTGCAGAGCAGGGGCATCCTTGCCAAGGACACCCACGATCACACGATCCGTATCGCCCCGCCGCTCGTGATCACCAGCGAACCCTGATTTGCTACGTATACGTAATAGCCTCGTAAGGTCGGCTCGACAACGCGAATCTGATCGCAAATACGCATGGCTGCCGGGCCCGGGCCCGATCAAGATTCGGTTCTCAATCTTCGGCGCCCGATTTTGGGCCAGGTTCCGCGACCAGCATCATGCAGCGCATGAAATGCGCGCGATCTTCGGCCGGCAACGGTGCGAGCAAAGCGCCTTGCAATTGCGCGGCGCCGGTAACGATTGCCAACAGCACTTTCTTGCCCGCGGGCGCCAGCAAGACCTCGGCGGAACGACGATCGCGGCCATTGTTGCGCTTGGTGATCAGCGATCGTTCGTCCATGCGATTGATCATCTCGCCAAGCGTGCTGCGGTCCACCCGGATATGTCCGGCGAGTTCCGTCAGAGTCAGGGTGCCCTGTTGATAGAGGGTCAACAGGACACCGAGCTGGCGCGGTGTAATATCGTTCTGTGCGGTCAATTGTTCGTAGAGCAGGTGGACCCGGGTATCGAGCAGCCGAACAAGAAAACCGAGGCCCTTCTCCAGCTTGAGCGTACGGGCAAGATCTTCTGCCGATTTTTTTTCCACGGCAGAGCGCGCTTCAGATATTGGCGGGCTGGACTTCATACGATTCTCTGCACTTGCTCGGCGCGTCCCTGTTCTTGATCCACGTCTTAGCCGCAACGAAACCAGAAAGACGTGGATGGCCGGGACATAGGCGAGCGGAAGCGACGCCGTCCTTCGGACGGCTATGCCCGGCCATGACGAAAAACGAATCATTCTCAATCGGTTGGAGAGAGTTTGCAAATACGGGCCGCTTTTTCGGTCATACTCTGGGACGGAATTGCTCCGTAAGTCGCTGCACCACCGCGTTTTAATGCTAAGGTCTGGCGCGCTGGGCGCAAAGCGGACGTCCGGTTGCAAATTCCGTGGTCGGACACCTAGGCGACCCCTGCGGGGCCGGTCTTGCGCGACCAAGGCTGCGCCCGACGGGCTCGACGTCGCCGCTGCGACAGCAGCGCTCACAAAGAAGTGAGGCGGCATGCAAAGCCGGCCTGTCGTCTTTCGCGCCTCCTCGTTCGTCCTGTGTCCAGAGAGCTGGAACGGAAATGTGGAATGAGCAATTCTCGCTATCGCTGGGTCATTGTAGCAGCCGGCGGCGTGCTGGGCTGTGTTGCCATCGGCGGCATGTTTTCGCTGCCGGTTTTGCTGCAGCCGATCGTACGGGATACCGGCTGGTCGGTCGCCGGCGTATCCGGCGCCATGACGACCGGCTTCCTTGCAATGGCCTTCGCCAGCATGATCTGGGGGACCTTGTCGGATCGGGTCGGGCCGCTCCCGGTGGTGCTGACCGGCTCAATCGTCATCGCGGCAAGCCTCGCGCTGGCGAGCCGTGCAACTTCATTGATCGAGTTTCAGTTGCTGTTCGGCCTGCTGGTGGGAGCGGCGACTGCCGCTATCTTCGCGCCGATGATGGCCTGCGTCACCGGCTGGTTCGACACCCATCGCAGCCTTGCGGTGTCGCTGGTGTCGGCCGGCATGGGGATGGCGCCGATGACCATGTCGCCGCTCGTGGCCTGGCTCGTCTCCAGCCATGACTGGCGAACCACGATGCAAATCCTTGCCGTCGTCGTCGCGGCCATCATGATTCCGGTCGCGCTGCTGGTGCGCCGGCCGCCCGCGCTCGCGGCCGGCGCCGCTGCATCCGGCGATGCAGGGCCGCAATCGAAGATGTCGCTCTCGCAGGCGGTACGGTCGCCGCAGTTCATCATCCTTCTCGCGACGAATTTCTTCTGC
>Ga0182024_10002146_pt1 | contig 49615 bp, 38 predicted proteins | sample P32metaG_FD_120480 | JGI IMG/M metagenome (GOLD analysis project Ga0182024, IMG submission 120480) | Permafrost microbial communities from Stordalen Mire, Sweden - P3-2 metaG (Illumina Assembly) | ecosystem: Environmental > Terrestrial > Soil > Wetlands > Permafrost | place: Sweden: Stordalen...
CGCACGCAGCTTCGAGATCTCATGATACCCGGGTCGGCGCAGTCCGCCGCGGAAGCATTGCTCGCCGCACTCGCTATCCACGCTTCCGAGTGAGTTCATGGTGCGGGCCGCTCTAGGATCCAGAAGGCCGAGCTAGGCGCGAATTTTTTTGCGAAGGTATCGCGCCAATAGTGTTCGTTCCATCGAAGTGCCTCGCTTAACAGCCAATCCACCATGACCAGTGGCATCACGGCAAAGGGCGAAGGCACGCCGAGTTTTTTTGCAATCGCCGATAATGGGTTGAACATGCACGCGCGACGGGCCAAGACTTTGAATCCAATCGTGCGCACCAAGGTTTCGAACCATTCGATCGGCAGGCCGCGCTCATTGGCGGTCAAGCCGGCTCGTGCCTTGCGCCAGTCGCCCATGGAAGAGATCGGTTCGCGCAAAACGAATAGTCCACCGGGTTTCAGCACGCGGGCGATCTCTGCGACGACATGACCAACATTGGGAATATGGTGCAGTACGCCAAATGATGTGGCCAGATCAACCGTGTCCGAATCGACTCCAATATCGCCGATTGCGGAGGGCTTCATATAGCGAGCCGGCCTGCCGCCGATGTCGTTGTGCCACCACTTTTCTGCCGGTTCAATCGCTATGAATCGTCCGACGACGGGCGCAAGGGGAGCGATGTCGTCGCCGGCAGCGCATCCTAACGCCAAACAGGTGTCGAATTGCCGCTTGAGAAGACTGCCGATCGCATGAAATTGGTTCAGAGCGTCGTACTCATAGGCATATTGGTTATCCGCATCCGTAATCCTGTAGTGATCGGATAGAAGATCGAAGTATCCGGTGACCTCGCTTTCGTACCACTCGCGGATCTGATCTGACGAGAAGCTGTCCCCATAGAGCGTTCGGCCTGAGATTTCCTCTTCGGTCGCAGGTGGAATCGCCATTTACGCAATCCTCTTGCTCAATACGACGTCGGGGTAATTTACACCCAATTGCGGGCCGGCCGGCAAGCACGCGCTAGGCAGCGGGCGCTTGCCGCAACACGAGTCTACGCAACACGCCGGACACTTCCTTGATCACCGGCCGGTCTATCGAGTAGACCATCGCGGTGAAAACGCCGATCGCCGCCAATGTGCGCAGGGCTGAGAAAACCGCGGAATGGATATCGGACGTCAGCAATGGCTGCGTGTGATTCAGAGCCACGAGCGCTGCTGCGGGTAGCCAAAACGGCATGAACGCACGGGCGGCAAAACCGGCGATATCGCCTGCCCGGCCGCCTAGAATACGAACCGCGAAGGAGAAATCGACCATGCCGCTGAACAATCGTTGCAGCGCGACGGCAATCGATGCCCCCTGCAAATCGTCGACATAGGCTCCAACCAAGGCGGCCAGCATCATGCTGCCCGCATCCAGCCCCAGGAGTCCGGTGCGCAATCTCCATTTACCAAAGGAATCAAGGGTCACGGAGCCAATGGGCGACAGCATGCGCATCGGCAGGGTCAGCGCGATGGCGACTGCAGTCACGATCGCCATGTCCCATTTGCCGCGCCATACGAAATGCATCAGCCACGGTGCGAAACCAACCACACCCAGGCACAGGACGCTGCATGCAAAGTGGATTACCGAGCTCGCGCGCAAGAAGGCGCGGTTCAACGCCCGCGGATCCTGCCTCATGGCGGTAAAGATCGGGAATAGCGTGTTGCCGATACCTTGCGCCAGCAATTGCCCAATATTCGCTGTGAGCTGGAAGCCGAAATAGTAGTAGCCCAAAGATTCCGCACTGATAGCGCGGCCCAGCACGAAATAGTCCACTTGCTGCGAAAGGCCGGTCAGGAAACCGGTGACGATCAGCCACTTGACCTGACCCAGGATCGGAAGAAAACTCGCCATGGATAAGCCAAAGGACGCGATTGGTGTTGGAGTAATTCGGCGGTTTATAAAATATCTGACGATGGTTGAGACGACCAGCCCCAGGCCGATGCTGTAGTACCTGGCACCCAAAAACGCAGAGAAGAGAACGACGGCGACGTTTGTCGCGGCAACATAGAAATCGATCATGCACATCTCGCGAAAGCGCAGATCGATGCTGAGGCGCGCAAACTGGATCGAAATCAGGGACGCAAAGGGGACGGAGAGCGCGGAGAGACCGACGACATAGATGAGTTCTGGGTTGCGGTAGAAGCTGCCGAAGATCCATCCAAGAGCCACAAGGACGCACCCGCCAATGAGGCCCATGTATAGGGCAAAATCGGTGTAGTCCCTCACCAAAGCCTGGTATTGGTCCTGCTTCTGTATGAGCATTTTTGACGCGCCGGTGTTTTGCAGCGCGCCGACAAAAGTCACTGCGACGGAAACCACCGCAAAAATGCTGTAATCCCGCGCGTCGAGGATAAAACCCAGGACGATCTGCATGATGAATAGCAGCGCCCTTGAGAACAGCACGGACATCGACATCCACATCATTCCAGATGTCGCCGAGGCGCCGAAGGATTTTGTTTCGTTCATGCTATCTTCAGCGCACTGGCAGCGGGATTACGATGCATGTTCAACAAGGCGTTCAATGCGGAGGTCGGGGTCGCCTCTGCCGCCGCTCACGCACTCGCGGAGAAAAACGCGCCGATTCGTTTGCGCATATCATTCGCCAGCGCATCAACGTACGGCTCGTGCATCATGCTGATGTGGGTGCCGACAATTTCGACAATCTCTGCCTGCTGAGTGAATGCCTGCCAAATCCGGCCGATTTGCGGCAGGTGCAATAACGGCTTCACTGTCGCCTCATATACAACGACGTTTCCCGAATAGCTCTTCGGCACGTGGGTAAATAGGGCCTGGAACAAGCGATTGACAAACGATTTGTGGACCGGCTGATAGCGCGAGACATCCATGATCCCGTCTATCGAGTAGCCGCCGCCGAGCTTTTGTCCTCGCTTCAGGCCGATGGCTCTCTTGCCGATCGCCGTGGCATTGTTCGTGATGCTCCACAGCAATGAGTGAAAGGTTCGGCTCCTCATTAGGTCGCCGTGGTTGGCCCAACCACGCACGTTGCGAGTGAGCTCAGACCAATAGCTCGGCTTCCAGCGGGACAATGTCACGCCGGTGTTTTCCGGCACACCGTCGATGACGAGGAGTGGTCCGACTACGCGCCCCAGGATTCGCAATTTGTCGGCCATTGCGAGCGCGATGACCGCGCCAACACAATATCCACCCAGCAATAGAGGACCTTCCGGCTGGAATTTGTCCAGGGCCGCGGCGTAGTAATCCGCGAGGGATTCCACCGAGCTGCCAAATTCGATATCAGGCATCCGACTCGGCGGCGCTTGGATTCCGTAGAAGCGAATCGACGGCTCGAGACGTCGGCCCAAATCCAGGAAATCGGTGCCGGCCACTCCCGATGCGGAGTGGACGCAATAAAATGCCGGACGCGGCGCGTCGGTCGATAGAGCGCAATCGTTGATCGGCACGATTGTCCGCTTCGAGGTGCGGGATGCGTGAGCGAATAGGGCGCTGGTGTTGCGAGGCACGGCGGTGCTCAATGGTAAACTCATCAACGAGCCCGCGCCCGCGGTTGAAGATTGTCAAAGCCAGTCTTGAGGCTCGGGTCCCAATCAATGTAGTTTATTCTAGACATATTGCACCGCATGCGCGGCTTAGAACGTCGCTCATTTACTCTCATCCAGGCCACCCTGAATTTAATATTACCTATTTATTGTCGGCGTTTTATTTATACCGAACAAACTTTTTAGGAGCGACTTCAGATGGTGTAGGACGATTTGAAGTGTACGGTGCGGCTTGCGCCGACAAGGCCGGCCCTATCCCCATGATAAGTTGTCAGAAATATGGCAGTTAAAACCTCGATCACGGTGGGGACGACCCCCACAAATTTGGTGCCGAATCCCATTCATTCCAGTTGGATATTGGATGGTCAGCCGGTGGCGCGCCTGGAGCTCCTGTCGAGCAGCGCGGATGGAACCGCCAGCACTTATTTCTGGGATTGTACGGCCGGGCGGTTTAACTGGTTTTATAGCTTCGATGAGACCTTCCATATCCTGGAGGGCGAGATCAAGCTAAAATACCCCTCCGGGGCATCCCACAGAGTGGTCGCCGGCGATACCGTCTTTTTCCCGGCCGGCTCAAGCGCTGAATGGACGGTGGATCATTATGTGCGAAAACTGGCTTTCTGCCGGACACCGATCCCAAGATATCTGGCTTTCGCCCGGCAAGTGGCTCGCCGGCTCAAGCGCGTTGCCCGCGGTGGCTCTGCTAAGGACGGCGGCTCGGGTTTGCTCTAGAGGGTACAAACGCCGGCCGTTGAGGCGCTCCCGCTCCAGTAGGTCAAATCCTGAATGCCCGACGGCAGGCCGGCCGAGCCATAGATTTCAACTCCCCCATTGAAAGAAAACACGTCCGCACCGCTGCGCGATAACGTGAACAACGGAGTTCCGGCCTGAGAGGGTACTGTGAAGGAAACGACCCCGGCGGCCGCGTTCTGGGTGTAGGTCTTTCCGCCGATGGTGATCGTCAACACGCCAGGACTCGTCAAAAACGCCAGCAATTCGATGTTGTTTTGCGCGACACCGTTGACGATGCTGACTCTCTCGGTTTGCGCAGGGCTTGCCGCAGTCGTCGCTTCACGGCGGTAGAAATAGTACAGGACGTCGTGGGTGATTTGGGGTTGCTGGCCGTTCAGGAACCATGTGGCATAGTAGCCGGTAAGATTGTAAAAACCCGTACCGATGGTTGTCTGCAAAGTGGCATCGGTAATGGGTGAAATCGCGCTGGTTTCCGTAAAGTCATTCCAAGTGACCAACTGGATCCAGTCTGCATCCCCTTGGATCGAACTGTTCCACGCATCTCGGAATGCCCCGCTGTTTCCGGCTTCCCAATAGACGGAATCCTTGGGGCGGTATTGCTGCGGATCGACCGGCATCATGAAGATTTTGCCGTACGTCTTATGAACGATTTCCGGATCGCCCAGCTGCGCGCTGGAGCTGCCGACCGTAGCCGTTCCCCAATCGCCAAACCCATAGGAGAAGGGCGCGAATGCGTCCGCGCTGGCGGCCCATCCCAAAAATGTCGGTACGAAGGCGATGTTAATACCTTCGGAGGTTAGCCGGCTGATTACCGATTGCCACCAACTGGGCGGGTTTAGGCTGGCATCAAATGCCGTCACGACGAGGCGGCCGTCGCTTAACCGGTAGGCGGCCGGGCTGGCGGCCGCTGTCGCGATGATCTCGACCACGGCATCGCTGTCCGAGCCGAGCGCGGTAATGTCCGGCATGACCACAATTTTAAAGCGAGAGTCGACGGCGTTCGCTGCTGCGAGCATGAGGTGCAGGGTGCTGTTGCTGTCGGTCGCATCGGTCGCCGTCATCGAGTCGAACGTGAATCCGGTAATGCCGCGTGCAATCGCCGCGCTTACCTCGCGCTCCATATTGAGCTGCCGCCAATTCGTACTGGTGCTTACCGGAACTCCCATGGGCCTTTCGCGAAGGAAGCCGCCTTGGGCCGCCCATTTGCTGGACTCGCCGGTTATGCTTAGATAGTTCCTGTTGTAGTAATCATCCACCGATGCAACATCGTCGATCGAAACTGGGTCGGGATTAAAATAGTGCGCAAAAACCCGCTTCGGTGCATTGAATAAGGCGGTTGTCGAAGGCATCGCCGCAGGCAAGCAAGCATCCCCACTATTGGATGCCGTTACGAGAGTCGAGGCTGTCGAGGGCGGCGCCGGCGCCGGGGTGGTCGGGGAAGCCGTAGTCGATGTAGTTGGAGGCGTCGGTACGCCGTCGCTGGAGTTACTGCTGGATCCGCAGCCGCTGATTGCCGAGACCAAGAACATCAATGTCAGCGGAGCAAATGCCGCGCGCGCGTTCGACCTGTATACCATAGCCACCCGTTCCTACGAATTTCGTGATTCCCGGAACGCGGGCAGCTATAGAGTGAGTTCACAAAGACGGCTCTGATGCTATCTTCGGAAACCCCGCTATCTGTGACCCACAGACCGGAAGCTTTGCGTCACCGGCTTGCGCCGGGTATGCCCTTATCGAGATGGCAGTACATCACGAGAAATAAAAACGAGCACAGTGTCTTAGCGCACAGACAGGCAAAGAAATGGAGGGAACAAAAATGTGACGCAGTACCACCCACCGTGCGTGCGGCGGTGATGTCGAAGCGATGCGCAAATTGACGATTTGAGAGCCGAAAATACGGCGTTTACTTCGCGTGCTGCTTTTATGGTCGCGCTGCAGTGGATCGCGGTTCCGCCCGGCGGCAAAAACCGCGGGATGTCAAGTATCGATTCTCGAGGATCGATTCCGCCATTCGCCGCCGCAAAACCCTCTCGAACCGACGCGCGGGTCGTTGGCTACATGTCGGCAATCGCCGACGCCGATGCAGTTTCTACCGGAGGTTAAAGCGCCGATTGCTTGACTTCGGTGCGGGGCAAAGTCTTTGACGCGCCTTGGCGGTGCGGAAACCGGCCAAATTCACTGGGTGAACCCGGCGTGTCAGACCACACCTTACGTCGAGCAGGGCGGATATCTGGCATCATTGTTCGCGCATGTCTGGCGAAGTACGGTTTTGAAGGATCCGCTTGGGCGGGTTTAGGGGCGATTAATGCGAATATTGATGTACAGTGCCAATTTTGCGCCTGAGCCGACCGGCATTGGCAAATATTCAGGTGAAATGGCCTGGTGGCTCGCCGAGCATGGGCACGAAGTTCGCGTGGTGTGCGCGCCGCCCTACTATCCGGCGTGGCAAGTAGATAAAAAATATCGTTGGCCGCTCTTTCGTCGCGAAAAGTGGCACGGGGTCGATGTCTGGCGTACTCCCCTTTGGGTTCCAAAATCCCCGGGCGGGCTCACCCGAATATTGCACCTTCTTTCGTTTGCGATTACCTCGTTTCCTGTGATGCTGTGGCAGATCGCGTGGCGGCCCGATGTCGTGCTGACGGTCGCCCCGGCATTCATGTGCGCTCCGGCCGGCTTGTTGACCGCATGGTTGTGCCGCGCCAAGCGATGGCTGCACCTGCAGGACTTCGAGGTCGACGTCGCATTCAGCATGGGGCTGTTGAAGGGAAGGCTCTTGCAGCGAATAGTCTTGCGCGTGGAAAGATCGCTTTTGCGACGATTCGACACCGTATCAACGATCTCCAGCCGGATGATTGAGCGCCTGCTTTATAAGGGTGTGATCGTCGACAAAGCTCGGTATCTGCCGAACTGGGTAGATCTTTCCCGAATCAAACCTCCGAAGAATGGCAACTACCGCGCGCAGCTCGGCATACCCTCGGACGTGATTGTCGTATTGTTCTCAGGGACGCTGGGTGGCAAACAAGGACTGATGGTGATACCTGAAGCCGCCAGACTCCTTGAGTCGCGCCCCGACATCGCCTTCGTCGTCTGCGGCGATGGGGTCATGAAGCCGCAACTCGAATCCGCGGCGGCTGGCTTGCGGAACGTTCGCTTCATGCCGCTGCAACCTGCTGGGCGTGTCTCGGACTTGCTCGGGATGGCGGATATTCACCTGTTGCCACAGAGCCCCGACGCCGCAGATCTGGTGCTTCCTTCGAAACTGTGCGGCATGCTCGCGAGCGGGCGGCCGGTGATCGCGACATGTCGTCCGGAAACCGAAATCAGCGAGATTGTCTCCAAGTGCGGCTTGGTCGTGGCACCGGAGAACAGCGAAGCACTTGCGCTCGCGATTACTGAACTCGCGGACAACCCGGACAAGAGGATCTTGCTAGGCGGACGGGCGAGGAGTTTCGCGGAAGAACATTTCGAGCGTGACGCCGTTTTGAGCACCATGTTTGCACCGCGCGCAATTGAAAATGAGAATGAGTTAGCCCACGTGCCCGATGACCTGGCTGCGTGAGAGCAAAGACACTAATATCATCTCGCTAAGACAGGATGTCGGAGTACTCTTGAAGTACTTTTTAGGTAGGGATTAGCATCAGCAAGAAGTAAAAATTATGAGCGCAGCGTGTACGCAGCAGTGAGTCCTAAAACCCAAAACCCAGAGCGTCTTCGCCGCTGGCTTGGTCTTTTGACGTTTTTGTGCGTCTGCGCGCTTGGGTTGGGTGCGGCACCGGCGACCGCTCAGCCGGAATATCTTTTGGCGCCCGGCGATATCTTGAAGATCAGCGTGTTCAAGAATCCCGACTTGAGCCTCGATGTTCGAGTATCGGAGTCTGGCGCAATCGGTTATCCGCTCATCGGCTCTGTGCCGGTGAAAGGCCTGACTCTGCCTGCAGCAGAGAGCAAAATCGCGCAAATGCTGAGAGATGGCGGTTTTGTCGTCAATCCGCAAGTGAATATACTGCTGACCGAAGGGTTTGGGAACTTGGTTTCCGTGATTGGCGAAGTCAATAAGTCCGGCCGATATTCAGTCGATGCGGCGGGCGGCCATGTTTCCGGCATGCTTGCGGTCGCCGGGGGAGTCTCGCCGACCGGTGGTGAGCTGGTCTCGGTATCCGGTGTGCGCAACGGCAAACCATTTCGACGAGACGTTGATATTGTCAAAATGTCGTCGACCGGAAATACAGCCGATGACATTGAGCTTTATGGCGGTGATACGGTCTATGTCAATCGTGCCCCCATGTTCTATATTTATGGACAAGTGCAAAAGCCGGGTCAGTATCGGCTCGAGCGTGCAATGACGGTGATCCAGGCGCTCGCTACCGGGGGTGGCGTCACCGGCAAGGGGACACAGCGCGGCATTGTTCGACACCGCCGTGACGCCAATGGAAAAGTGAAGGAAGAGGGCGTTTCAATGGACGACGACGTCCAGGACAGGGACGTGATTTATGTCAAAGAGAGTTTGTTTTGATCACGTTCAACTTACATAGTTGCCGCCACGGAGGCCGCGCTTAGCATGAGCTTCAATCAATTTCTGGTGATTCTGCGCGCCCGGTGGCGGGTCGCCGTGGGCGTCTTCTTCGCCGTGGTCCTGTTGGTTGCATTCGCGAGCTTGGTCTGGCCCAAGCAATACACGGCGATTGCTTCTATCGTCATCGACGCCAAAACCGACCCCGTTGCTGCGGGGGGTGCCGCGGGCATGGGTGGGCAGCAGCCACTGGCCACGTACGTCAATACGCAAGCCGACATCATCGCCAGCGAACGCGTGGCACAGCGAGTCGTGAAGACGTTGAAGATGGACCAGCAACCCGAGGCTAGGAAGCTGTGGGCGAAGGGCACCAACGATGATATCAGCGTTACCATCGCGAACTTTCTTCTCGAGAAAAAGCTTCTTGTCGCGCCCGCTCACGACAGCCCGACGCACGCAAGCAACGTTATCGATATATCGGTCCAGTGGTCAGACCCGGCCACAGCCGCGGCATTGGCCAATGGTTTTGCGCAGGCCGCGATCGAAACCAATATCGAATTGAAAGTGGAGCCGGCCAAGCAGTATGCAAGCTGGTTCGATCAGCGTGCGCGTGCGCTGCGCGCGGATCTGCAGGAAAAGCAAAAGCTGCTTTCCGACTTTCAAAGCAAGAATGGGATCATTGCGACCGACGAAAAACTGGACGTCGAGAACACACGCTTGACCGAACTGTCCACCGACTTGGTCAATATCCAGGGACAGCGGCAGGACAGCCAATCGCGCCAGCATCAGGTCGGTTCCGACATCAATTCGCTGCCGGAAGTACTTCAAAGCCCGGTCATTCAGACGCTGAAGGCCGCCTTGTCGACGGCCGAGGCCAAGCGGCCGGATATCGCCTCTCGCCTGGGCAAGAACCATCCTGACTACCAGGCAGTGGAAGGAGAGATTTCCAATCTGCGCAGCCGCATAGCGCAAGAGAGTGCCAATATCGCGGCATCCCTCGGCAGTACGACCCAGGTTAATCTGCGGCGTGAAAACGAAGTGCGCCAAGCGCTGGAGACCCAGAAAAAGCGCGTCCTCGAGTTGAAATATCAACATGACCAGGCAGCGATGTTCCAAAGCGACGTGACAGCGGCGCAGCGTGATCTGGACGAAGTGTCCCAGCGGTTGGCACAAAGCAACCTAGAGAGTCTGACGCAGCAGACCAACGTTGTGCAATTGAGCACCGCATCGGTGCCCAAGGAGCCTTCCAGTCCCAAGCTCATCATCAATTTGATTCTTGCGGTATTTTTGGGGGGCGTGCTGGGAATCGGAGCTGCTGTGTCAGCCGAGATGCGCAACCGCTGCGTGCGCGAAGACGAAGACATGTTGGAAGTTCTAGGAGTGCCCTTGCTTGGCAAGATCCCTTTCATCCAAGTGCGTCCAATCGATGCTCGGGCGCCGCAGACGGCAACTGCTCGACTCGAACCATCGGTAATTTGAGTTTATTCGCCGTTCGAACCAAGAGCTTCAAATGAATAAAGTCATTGATAGACCCATGAAGCGCCGGGATGCTCCACAGGATCGCGGGCGTGCGATAGGCGCAATACTTGTGGAGCAGGGCCGACTGAATGCCCAAGACGTGGACGACATTCAGCGCTTTGCCAGTGCGCACGGGGTGCGATTTGGCGAGGCGGCAGTGCAGATGAAGCGCATCTCGGAGCACGACATCGAGTCGGCGCTTGCGCAACAATACAATTATCCGGTATTGGCACGGGGCGGGGTGGGCGGCGTGGCCGATGATGTTATCGCGGCCCATCAGCCGCAGAGTGAAGCGGTTGAACCGCTGCGCGCGTTGCGCAGTCAATTGATTCTGCGTTGGTTCAATGGCGCCACCCGCAAAGTGTTCGCCGTCACCAGCGCTGAACGAGGCGAAGGCCGGAGCTGGCTCGCCGCCAATCTAGCGACGATGTTCGCGCAGCTCGGAGAGCGAACGCTGCTGATCGATGCCGACATGCGGCATCCGCGCCAACATCGACTATTCAATATCGACAATTCGGTGGGCTTGTCCGCTCTGCTGACGGGACGCGCCGGCCGGGAAATCGCCCGCCGGATTCATCCTCAGCTGCGGTTGTACGTGTTGCCGGCGGGTATCATTCCGCCCAACCCCCAGGAGTTGCTCGCGCGTCCGGTCTTCGAAGTAATTCTCGATCATTTTGCGGCTCAATTTAGCCTGGTAATCATCGATACACCGGCGGTGTCGGAAACCGCGGATGCGCAGATCCTGGCGGCGAATGCCGGCAATGCAATAATGGTCGCGCGCCGCAATCAGACACGGCAGTCAAAGTTGGCCGCGGCGATGGAGATATTGGCCGACACCGGAGTCAACGTTATCGGCAGCGTTCTCAATGAGCATTGAGCCGTAAGATTGCTGTTGCTTCGCGAACCTAAGTTTGCATGTTAGCTTTGGCCCAAGATGAAGACAAAGGCATCGATCAACATTTTTAGCTTACAGATGCTATTTGCACTGGTGATAGTGCTGATCGAAGTGGTGTTCATCAATAGCTTGGCCTCGGCTGGAATGGAACTCATACTTTCCAGCGTCGTCGTGACGATAGCCTTACTTATACAGCTGAGATTCGGCGTGCGACAGGCCGCCGATGCACCGGCGGACATCGTCGTTTTCATTTTCAATTGGTTGTTTCTGGATTTAGCGCCAAAAGCCCAGTTGATGAGCATGCCGCAGCGACTCATCAATACTTCCACCGTTACCGTTGACGGTGTCGCACTGACGAATCTGGTTTGCGCGCTCTTCATGATCGCCTTCACGTTTTTTTACGCATTCCTGAGCAGGCGTGACGAGAACCTAAAGCGCGCGGAGCCCGTGGAAGTCAAACCTCCGCAGGAGTTCGCGGCGGGCGCTGTCGGGTTGGCGCTGGTCCTGTGCATCGCCGTCGTCGCGGTGGCGGCGCCGAACGCGTACAGATCGGTTGAGAATGCGGAGGTGGCCTCGCCGGCTTCATTGGTGATGAACAGGTTTCTGCTGTTTCTTCCTTCTGCGACCCTCTTGATCCTTCTGCATGAAACGGTCCGATCTGGCCGTAAACTATTATTCAGCCGCGTCTGCGTGCTGTTGATGCTGTTTCTTTTGGTGATCATCACGGAGAACCCGTATACCGAGAAGCGCAATGCGCTGGGCCCCATATATCTCGCTCTGCTGTTGGTTTTATTTCAGAACTGGTTTGCAACCGGGACCAGACGCTTACTATTGCTGGTCGGCAGCATGGTTTTGGTATTTCCGGCGATCGCCATATTCACCCACAATCACCAGCAATCGCTGGCCGACGTATCGTTCAGCCAAATTTCCGATCAAATCGCGGATCATTACTTTTCGACCAACTATGATTCCTGGGCCAATATCTATACGGCCGTGGAAATCGTGAAGGTACACGGCATGCAGTGGGGCCACCAATTGCTGGGTTCCCTGCTGTTTTTTGTGCCGAGCTCGATTTGGAGCGCGAAACCGCTGGCGACGGGAATCTTTTTGGCCGACTACCTCATCACAAACTACAGCATGTGGTTCACCAATCTGTCCGCGCCCCTCGCCGCCGAGGGGTACTTGGACTTCGGGCCGGCGGGCGTCATTCTTTATGCGTATATTCTGGCTCTATTCGTAACGTACATGAATAGGCTTGCCATGCGGCGCGACAGATGGGTCGGCTTTCCGATGGCAATTTACGCCTCCGTGTTTTTGATGATTGTATTGCGCGGTTCGCTGATGATTGCACTGGGCTTCGCCAGCGCGGCTTTCCTAGCATTCCTTTTCGCCGCCGCGCTGTTGTCGGCGAAAATTGGCGTGCGGCACCGGATTTCCACCCGGATGGGCGCCCGCCCCACGATGGTAGGATGACGCGCTGCGTGTCGTTTGTCGGACCGCTGCCGCCTCCCGTCAATGGCTTTTCAAGCGTGTGCGGGATGATGTTGCAACGCCTGAGAACAACAATGCCGGTAGAGGTGTTCAATCGGGCGCCCAAGTTGCGTGCTCGAGCATTTGGCGTCCTGGAGCAGCTTGCCAAACCCGCAAAGTATTTTGGCATGTGCCTTGGACGGCGCGACTTGGTCTGTTATCTGGCGCTGTCCGGCGGCCGCGGTCAACTCGTCGATTTATTCTACGTGCTCATCAGCAAATTATTTCGGCGGCCAATCTTCGTTCATCATCATAGTTTTGTCTATATCAATTCGCCTTCATGGTTCAACCGATGCTTTTTTGCTCTCGTCCGCAACGAAGCGCATATCGTGTTGAGTCCGAATATGGGCGAAACGCTGGCGAGGGTATACGCTCTGAGTCCTGCCGCGGTCAGGGTGGTATCGAATGCCGCCTTTTACGATGCGGATGATGATCCGCGCCCGCCCGGCGACGATGCAGCGCCGCTGCACTTGGGCTTCCTGTCAAACATCACTTTCGAAAAAGGCATCGTTGAGTTCTTCGGTATTTTAGAGAGGCTGAACCAATGCGGCGTGGAATACCGAGCGCATATCGCCGGCCCGGTGGCACCTGAGGCGCGGCAAACATTCGACAAATTGCTCGGGGCGGCAAGAGATGTGGAATACGTGGGTCCCCTATACGGCGCCCAAAAGGAGCGGTTTTATCGTCAGTTGGATGTTTTTCTATTCCCAACCAACTACGCGAATGAGGCTGAACCGCTGGTCATTTACGAGGCGATGCGGCAAGGGGTACATGTCATGGCGTGCGATCGAGGCTCAATAGCCGAGATGCTCGGCAATGGCGCCGGTCTCGCCTTTCCCAGGGAACACATGGTGGAATCAGCGGCCCTGCATATCGCGAAATTCAACGAAGATCGGCAAGCGTTGCAGGCCGCGAAACGCATGTCGGTGCAGCAAGCGCAGCGAGTTCGCTGCGCGAGCAAAGTGGCGTTGCAGAATTTGTTGGCTTGCATGCAAGGCACGTATGAACCCCTGAGATTATCACTGTGAAAAAATATCTGTGTCGGATGGTGTTTGCCTTATGTATGGCGGCATGGGCGTCGACTTCGATGGGCGGGGCGATTGAATACAAAGATCCGCTTGATATCGCCGTTGCGCCACTCGACGAGGTGGCCGAGCTGCAGAGAACCAACCGGCTGATTCTGTTTGCCGCTGATACTTTCAAGTACGACGACAATGTTTATCTCTTGCCCGCTTCGGTCATCGACCTGACCCCGCTGCCGGGTATCGGGCGCAAGCCCAGCCGGGAGGACGATATTGAATCCGTGACGGGTGGGCTCGACGGCGAATGGCTGACGGGAGCCAGACAGAGCGTCGATGTGGATCTGCGCGCCGACTACAATCGATACATTCGAAACACCGATCTCACCGATGTTTCAAGCCTTGACCGTGTGGCGTGGAATTGGGGATTGGGCACCGCGCTCTCGGGCAAGGTGGGCGCGGACTACACCCGCTTGCTCGGCGGATTCTACAACACGGCGGTATATACGACCGACATTGTGAACCGATCCGATTATTTTGCTTCCCTGCGCTATCAGGTCGGGCCGCGGTGGGGGATATTCGGCGGTCTGATGGATTCAGACTACACAGTGACGCCCTCGCAGGCGACTTTCAACAATTCGAAATCGAAGAGTGTCGACCTCGGCGCCGACTACACCATTGAGATGAACCGGCTGGGCTTCGATTATCGGTACAACGACTCGCGTGCTCCGAATAGCGCCCTCGTGAACGGAGTGCTATTCGATCCGGACTACCGGGAAGAGCGGGCCCGGGTGCTGGTCAGGTATGCGCTGACCGAAAAGACGATTCTCGATGCGAGTGCCGGATATTTGAAGCGCGAGTATCCCAGCAGCGCCATAGGCGGTTTTTCGGGTGAGATCTGGCGTGCCGCGTTGCAGTGGCAGCCGACCCCTAAGACCCAGCTGCTGGTAGGGGTGTGGCAACAGCTCGATGCGGACTTGACTTCCCAGACAGACTACTTCGTGGATAGGGGCGTCAGCCTCACGCCCGAATGGATCGCGTCGGAAAAGCTGACGTTCTCGGCCACCATCTCGCGGGACACCAATAACTATCTTGGCTCGAACCCCGCCAGTGCCATCACGGTTGCTACGACGCAGGCGCGGTATGACACGCTGACCGGGGAGACCGGCAGCCTGGTTTACACGCCCATTCAGGCGATCGTGCTCACTTTCTCCGCGGCCCATGTAACACGCGACTCGAATATCCCGCAGTTCCGATTCAACGACTTTCAGGCCAGCGCCAATATCACTTATCGATTCTTTCGTTATGGCGATAATCAACAATGATGGGCGCCAAGCCGCGTCGGGTCTCTATCAGAAACAAGCCTCCCAGAAGCACAGCCTGCAATGCGCAGCCCAACAGCCTGATCAACGTTCCTTCGTTAGGGTTTAGCTGGGTAAACAAGCAAGTGGCGACAATCATAAACGCCGCGCCTGCTGTTGCGCTGATGATTTCGCGCGACGCCTTCAGCTCCGAAAGAAAATAGAGCGAGAACGGCGATTTCACGATCTGAAATGCGGCCGCGATCGAGGCGATGAGGCCGGTTTCAAGAGCGACCGCATAACGAGGGGGTAGGAACGGAATTCCGAGCCGCAGCCCGACGAACACCGCGCCGCACGCGCACACTGAGATTGCGGTGAACAGGCGCAAGCTCTGAAGGCAGATCTTGCGGCGAAGTGCCATGTCGCCGTGCGCGGCGGCAAGTTTGGTAATGATGATCGGCGTAATGATCAAAGGGATGAAAGTCATCATATTGAATATTTGATTGCCGATGCTATAGATGGCGTTTTCGGAAGCTCCGCCGTTGCCAAATATTATTTTCCGTTGAATCAACCACTGCGAAAATGTGACAGCCGAGACGACCAAGATCTGCTTCGCTCCATAGGCGAACAATGTCTTGGTCTCGATCCATGCGTCGGGCAACAGGTGTTGAAAAGAACCGGCCGTTTGCGAAGGTTTGGGTTTCAGATGCCGCTTGAGAAGTGCGATTGCCATGTATGAAACGGCCACTACCTGTGCGCAGATCAAGAAGAACATGAGGTCGACGCCGGATGTGGCGGGATTTGCGAAGACGCCGAAGCAAACGAAAATGAGCGACGTGGCCATGTAAGAAATGCCGACATTGATGCTGGCATCCAAGGCAAATGACATTGCTGTCAATAGCGATGTTGAAATCATGAATGAGGAGTAGATGCAAACAAACAGGATTGCAAATCCCGGGGAACTCGATACCTTGAGCTGCGAGGCAAACACGGTGCAAATGACGATGCATGCGAGAATAGTCCCGGCAAGTGCCAGGGCACAGCCCGCGCCAATCGTCGGACCCAAGGGAGCCGCTTCTTTGAGTTTGCGCGTCAGTTGCGCGTTGATCGACAACTCGATGCCGAATGAGCAGAAAGCGACGGTCGACACGGCGGTCGCCGTCAAGTAGCTCATCTCTCCGAAGCTGCTGGGTGCAAATCGTTTGATGGCCACGAACATCCCGGCGGCGTTGAGCACCCTCGCGATGAGCGACAGGGCCAGGTAGATGCCGTTTTTTTGGCGGACTTTTGCTGCGATCTTACCGAGCGCGAGTCGGTAATTTTTAAAGCCTTGCATGGATTGGGCGTGCGGGGGATCCGACACAGACCATCATTTCCGGAAGGTTACTGAACACGGAACTGCGCGAGCCGACCACCGCGCCCTTGCCCACCGTGACGCCCGGCGCGACGAAGACATCGGCCGCCAGCCATGCTTCATCTTCGATGACGATAGGGAATGCCTGGATGTCGAAACTGGGCGAGCGAAAGTCGTGGGTGCCCGCGCAGAGATAGCTCTTTTGCGAGACGACCACATTCTTGCCGATTGAAATTTCGGCGAAGCAGTACAGGACCGCGTGGTCGCCTATCCAGGAATGGTCGCCGATTTGCAGCTTCCACGGATACGGAATGGTCACGCTGGGGCGAATAATGACGCCCTTGCCGATTCGAGCGCCGAATTGGCGCAACAACCAGCGCCGAAATCCATACATCACTTGCGGCGAGCCCCGAAAGAGAGTGGCTTGAACGAACCACCACAGCTGCACTACGAGTCCGGATCGGCCCCTGAAGTTGGGCGGCAGTCGAAAGGTCTTGAGGTCTTGTATTTCTGGGGTTCTCACAGAGAGCAAACTCCGCGCCGGGAGGCGCTTCCGCTCCAGTAGGTCATGTCGATCACACCCGAAGGGAGGCCGCCGTGGCCGAATATTTGAATGGGACCTTGGAACGAGAATACCTCGGCCCCGCTGCGTGAAAGCGAAAAGAGCGGCGTGCCCGGTGCCGTATGCACCTTGAAAGAGGTCATGCCCGCAGGCGCGTTCTGCTCCGAGGTCTGACCGCCGATCGTGATCTTCAGTTCTCCGGGGGCGCTTAAAAACGCCAGCACTTCGATATTGTCCTCGGGGGAGCTGTTGACGATTTTATTAGGCGCAGATTGCGCCGGAGCGGCAGCGTCGGTCGGTTCGCGCCGGTAGAAATAATAGAGCACATCATGGGTAATAGGCGGCTCTTTCCCCGTTAAAAACCAGGTCGCATAGAAGGCGTTCAGGTTGTAAAACCCGGTACCGATATCCCTCCGCGATGTCGCATCGGTGTACGGCTCAATTTCGCTGGATTCCGAGAAATCGCTCCATGTAACCAATTGCACCCAATCGGCATTGCCGCTGATGGCACTCATCCATGAACTGCGGAAAGCCGCACTGTTACCGGCTTCCCAATAAGCCGAATCCTTGGGCCGGTATTGCTGGGGATCGACCGGCATCATGAAGATCTTTCCATAGTTGCGGTGCGCCATTTCTGGATCGCCTTTCATGCCGTCCGAGGCACTTGCGGTGGCTGTACCCCAATCGCCAAATCCGTAGCTGATGGGGGCAAAAGCGCCGGCTTGCGCTTTCCAGCCAAGAAACGTGGGAACGAAGGCTATTGCGATGCCTCGCATTTTCAGCTGTGCTACGACTCCGGCCCACCAATCCGGCGAATTCGCGCCCGCATGGAAGGCAGAGACCGCGATGCGCCCATCATCGAGCCGGTACGCGGCCGGGCTGCGCGCGACCGCGGCAATGCTGTTCACGACCCCATCGGCATCCGACTTCAAGGCGGCGATGTCGGGCATGATGAGTATCTTAAAGCGCGGATCGACCGCTTGGGCCGCGTTTAGTAATAGCTGCAAATGCGTATCGCCGCCGCTTGCCTCTTTTGCGGACAAGACATCGAAGGCAAAGCCGGTGATGCCGCGGGCAATCGCCATCCGCACTTCACGCTGCATATTTAACAATAACCAATTACGGTCCGAACTGACTTCCACCGGCAAAGGGCGTTGGCGAAGGAAACCCCCTTGAGGGGACCATTTTCCGGATTCCCCGTTCTTGTTCAGGTAGTGGACGTTGTAGTAATCGTCTGACGCTGACTTGTTCCCCACTGACAACGGAAATGGATAAAAATAGTGCGCGAAGACCTTTTTTGAAGAGCCAAAGAGGGCGTCAGCGTTGGGCATCGCGAACGGCAAGCAGGCGTCGTTATCGACCGTGTTGGCGTTTTGCGACAGCGAATTGGCGACGCTCTTTGACACTGAAAAGACGGCGACAAAAGAAAATAGGGAACTTACTATTACGGTATTATTTCGGCCCAACATGTTTCACTCCGTGCCGGTACCACTGTGCGATCACGAGGTTTGTAATTCTGATCAATGTTAACTCCTACAAGCGTCACCAGCTTACAACATCAATGCCCCGGGACTATGATCGAAGAATCGTCGGGACGTAAACCCTTGGAACAGCCGCTAACACGCGAACAGATCGATCAATTTTCTCAGGAAGGCTTTCTCGTCATCGAGAAACCTCAGATACCGGCGGCTGAGCTCGAGTGGTGCCGCGACATTCTGATGCGCATGATCCTTGGCGGCGAGCGGCGCAGCGAAGGCAGGAATCTGGATCTCACCGCGAAGGACGGTGCGGGCGATATGAGCTCGCCCAGTGTGCTGCAGCCGTCCCTGTACGCGATGGAGCTGCGAAAACTGTCCTATAGAAAGACAGCGCTTGCGACCGCGCGGCAACTACTGGGAGCGAATGCCGAATTTGCCGGCGACCACGCGATATTCAAACCCAGTCACCGCGGCCATCCCACGCCATGGCATCAGGACGAAGCATTCCGGGAACCAGGCTTCGACTATAACGAATTGAGCATCTGGATCGCGATCACTGAAAGCACCGTCGATAACGGTGCCATGGCATATATACCCAGATCGCACCTATTGGGATTGCTTCCACACCGGCTGCATGGCAGCACGAAAGGCGCGAATACGATCGAGTGCTACGATGGATTTGATCCGCAGGCCGCGGCCGTGCGCCCCATTCCGGCGGGCGCCATGATCATTCATCACGGCCTCACGGTGCACGGTGCCTTCGGCAACAAAACCGACTCATCGAGGCTTGCGTATATTTTGCAGTACACCACGCCGGTCAAAATGAGCAAGCACATCCGCAAGTCTCCGTGGCTTGATCACTTGCGTAGTGGTAACCAACAACAGCGTAAAAGCTACTTGATGCACGGTGGTATTTTTCCGGAGTTGTGGCGGATACTGCGATCCGATCGGCACTCGCATCGTCATTTCTTGTCATTTTTCTGGCGCCGTCGAGTCAATCAGATCCGCAGCTTGTTCATGAGTTAGCCTGGAGCCTGACTCAGGCACGCTCCGAGTTTCATCTAAGCCGCAACCGCTCCCCGTATCCGGTCAATTCCAAATAGCCACGGCCCACGAGCTTGTTTTGCTCGTAAGCGCGCACCGCGCCTTCCCAGTAGATGGCACCGGTCGATAACCGCGTGTCGTTCTCCTGATCGTCGAGCAGGGGCTGTAAATTGATTGTGCGCGTGCCCGTGCGAACCGCCCACTCGACGGGATAGCTAATGCCGGTGCGCGGCGATGACCAGCGCCGTCCCGCTCGAAAATCCACATCGGCGGCTTTGAGAATTTGTGTCGTGCCGTCAGCGCTGCGCAGCGTGCCGCCGGCCCATCGCTGCTCGCCCTGGAGCCCGCGAATTCGAAATGCCATCAACGCGGCGCCATCATTCAAATTGATGCCGATCCAGTCCCAGCCTGCCGCTTCAGCGTCGAGATACTCACTGGACCACTCATGATCGAACCAGGCTTCCCCGGTCACCTGATTCTTGGCCCCGCCGCGCGAGATGATTCCCGCAACCCGCATATGCGGCAGGCTGTAGTAGTAACTCGACGCTTGCAGCTGCGGTCCTTTGCGGCTGACTCCGCCGTCGCCATTGATCAGTGCGGCTTGCGTTTCCAACAGCGCCAGATCGAACGAAAAGTCGTCCGCGTCAATCTTCGCGACGTAAGTCTGATCTGTGCGCTTGAGAGACCAACCTTCGATCCAGACATGCGTACTGCCTTCGGCGGCGTCGGCAAGCCCCAGCCCAGCACGCCGAATTCGCTGATCCTGCCAGAGCTTGCCGCGCTTTGGATCGCTGAGGGCGCAATGTGCGACCAGCAGCTGGCGCGGCGCGAAGGCGCTCGGATTGTTTTCGTCGATTTCCGGCTTGGTGCGAAAGAACGTCACTTGAAATCCAAGAGACTCGCCCTGTTCAGTCGCGAGCCATCCCGTGACATACCACCACTCGGTTCGAAACTGCGGATGACTGCCCAAGTCTTGGGGAAACATCAGTGGGTGTCCCGGCGTAACCGGCGCATACTCAGTGCCCCCCGCAGCGGCCATGCCGAGCATGCTGCACGCCAACAGCATAAATGTCTTCCTCACCAGTCCTCACGCACTGCGCGCACCGCATCTTGACTGAGCGCGGCGCGGCCGCTCCAAACCGCCGTGACCGCTGCTGCGCCGATCAATGCGCCGCTAAGGCACGCCAGTTGCCATACCGGCACTCTTAAATCGATGCTCCAATTGAAAGACTGGCGATTGATGACATAGACCAGTACCAGGCTCAATGCCATGCCGAGACCGAGGCCGTAGACCACGCCGAAGGCACTCGTGAGAATCCCCTCGTCGGCCAACATGGCGATGATTTGCCTGCGCAGCATGCCAATGTGTCTCAGCATGCCGAATTCCGCGCGGCGGGCGAGGGCAGTTGAGCTTGCCGCGAAGCTGATCCCGGTAAGTCCGATGATGACGGCAATCACTTCGAGCGCGTAGGTAATGGCAAATGCGCGATCGAAGATCCGCAGCGACCGCTCGTGCAGGACCGTGCTGGTGATGATTTCCAGCGCATCACCATTGCCCACCGCCCGGCGCAGCATCCTTTCGGCAGCGCCTGCATCGGCGCCGGTGTTCAGCCAAATCGAGCCTTCGTTGGCGCTGTCATCGCCGGTCGCGGCCATATAAGCACGCCTGGAGACGGCAACGGACCCGGACAGGCGCGCGTAGTCGCGCCAAATACCGGCAATCGTGAACTTCTGAATCCGGCCCGCCAGTGGAATCTCCAGCACATCACCCATCTTGTAGCCGTAGAGATCTTGCAGCGCTTCTGAAATCCAAGCCCGCGGCGCTTGCTCATCAGGCGCGTGAGAAGCGCTGCGGATCAGCGGCAGCTGCGCGGCGGTGTCGCCGTCATTGGCACCGCGGGCGATCAAGGTAACCGGTGCGCGCTGAGGATCCAGAAGGACTTGTCGAGTTCTTCGAAACTCCACGCGAGCGACGCCGGCCACCATGCCGAGTCTCGCTTGATCATCCTTGGACCAAAATGCCGTGTCATTGCCAAACGGTTCGCGCAGCTGCATATCCGCCGGCAACAGTTTGCCCAGCCAGTGATCGAACGAGATGCGGAATGAGTAAATCATGATCGCCATGGCCACCATCAAGCTGAAGCTCACGATGATGGATGCCAGGCTCAGCGCCGACGATGCGACGTTTTCTTTTAGCTGCGACACGGCGGTGTCGAGGACGATGCGGTGCGTGCGCGGCGCTAACCCTAAACCCTTCATCGTGGCTGCGGGCACCAAGAGCACCGCGCCGAACAGCAGCGCGGCGATCGCGGCATAACCAAATACGGGTAGCCCGCCGATGGGTGGCAGCCAAGCCAGAGCCGACCCCAAGACCAGCAACGCAACGCCGGTGCGCCAGCTGGTTCTCGCAGCTACCATGTAGTCGGCATCGCCGCCCTTTAAGGAGCGTGCCGGTGATTGGCGGGCGGCGTTGCGTGCCGGTACCCATGCGCCGATACCGGCCACGAGGATCCCGATGGTAAAGAATGCCAACATTTGCAGCGGCGCTGCATGCAAGGACGCCTCTGCCGCACGCAATTGACCGTTGCCGAGATCGGCGGAGAGGAATTTTAAGATTGCTGCAGCGATGAGCATGCCGAGCAGCACGCCGAGCATCGAGCCTAAGGAGCCTAGCGTCAGTCCCTCGCCGACCAGGGCGTTGCGCAACTGGTTTCGCGTCACGCCGAGCGCGCGCAGCAGCGCAAGCGATCGGCGTCTGCGCAGCACGGAGAGCGATTGGGTGGAAAACACCAGAAAGGCGCCGGTAAACAATGCGACCAGCGCCAGCATGTTCAGATTTACCCGATAGGCCTTTGTCACCGTGACCGCGCGGTCGCGCTCAACTTGTGGCGCGATGGCGAGAACTCCCGCGGGAAGCGTTTTGCCGAGATCCCGGCGAAAAGATTCCACATCGGTGCCAGGCGCGAGCCGCAGATCGATGCGATTCAGGCGCCCGACGGCGTTGAAAGTCCACTGTGCCGAGGCGATGTCCATGAGCCCCAGCGGCTGCGGATAAGCGCCATCCGCCAGTATGCCGAGCACGCGCAGCGTTTTGGCCGAACTTCCGACGGTGACGTGGAGCAAGTCGCCGCGCCGCAGCTTGAGCTGCTGCGCGGCGGCGCTGCTCAAGTAGATCGCGTCGCGACGAAAAAGCTGAAAGACGCCCTCACCGATGTCGCCGATGATCGCGGGTTGTAGAACCGCTGCCCTAAACGGATCCAGTCCCAGCACCTTGAGGGTCTCATTGCTGCCGGGAAGCGCGACCTCGAGTTCCAGCACGGGGCTTGAGTAGCTCACCGACGCCGTGCGCGCCAGGTCGACAAACACATGTTCGGGAAAACCTTCGCGTGGACCTCGGACCACGATGTCGGCTTCACCCACCAATCGCTTTGTGGCCAATCCGAATTCATTGAGGGCAGAGCTATTCACCAGGTACACCGAGGACCCGAGTGCCACCCCCAGCGCGAGCGCCATCACGGTTACCAGAAAGCGCGTCGGTTGTTCCCGTATTTGCGCCAGCAACAATATCCGCCAAACCCTCAATGAGCCGGCATGGCTCATGCCGGCTCCGAAGGATGCAGTCCGCGTGCATCGAGCACCACGATGCGATCGGCCGTCTCTGCCGCAGCCCGTGAGTGAGTGATGAGGATGCCGGCGCCGGCATTGGCCTTGACCTGTGTGCGCAGCAGCGCGAGCGTTTGCGCGGCGCTGCGCGTGTCGAGGTTGCCGGTCGGCTCGTCCGCGAGTACCAGGCGGGGTCGATGCACCAATGCGCGCGCAATGGCAACGCGCTGCAACTCGCCCCCCGAGAGCTCTTTGGTATGACGTTGGGCCAGTGTTTCGATTCCCACCGCCATCAACATTTCCTGCGTGCGTCGGCGGCGCTCGGGTTCAGCGACTCCCAACAGATCCAGGGGAAGCGCTACATTTTGTTCGACCGACAGGTAGGGCAGAACATGAAAGGCTTGGAAGACAAAGCCAACGGCACGGCGCCGCAGCAGCGTCGTGGCGTCATCGTCCAATGTCGAAAGATCGACGCCTTCGAGAACCACTCGCCCGCTATCGGGCGCATCGAGACCCGCCAGGAGATTGAGCAGCGTCGACTTGCCCACGCCGGACTCGCCCATGATGGCAAGGTACTCGCCGCGGCGAAGTTCGAGATCAACGCCCTCAAAGATTGCAGGCCGATCCTTCGAAAAGCGTTTGCTTAAGTTCTCAAGCCGAATAACGAGGTCAGTCACCCCAGACAGGCTCCTAGCCTACTGGCCTCAAGCGGCGTCGACTCCGATCACTGCCTTGACCTCCAAGAAGTCGCGCAATCCGAACTCGCCATACTCGCGCCCATTGCCGGACATTTTAAATCCGCCGAACGGCGTATTCATATTGCCGGAGGCGCCGTTCAAGGTCACTTGGCCGGCGCGAATCCGTGAACCGACGCGCCGCGCCCGCAGATTGTCCTGCGACCAGACATAGGCAGCGAGGCCGTACGGCGTATCGTTCGCGATCTGCACGGCCTGCTCTTCGCTGTCATAAGGAAGGATGCACAGCACCGGCCCAAAGATTTCCTCGCGCGCAATCGTCATGTCGTTGCGTACGTTCGAAAAGATGGTGGGCTTGACGAAGTAGCCTTTGCTCAGGCCCTCGGGCCTTCCTGAACCGCCGATGACCACTTTTGCGCCCTCGGCAATGCCTTTGGCAATGTAGCCCGCGACGCGTTCGAATTGCACTTTCGAAACGACCGGACCTAGGTTGGTCTTGTCCGAGGTCGGATCACCCGTTATCACGGATTCCGCCACGCGCTTTGCGATGGCCTCGACTTCAGCCAATTTGGCGGCCGGTACCAGCATGCGCGTCGGCGCATTGCAGGATTGTCCGGAATTCTGGAAAACATGCAGCACGCTCTGTTTGACGGCGCGCTCGAAGTCCGCATCATCCAACAAGACGTTCGGCGATTTTCCGCCCAGTTCCTGGTGTACTCGCTTGACCGATGCCGCGGCGTTCTTGGCCACTTCGGTGCCGGCGCGCGTGGATCCGGTAAAGGAGACCATATCCACCTCGCGGTGCGATGACAGCGGTCCGCCGACGCTGTGGCCATCGCCGTTGATGAGATTGAAGACACCTGCTGGAACGCCGGCCTCATGCATGACCTTGGCCCAGATGATGGCGCTGAAGGGCGAATACTCCGACGGTTTCAGTACCATGGTGCAGCCCGCAGCCAGTGCCGGCACGACCTTCGCCGCCACTTGATTCATCGGCCAGTTCCACGGCGTGATCAGTGCACAAACGCCGACCGGCTCCTGAACCAATCGCACGGTGCCGCGCAATTCCTCGAACTTGAAAGTCTTGAGCACATCGATCATGGCGCTGATGTGACCTACGCCAATGCGCGTCTGGGCGCCCTTGGAGAGGGTAATCGGCGCGCCCATTTCGATGGAAATGGCCTGCGCAATTTGATCGTAGTGGGCCTTGTAGGCAACCAGGATGCGTTCCATGAGCGCGAGGCGCTCGGCGGGAGGCGTGCGCGAATAGTCGTCGAATGCACGGCGCGCGGCCATGACGGCCCGGTCGACATCTTTGCTGCTTCCCATGGATATGACGCCGGCAACTTCCTCGGTGGCGGGATTGATGACTTTCAGTTCCTTGGGCTCGACCGGATCGACCCAAGCACCATCGATGTAGAACTGCCGATTGTCATATGTCATTGCAAAGCCCCTTCAAAAACGTTACTTACCCACCGATATTCTACCCGCTGGCAGGGCTCCGCGCAGGAGCAAGCGTGAATTCTTGTCTCCAGCAGCCGACTATGCGGGTGTGCGCGCGACCGCTATTATTTCGCTTAAGGTTACGGTCGTGGTTCGCATTTTGCCCCCTCTATAGTTGCTAGGCTTCCTTTACATGGGACAAATCAGAATTCTGCTCGTCAAAGCGGCCATGACAGGGGTTTTAGGCTTCAGTGTGGGTTCGGCGATGGCGGCAGCGCCGGAGTGGAACCCGGTGCGTTCGCATCCCGTTGCGATCGGCCCGCAGGCCAGCCGGCTGGTGGTAGGGTTTCGAGCGACGCCAGGCAACTCGGTAACCAGGGCGATCCGCGCGCGCGCCAAGGCCCAAGTGATGCGCATGACCCAGGCGCAGACTTTCGAAGCGGATGTGAGCAGTTTAAGCCTGCGAACCGGGGTCGCTGTGTCGCGATCCCGCCAGCTCACGCCGAGCATGCACGTCGTGTTTCTCCAGAAGACTCTGTACGGCGCGGACGTCGATGCGGTGCTGAAGCAGTTGCGATCGGATCCTGCGGTCGCATTTGCGGACGTCGATGAACGTCGCTATCCGCACGCCATGCCGAATGATCCTTTGTTTTTGCCGACCGCGACGGCCAGCGGGCAGTGGTACATGCTGACGCCGAGCACCCTTACGCCGACCAGCGATGTGGCGGCCACCGACGCCGTTTCGGCATGGAATATTACCAAGGGCAGTTCGGGAACCGTAATTGCGGATGTCGATAGCGGCATTCGCTTTGACCATCCTGACCTGCTGCGAGCCGGGTTCGATTCGTCTCGGGCCGGCTTCGGCGGGCGCTTGCTGCCGGGCTACGATTTTGTTGGTCAAGACTTGGATGCCAGCAACAGCAACCCCTTGGGGACCTTTCTGATCGCCAATGACGGAGATGGCTGGGATCCTGACCCCTCAGATCCTGGCGATTGGATCGACAGCGCCGATCTGATGAATTCAACCGTGTTCCCTGCTTCGAACTGCAGCACTCAGAACAGCTCGTGGCATGGCACGAGAGTCATGGGCGTGCTCGGCGCACTGACCAACAACGATACCGGCATTGCCGGCATGACCTGGAATCCGTACCTGCTGCCGGTGCGCGCACTGGGTAAATGCGGCGGCTTCGATTCGGACATCATCACCGGTATCGAGTGGGCTGTGGGCATGTCGATCAACGGCGTGCCGGATAATCCGTTTCCGGCCGATATCGTCAATCTGAGTCTCGGCGGAACCGGCGGTAGCTGTCCTTCCGATTATCAGACTCTCATAGCGCAACTCACCAACTTGGGCGTGCTGGTGGTGGCCTCGGCCGGCAACGAAAGCGGTCCGGTCGACATACCGGCCAACTGCCCAGGGGTGCTGGCGGTTGCAGGATTGCGAAACGTCGGCACCAAGGTCGGCTATAGCAGCCTAGGACCCGAGGTCGGCATCGGCGCGCCCGCCGGCAACTGCGTGAATGCTACCGCCGGCAGCCCCTGCCTGCGCTCCATCGATACCACGGTCAATGAGGGCGCCACGGTTCCTGGAGCGAACTCCTATACCGATCAGAACAATACCAATCTCGGCACCAGCTTTTCCGCACCGATCGTTTCCGGCATTGCCGCGCTGATGCGCGCCGCGAACGCCAATCTCACGCCGCCGCAAATCATTGCGCGATTGAAAGCGAGCGCGACGCCGTATCCGCAGCCTGCGGGGCTGGCGCAGTGTGTTAACGGATCGACCTCATCGGTTGAATGCGCCTGCACCACAACCACCTGCGGCGCGGGCATGGTGAACGCGTTGAGCGCGGTCAAAGCGGCGGTCAATCCGATTGCGGCAGTGAAGATACCCGCGGGCTTTACCTCGGGCAGCGGCACGTTCGACGGCGGCGGCAGCGCGGCGGCTTGCCACGCCACGATTGCGTCCTACGCGTGGACTGGCACTGCAGGCGCACAAGTCGTCTCGGGCGCGGCGAACGCCGCCGTGAATGTCATGGTTAGCGGCGCGGGAACCTTGACACTGGTGGTGACGGATTCGGTCGGCAACACCGATACAGCCGTGATCAATTTCACGGCCGCCGGTACAAATACCCTGGCACCTTCCGTTGCCGGTAGCGCCGCTTCCGCCTGTATCGCGGACATGACCGTGACGCCCGCCGCGCCGACGATCAACGGTTCGTTCTCGCCGGCCAGTGTCGCAGCGAATGCATCTGCCACGCTCGTGCTGACTTTCACGAATACCAACGGATTTGCACTGACTCAGTCGGGCATCACCGTATCGCTGCCCGCCGGCCTCACCCTAGGGACGCAGGCGCCGGCGAGCACTTGCGGCGGTGCTGAGCTGTCGCTGACCAATACGACGAGCAGCGTGACGCTTGCCGCAGCCAACATTCCCGTCGGCGGTAACTGCGATATTTCATTCAGCGTGAAGAGCGCCACGGCGGGGACTTACCTCACCTCGATTGCATCCAACGACTTGATGACCGGGCCCGCCGGCGGCAACACGACGCCGGCATCGGCGACACTGACGGTTACCGCGGCCAGCGCCAGCGCCAGCGGCGCAAGCGGCGGCGGTGGAGGCGGCGGTGGAGGTTCGCTGGATTGGCTGGATATCATGCTGGTGACCGGCATTCTGCTCGTCTTGCGAGGGCACGCGGCCAGGCGTCCGCGCCCTTAAGTCCTTCTCGCGGCTCGCGCCGCGGCGGCGCCTGTATAATCAGCAGGATGACAAATCCCAAGCTATGCGCCGCTACGCAATCGGTAAAAACCCACCGCGATGCGCGCGGCACCTTGTTCGAACCGTTGACGGATGCCGAGTTGCAGGCACAGAAGAATGTGCATGTGGTGCTCACTCAACCCGGCGAAATACGCGGCAATCACGTGCATCGCACGGCCGTGGAAACCACCACCGTGGTGGGACCCTGCTTGGTGCGGCTCAAGGAGGAGGGGACCATTCGCGACATTGCCGTGCCCGCAGGCGAGATATTGCGATTGACCATTCCACCGGGCGTGGTTCACGCGTTTCGCAACACAGGCGATTCCGCCATGGTGTTGGTCTCGTTCAGTACGAACCTGCACGATCCGGCAGGTGCCGACACGCAGCGGGAGCAGATTCTTTAAGCGGGCTTGGCAGTCCCATGCAAGCCATCTCCTTTAAAAATACCCGGCTCTTCAAGCGTGGCATCTGGCTGAGCGCAGCCGCGTTGATTGCATTCGTGGCCGCCCCGTCAGCGGTCGATGGCGAGCTGTGGCGAAATCCGGTGCCGAGCGCGATTGCCATCGGCCTGCTGTGCGCTGCGTTGGTGTATTTCTTTTGGAAGACGCAAATGCACCGTCTGGCCGACGAAGTGCTGGATTGCCAAGATAGCCTCAAGGTTCGAAGAGGGCGCCTCGAGGAAACCATCCCTCTGTCAAGTGTATCGAGCGCCGAGGTCCTGAGCCGCGGCGGCTTCCATCGGATCGCGGTCCGGCTTCACGAGCGTACGAAGCTGGGACGCCAAATCGATTTTCTGCCGCAGGCCAGCCTGTGGTCCAACCTTGCGGCCATAAAAACTGTCGCGCTCAGCCTGACTGAACGTGCGGTCTTGTACCGTCAATCAAAATGAATGCGATGCGTGCGATGGACTGCGAGCGGTTCGCCCACGCGTGATTGGTGCCGCGTTGAATTAAAATATCGCCGGCGCGCATCAGGGTTTCGCCTTCTTCGAGGATGGCCCACAGCTCACCTTGCAGCAGGATCGCGTAGTCGACGGTGTCCGTAACGTGCATGCCGGGATGCCGGGCATGGCCGGCATCGTGATGCGCATCCTTGAACATGGCCGCAAACACGGCCTCGGTCTGGCGCTTGGCCTCGGCGGGATCCGGACTTTCCGGCGGAATGTCGATGACGCGGATCACTGTGCCCCGCGTCGGCGGCAGCACGCCCTGATGCTCGATCACGCTGTCCGGCGCATCAACGGGGGCGGAGTTCCCCAGGGTTCTCCAGATATTGTTGTTTCGATAGCCTTCGCGCCCCGGCATCAGCTGCATTGCCGGCGACACGCCATCTTCCACGATGCACGAGCGTCCCGCGCTATTGATGCCCGTGACGATTCGCCGCGTCGGCGCCAGAGAATGAGCGGTCACGTGGCCCGCCCCGGTTGCCCGGGAACCCCAAGTTCATAGCCACGCTTGAAATCCCGAATGTGCTTCTCCATCCAGGTTCTGGCTTGCTCGCTTTTTTTGAGTTTGATGGCATCGATAATTTTGCTTTGGGCAGCTTGAATTCGCGCCCGGGCCTGCGGCACGCGGTCAATGATCTCCGTCAGTGCGGGCACCAACAAAAGATTTAAGGGTGACTGCGATAGCGCCAAGACCTGATTGCCGCTCGCGGCCGCCACTGCCGTGAAAAAATCCACGACAGCGGAAACGGCGGCCGCGGTGTCGGTGACCTCACGCTTGAACAGGGTACTCGCACGCGTCAGTCCCCGCAGCTGCGCGGCGGTGCGTCGCGATGCGGCATAGTGGGCGGCGGCCGGTTCAATCGCCATCATCGCTTCCCACAACTCCATGAAGGTCACGTCGTGAAGCGCCAGCGCGCGGCTCACGCCGGAGCTGACGCGGCGCGGTTCAGGCCGGGTGACCCGCAGACGCTTCTCGCCGCGCTCACGCCCGAGCAATCCGTGGATCTCCAGTTCGCGAATCGCTTCACGAATAGTCGAGCGGTTGACGCCGAACTGACGGGCGAGATCGGTCTCGGAGGGCAGTGCGTCGCCCGTGCGCAATGATCTTGCCACAATGCGCTGTTCGATCAGATTGGCGATTTGCCGGTAGGCTGGACGATCATCCAGCGGCACGAACAGGTCGGTCATGCCCCTTCCCCAAACAGTTCGCGGCCGATCAGCATGCGGCGAATTTCCGAGGTGCCCGCGCCGATTTCGTAAAGCTTGGCGTCGCGCAACAATCTCCCCGTGGGGTAATCGTTGATGTAGCCATTCCCGCCCAGCAGTTGTATCGCATCGAGCGCGGCGCGGGTTGCCGCCTCGGCGCAGAATAAAATGCACGCCGCGGCATCCTTGCGTGTGGCATCGGCGCGGTCGCAGGCCGCGGCCACCATGTAAACGTAGCTGCGGCAGGCGTTCAAGGAGGCGTACATGTCCGCGAGCTTGCCCTGCACCAGCTCAAAGGTGCCGATGGCCTGACCGAATTGCTTGCGTTCGCGCACATATGGCACGGCCACATCCAACGCGGCGGCCATGAGACCCAGCGGACCGCCGGCGAGCACCACGCGCTCGTAGTCCAAGCCGCTCATCAACACGTTGACGCCGGCATTTTCGCGCCCCAACAAGTTCGCGGCAGGCACCTCGCAGCGATCGAACACCAATTCGCTGGTGCTCGAACCGCGCATCCCGAGCTTGTCGAGTTTTTGCGCGGGCGTGAAACCGTTGAAATCTTTTTCAATGATGAAAGCGCTGATGCCGCGTGAGCCTGCTTCCGGCAGGGTCTTGGCATACACCACCAGCACATCCGCTTCGGGGCCGTTGGTGATCCACATCTTGCGGCCATCGAGGATATAGCTGTCGCCATGACGCACGGCCTTGAGCTGCATCGATACGACGTCTGAGCCGGCGCCGGGCTCGGACATGGCGAGCGCCCCGACATGCTCGCCGCTGAGCAGTTTCGGCAAGTACTGCTGTTTTTGCGCATCGGTGGCGTTGAGCGCCAGCTGGTTTACACAGAGATTGGAATGCGCGCCGTAACTCAAGCCGACCGCGCCCGAAGCGCGTGAGATTTCTTCCATGGCGACGACGTGCGCGAGATAGCCCAAGCCCGAACCGCCATCCTCCGGACTGACGGTCATGCCCAGCAACCCCAAATCACCCGCTTCGCGCCATAGGTCCCGCGGAAAAACGTTGCTGCGGTCGATTTCGTTGGCACGCGGGGCGATGCGCTCTTCGGCAAAGCGCCGCACCTGGTCGCGGACGGTATCGATCACCTCACCGAGTCCGAAGTTGAACTCACGATAAGCAGAATTGGCCATTTTTGCCGGCCCCCATTGTCAACTGAACTGGATCGTTGGATAATCCGATTGTCCGACAATTCTGCCCTTAAGGCAACAAAGCCAATGGCCAAGATAGCCTCCAAACTCGATACCCGGTCGCAGGAATTTGCCGATAACCGCGCTGCGATGCAGTCGGTGGTTGACGATCTGCGTGCCAAGCTGCATCGCAACGCAGTCGGAGGCAGCGCCGCCGCCCGCGAAAAACATACCAAGGCGGGAAAACTCTTGGCGCGCGAACGCATCGCCGCGCTGCTCGATCCCGGTTCACCCTTCTTAGAATTGTCGGCGCTCGCCGCGCAGGGGGTGTATGGGGAAGCGCTGCCGGGTGCGGGTCTGATCACGGGCATCGGCCGGGTCTCGTCACGAGAATGCATGGTGGTCGCCAATGACCCAACCGTGAAGGGCGGCACTTACTATCCGTTGACCGTGAAGAAGCACTTACGGGCGCAGGAGATTGCAGGCGATAACGGCTTGCCGTGCATCTACCTGGTCGAAAGCGGCGGCGCGTTTCTGCCGCGGCAAGATGAAGTCTTTCCTGATCGCGATCATTTCGGCCGCATTTTCTTCAATCAGGCGCGGCTCTCGGCGCAAGGCGTCGCGCAGATCGCCGTGGTGCATGGGTCGTGCACGGCGGGCGGCGCGTATGTACCGGCGATGTCCGATCACGCCATCATCGTGCGTAACCAAGGGCGCGTCTTTCTCGGCGGCCCGCCGCTGGTTCGCGCGGCCACCGGCGAGGAAATCGACGCGGAAACTCTGGGCGGCGCGGATGTTCACTGCCGCCGCTCCGGCGTGACCGATTACTATGCCGAGAACGACACGCACGCGTTGGCCTTTGCGCGTCGTGCCGTTGCACGTTTGCGGCCGCCCACCTTGCGCTCAAGCTTAAGCAGCTCACCGGCGAGCGGGCTCGAAAGCCCCTTCGACCCCGCAGAGTTGTACGGCATTATCCCGCACAATTCCCGCAAACCTTACGACGTGCACGAACTCATCGCGCGCTTGGTCGATGGCGCGTGGTTCGACGAGTTCAAGGCGCTCTATGGGACCACGCTGGTCTGCGGCTTCGCTGACATCCACGGCACCACCGTTGGGATATTGGCAAACAACGGCATCTTGTTCTCCGAGAGCGCACTGAAAGGCACGCATTTCATCGAGCTGTGCTGCCGCGAAGGTATTCCTCTGGTATTCCTGCAGAACATCGCCGGCTTCATGGTGGGCCAGGCGGCCGAGGCGGGCGGCATTGCCAAGGATGGGGCAAAACTCGTGACGGCGGTGGCCTGCGCATCGGTGCCGAAGTACACCATCGTCATCGGCGGCAGTTTCGGGGCGGGCAACTACGCCATGTGCGGCCGTGCCTACAGTCCCCGCTTTCTGTTTCAGTGGCCGAATGCGCGCACGTCGGTCATGGGAGGCGAGCAGGCAGCCAGCGTTTTGGCGACCATCAAGCGCGAGGCGTTGGAGCGTAATGGCGAAACTTTCAGCGATGTCGAGGAAGAGAAACTCAAAGCGCCCATCCGTGAGCAGTTCGAACGCCAAGGGCATCCATACTATGCCTCTGCGCGACTGTGGGATGATGGCGTCATCGACCCGCTCGATACCCGGCGCGTTCTGGGACTGGCGCTCGCCCTGACCCGGGCGCAAGACACCGCTGCCACACGCTTCGGCGTGTTCCGAATGTGAGCGAGCGATGATCCGACGACTGCTCGTGGCCAACCGCGGCGAAATTGTCTGCCGTATCGCGCGTACCGCGCGGCGTTTAGGAATAACGACGATCGCCGTGTATTCGGATGCCGATCGGAACGCGCAACACGTACGCGCCGCGGATGAGGCCTACCACCTAGGTCCGTCGCCGGCCGCGATGAGCTATTTGGATATCGATAAGCTCATCGCCCTTGCACGGCGCGTGGGCGCCGATGCGGTTCACCCCGGGTACGGATTTCTCTCGGAGAATGCGCAATTCGCGCAGCGCTGCCAGGATGCGGGTTTGATTTTCATTGGGCCGCCCGCGTCGGCGATCGAATCGATGGGTTCGAAGAGCGCCTCGAAGGCCGCCATGGCGGCAGTGGGCGTGCCGGTGGCGCCGGGCTATCACGGCGATGAGCAATCGGCATCGCGACTCATCGAGGAAGCGGCGCGCGTAGGATTCCCGCTGATCATCAAAGCCAGCGCGGGCGGCGGCGGCAAAGGCATGCAAGTGGTGACGTCCGCCGACGAGGTGCCGGCCGCCGTGGAATCGGCGCAACGCCTGGCACGCACGGCCTTTGGCGATGATCGCCTGCTCATGGAGCGCTACTTTCCCAAGGCGCGCCACGTGGAGGTGCAAATCTTTGCCGATTCGCATGGGCAGACCTTGAGTTTGTTTGATCGCGACTGCTCGGTGCAACGCCGGCACCAGAAGATCATCGAAGAAGCGCCGGCGCCCGGCCTGCGCGATGAGATTCGCACAGCGATGGCGCAAGCCGCCGTCAAATCCGCACAGGCAGTGGGTTACATCGGCGCCGGCACGGTCGAGTTCCTGGTGGACGATGCTCAGAACTTCTACTTCATGGAAATGAACACGCGATTGCAGGTGGAGCATCCCGTCACGGAGCTCATCACCGGCATCGACCTGGTCGAATGGCAGCTGCGCATCGCGCAGGGCGAGCGCTTGCCGCGCGCTAAAGGGGAGATGTCGCAGCGCGGTTTCGCTGTCGAGGCACGCCTGTACGCCGAGGATCCGGCGCACGAATACTTGCCGAGCGTCGGGCAGATCACTCACTTGCGCTGGCCTGAGACTGTGCCGGGACTGCGCCTCGATACCGGGGTCGAGTCGGGCGATGAGGTATCGACTTACTACGACCCCATGCTCGGAAAAATTATCCTTTGGGGCGAATCACGGGCTACCGCCATTGAGCTACTGCACCGCGCCTTGAGCGAGGTCGAGATCGTCGGGGTGGCAACCAACCGGGCACTGCTGATGAGCGTGCTCGCCGATCATGAATTTCGCCGCGGGGCGGTGGGCACCGATTTCCTGAAGCGGCGCACAGATCTATTGTTCGGCGAGCCGCCCGCTGCAGGCCCCGACATCGCACTGGGCGCGGTGTGGTGCGCGGCGAAGAACACCGAAAACAACGCGCTGTGGGAGGATAGCCGCGGTTGGCGCCTGGCGGCGCCCGCAAGCACCGCATGGCGATTCGCGCAAGGAAACGCTGTCGTTGAGCTTTCAGCGCCGGACGAGTACTTAGTGCGAGTGAACGACGACGACTATGCCGTGCGCGTACTCTCGCGCGGCAACCATTTGCTGCTCGCGCAATGCCAGGGTCAGATGCAAAGCATTTCCGTGGTCGATGCCAATCCGGTTCTGCATCTATTTCGCGACGGGCGGCATGTAATGTTGCACGTAGAACGCACCGACGATGCATTGCAGATAACCGGCGGCACCGAACAGGGCTCCCTGCTGACCCCGCTGCCGGGGACCATCGTGGCGGTACACGTCGCGACGGGTCAGCAGGTGGCTCGGGGTATGCCGTTGGTGACCGTTGAAGCAATGAAAATGGAGCACACCCTCACCGCACCTTATGATGGTGTGGTGTCGCGAATAGCTTATGGGTTAACCGACCGGGTGCAGGCGGGCGCTACCTTGGTGGAGCTGTCGCCCCTTTGAGGAATCGGGTCGATCAGGCGACCTGCGCGTCCGCTGCCATTTCCAGTACCGGTAGCGTGACCTTGAAGCGGGTTTCCTTGCCCACCACGCTGGCCAGCGCGATTTTGCCGCCCGCTTCGTGCACATAGCGGCGCACCAGCGACATGCCGCTGCCATGTCTGGTCTCGCCGTCGTTTGCCATGGTCGTAAACCCGGATTTGAAAATCAATTTAATCACCTGGCGATCGCGCAAGCGGCTTGCCTCTTCTTCAGTCACGATTCCCTTGGCGACGGCAACGTCGCGGACTTTGCCCGGATCCAGTCCCCGCCCATCGTCTTGAAACATCAATTCAAAGCCGTTTCCCGGCACGGCTTTGAACTCCAGCCGCAGCGTCGCATTGGCGGGTTTGCCCGTAGTCTCACGCTCAGCGGTGGATTCAATGCCGTGCACCACCGCATTGCGAATCAGTTGAATCGCCACATTCTTCACCGTTGCCTGGTAGCGCGTGGGAACCAAATTCAGACCGTCGCATGCGAGGATCACCGTCTTGTGATTCTCCTGTGCCACCAGATCGGTCAGCGTGGTCAGCGTGCTCTCCAGGCTGCCCGCAGCCGCGATTCGTTGCGCCGCGGGCTGGGCTTGCTGCGCCAGTTCAGCGAAGAACTTCGGCGCCTCAATGATTTGGGTGCCGTTTTCGGTGACGAGCGCGTCGAACGGCGCAGGCTCGGCCTCTCGCACCGAGCTGGCTTGCGAGGTCAGCGAGCGCACCATCGCAAATTGACCATACAGTGCATCAAGCTTCACCGCCAGCGGCAGGAAATCACTTCCACTCAAGGTCTCGCGGCTGCGCAAATCCTGCAATGCATCCTCGAAGTCGCGCGCGGCGGTCTGCAGCCCCGTCAATTTGAAGGCCGCGGCGTCACGCCGTATGCGGTCGACTTCATCGAGGGTTTCCTCCAGCTTGTTGCGAAATGCGGCGGCCTCGCGTGCTGGTTTTTTCAGGACGCCGTTGATGGTTTTCATCGAGGCGTCGGTTCTTTGCAAAAAACCTGCGAAGCGGGTTCCGCCGGCCTTAAGGACGCTGCGCAGGATTTCGCCCTGAGTCAGTACCTGGACCCGCAGGTCTTCCAGCTCCCGATGCTGCTGGGTGCGCGCGGTAATATCGGTGACGCGCACCATCCAAGAACGCGGCTCGCTCGCGATTTCGACGGCACTGAATTCAAACGAATAGTGGGCGTTGACAAGGCTGCCGTCGCCGTTCGTCAATTTGACTTCGACGTCCAGCAGCGGATCCGAGTTCGCGGTCTCGCCGTGGCCGAGCTCCAGAAAATGCGTCATGTGACTACGGACGGCGCTCAAGGTCTTAGCCGACACCAGCGGCCCGATCAATTCCTCGACCGTGAGATTCTCAAAATCTTGGCGTCGAAACAAAGTGCCCAGAGCAGCCGAAACCTGCGGTTGAATTTTGCCGTTTGAATCCATCAGGAACAGTCCGACGGAACTGGTTTTCAGAATGGCGTCGGTCAGCCGATTGCTGGTGCTAATCAGTTCCTGTTTTTCGCGCTCGTGGCGCTTCGCGGATACGAACATGACCTCGATAGGGTGCCAAAGGCCGCGGGCACGAGGCATGATGCCTGTCACAGCCTCAAGCCGGCGATTTACTTAATATGCACCGTCGAAGCAGCCTGTGACACGGGTCACGCTTTAGGCGCGAGGAGTTATGTTTTAGGCGACGGCGGCGATGGGTCCTAGGTCTGCCAGCAACTCATCCGCGGACGCGTAGCGGGCGCTTTGCTGCTTGGCCATGAGGCGGTCGACCAGTGGCTGCTGCATCGCCGCGGACTCGGGCAGTGACGGCACAGGCGAGCTGGTGTGCTGCGACATGATGGCAACGGCGCTTCGGCCGCCATAGGGTCTCTGGCCGGTGAGCATCTCGTAGAACATAACGCCCAAGCTGTAGAGGTCGGTCCGTACATCGACCCGCTGGCCTTGCGCCTGCTCAGGACTGATGTAGTAAGGGGAGCCCAGCACCTGGCCGACGCCCGTGCTGCCGATTTCATCAAGTGAACGGCGGGCCAGACCGAAATCGATGAGCACCGGAGAATTGTCCTCGCGTAACATGACATTCGCCGGTTTCAAATCACGATGCAAGATTCCGAAGACGTGAATGACGCGCAGCGCCTCCGCGATGGCGCGCAAATAATAGAGGCTTTCATCCACACTCAACGGGTTTCGCAGCCGATCGCGCAGGTCGCCGCATGGAAAGTATTCCATGGCCAGGTACAGGTGCCCGGGCAGCGAACCGAAGTCGTGGATCTCCGCAATTGCGCGATGCGTGATGCTGGAGATGATTTCGTACTCTCGCTGGAAGCGTTCGGCATCGCCCAATTCCCGCTCCGATTCGCCGCGCGCCATCACCTTGAGGACGACGTTTCTGCGCAGGCGGTCGCTGCGAGCAAGAAATACGGATGAGAAATTGCTGGTCGCGATCTCTTTGACGATGGAGTAGCCGGGAACCTCGATGATGATGGAATTCTCACTGTTTGCCATCGTCGCGGCGGCTTGCGCAGCAACGCGCCGTTTGGCACAGGCTTCGCCAACCGCAGTCAGCAACTGGTCGCGCGTGATTTGCGACAGCGGCAGGTAGTCCTTGGCACCGCTCTTCAGGGCTCGGACCGCCGACATTTCATTGCCGTTGTCGGCCAGCAAGATGCAATGCAAGGCGGGCTGTATGCGCAATAGCAGAGTCATGCTGTTGAGCACGGCGGCGGCGAGGGGCTCGTTACCGAAGTCGGCCTGTAGGACAACGGCGTCGGGGGTGCGCTCGCTGATGAGCCGGCTCAAGGGCGCTGTTTCTCCGGCGCGAAGGGTCGTCACCTGAGCACTCGGCCAATGGCTTGTGACATGGTGCGTCAGCCATTGCAGGCGTTTAGTGTCGCCACCCACCACCACCAGAATTGGACCCGAGTCTGCCATACTGGTAAGGGTAGTCGGTGAACCCTTAGGATTACCCGTGGGGAATTCACATTTCAGCCCCCTTGGGCGCCGATACCTTGAAAATTACCCCATTTAGCCTGGAAAATTGCAACCAACACCCCAGGTTTGGGGTCTGTCATTTCAATCCCGAATCATATCTCTTCAGAGGACGTATTTAATGGGAAGCATCAGAACTTGGTCGCTCGCCGTGATTGCGGGCATCTTTGTAATGGTTGTCGCTCATCAGCGCTCGAATGCCGATGCGCGCCCGGGTCAATCGGGCGCACCAATCGTTGCCGCGGCGGTCGCCCCCGCGACTGCGCCGGCCGGACGCGTGACGGGACTGCCGGATTTTTCAGGGTTGGTCGCCGAGGCCGGCGGGGCTGTGGTAAACGTCAGCGTGACGGAAAAGGCTCAAAAAATTTCCGGTCTCCAGGGCCAAGGGGATGGAGATGACCCGTTGTCGCAATTTTTCCGCCGCTTCCAAGCGCCGGCGCCGGGTCCTGATCGCACGCCGCCGAGCAAGGGCGTGGGATCGGGTTTCATCGTCAGCTCGGACGGCTATGTGTTGACCAATGCGCACGTGGTTGCCGATGCATCTGAAGTCATCGTCACGCTCACTGACCGCCGCGAGTTCACCGCCAAAGTGGTCGGTATCGATAAGGCCAGCGACGTGGCGTTGATCAAAATTGCCGCAACCGGCTTGCCGACCGTGCGTTTTGGCGACCCGTCCAAATTGCGCCCAGGTCAATGGGCCATCGCGATTGGCTCGCCCTTCGGTTTTGAGAACAGCGTGACGGCGGGCGTTATCAGCGCGGTCGGGCGGCCGTTGACCGATGGCAGCAACACCAGCTATGTGACTTTCATTCAAACCGATGCCGCCGTGAATCCGGGGAATTCCGGCGGACCGTTGTTCAACATCGACGGTGAAGTCGTTGGCATCAATTCGCAGATCTACAGCCGCACGGGCGGCTATATGGGTGTCTCCTTTGCCATACCCATCGATTTCGCTTTGAACGTCATGGATCAGCTGCAGAAGAACGGCAAGGTGCTGCGCAGCCGCATCGGCGTCTCGGTGCAGGATATTAAACAACAACTCGCCCTGTCATTCGGCTTGACCACACCGCATGGCGCGTTGATCAGCGCGGTGGATCCCACCGGTCCCAGCGAGAAGGCCGGCCTGAAGGCAGGCGACGTCATTACGAGCGTGAATGGGCGCAACATCGATCATTCATGGGATCTGCCGGCGATCGTGTCGCAGCTGCCGCCCGGCAGCCAGGCAAAATTGGGTATCTGGCACGATCGCAAAGCCACCGAAGTGACCGTCAAGACGGTGTTACTGGAGGATACGTCGGCTCAGGTGGCGAGGACCTCGGGTGAGGACGGCGGCGGTAAGCTGGGGCTGGTCTTAAGGTCTTTGCAGCCCAACGAGCAGCAGGAATTGCACACCAAGGGCCGATTGCTGGTCGAAGACGTCACGGGCCCGGCGCTGGCTGCCGGACTACAGCCAGGGGACGTCGTGTTGGGCGTGAACGGCGTGCGGGTGGGCACCGTGGCCGATTTGAAGCGCGAGGTAGCCCGGGCAGGGCATAACGTGGCCCTTCTTGTGCAGCGCGAGGATGCCCAGATTTATTATCCCGTCGATGTGGGGTAATCGATGTGGGGTGATGGGTTTCGTTGTACTTAAGCCCTGCAATCAGGCTTAATCGCGGCCGTGCAAAGCGCCGCGCCCCTGTTTTCCAGTAGTTCTCGTGTCGCCGGCTCCTCGCCGGCGACCTTCCTACCGACTTCGCGCGCGGAAATGGCGGCGCTCGGCTGGGAGCAGTGCGACATCATCATCGTCACCGGTGATGCCTACGTCGATCATCCCAGCTTCGGGATGGCGATCATTGGGCGCGTACTGGAGGCGCAGGGATTCAAGGTCGGGATCATTGCGCAGCCGGACTGGCATAGCACCCGGGACTTCGAGGTGCTGGGCGCGCCGCGGCTGTTCTTCGGCGTCACCGGCGGCAACATGGATTCGATGGTCAATCGCTACACCTCGGATCGGCGAGTCCGCAGCGATGATGCGTACACACCGGGGGGGCACGGCGGCAGGCGCCCGGATCGCTGCGTCATCGTGTATTCGCAGCGCATCCGCGAATCCTACAAAGGCATTCCCATCATCGTCGGCGGCATCGAAGCCAGCCTGCGGCGCATAGCGCATTTTGACTATTGGTCCGAACAGGTGCGCCGCTCCTTATTAGTCGATGCGAAGGCGGATCTTCTGGTCTACGGCAACGCGGAGCGGCAGATCGGCGAGATCGCTCGACGCCTGGATGCGGGCGCACTCATTGCCGACATCACCGATTTGCGAGGCACCGCGTACTTACGCCGCGGCATGCCGGCGGGCTGGGTGGAAATCGACTCGAGCGAATTGGATACGCCCGGTCCCTTAAGCCCGCCCGTTGATCCTTACGCCAGTGAGGAGCAGCGCAGGAGCGCCTTGGCGCCGGCCGCGACGAGCGCCGCGGCTCCGTCGAGCTCTGTGCATGCGCCTACGGCGCCGGCGGCGTCTGAAAAAATAGTGAAGTTCTATCGCAAGGTACCGAATGCGCAGCGCGAGCGCAGCGTCATCCGCATGCCTTCCTTCGAGCAGGTTGCTAAGGATCCGGTGCTGTATGCACACGCGTCGCGCATCCTGCACTTGGAGTCGAATCCCGGAAATGCGCGCGCGCTGGTGCAACGACATGGAACGCAAGAGCTTTGGTTGAATCCGCCGCCCATTCCCTTGGCGACGGCGGACATGGATGCCATTTACGAATTGCCTTACGCGCGCCGGCCGCATCCCTGTTACGCGGACGCGAAGATTCCCGCCTACCACATGATTCGTTTCTCGGTGGCGATTCAGCGCGGATGTTTCGGCGGATGCACATTCTGTTCGATCACCGAACATGAAGGCCGAATCATTCAGAGCCGCTCGGAAGACTCCGTCATCCGCGAGATCGAGACGATACGCGATGATGTGAAGGGATTCACCGGCGTCATCTCGGACCTGGGCGGTCCGACGGCAAACATGTATCGCCTGCATTGCAAGAGCACGGCGATTGAGTCTGCTTGCCGCAGACCTTCCTGCGTGTTTCCGGGCATTTGTCCGAATCTCAATACCGACCATGCCCCCCTCATCAGTTTGTATCGCCGCGCGCGGGCGCTGCACGGGATCAAAAAAGTATTGATCGCATCGGGCGTTCGCTACGATCTCGCGATTGAATCGCCGGAGTACGTCAAGGAACTCGCGACCCATCACACGGGCGGCTACTTGAAAATCGCACCGGAGGCCATTGGTGACGGGCCGTTATCCAAGATGATGAAACCCGGCGTCGGCAGCTACTACCGGTTCAAGGAACTATTCGATAAGTACTCAAAGGAAGCGGGCAAGGAACAATATCTGATTCCTTACTTCATCGCCGCTCATCCCGGCACTCGCGATGTCGACATGCTCGAACTGGCGCTGTGGCTGAAGAAAAACGGCTTTCGTGCCGATCAAGTTCAAGCGTTTTTGCCTTCGCCGATGGCCACCGCTACCGCGATGTATCATTCATCCAAGAACCCCCTCAAGCGTGTCAGCCGCTTGAGCGAGGAGGTCGTGATTCCGAAGGGCATCAAAGTGCGCCGCCTGCACAAGGCCTTTCTGCGCTATCACGATCCTGACAATTGGCCCATCTTGCGCGACGCCTTGAAGCGCATGGGACGCGCGGATTTGATCGGCAATGGCAAGCAGCATCTCATTCCCGCGTACCAGCCGGTGGGAGCGAACCGCTTAGGCAAGATGCGCCCGTTCCGGACACAGCACACCGGACTGCCGAAATCCGGCCGTGCCGGCAGCAGTTCACGGCGAGGCAGAGCCTAAACCGCTTGCTTGCCTCCCTTCGGTACGATTAGAGTTCCGGGCTGTCTAGCGGCTTGCCGCCGCATTTCATCAATATGGTTTGGGAGCGCGAACAACGCCTTAGGCTGTCAGGGCGCGTGTGCAGAATGGATAAGTGGGTAGTACATAAATTCGGGGGTTCCAGTGTCGCTGATGCCGCCTGCTTTCGGCAGGTTGCCGAAATCATCGAGGCATCATCGAACCCGCGCGAAGCCATCGTTCTATCCGCCTGCCGCGGGGTCACCGATTCGTTGCTCGAACTGGTTACGCTGGCAGAGCAGCCCAACAAGGAATTCGGGCCGTCCATCCGCGCGCTGAAAGCCCGGCATTTGGACCTGGCGGCCGAATTGCTATCGCAGAGCGCTCATGAGACTTACAAGGCGCAGTTCGAGCGTGATTGTCTGGATATCGCCGGCATGCTGCACACCGTGCGGCTGATCCGTTCCTCGACCTATTCGATGCGCGATGTGATCGCAGGCTTCGGTGAAATATGGTCGACGCGCTTGTTCGCGCCTTACTTGCGCGAGCGCGGCCGTGTCAGGGGCGACATTTTGTGGGTCGATGCGCGCGAAGTCATCATCGTCGAGTGGGGCTCGTTGGGAGCGGCCGTGCAGTGGCCGGCGAGCGAAGCCAATCTTAAGAAATTGGTGCCGCTCAATTTCGCCGGTCGCCTCATCGTCACGGGTTTCATCGCAACCACCACCAAGGGAAAGCAGACCACCTTGGGGCGCAATGGCAGTGATTTTTCGGGTTCCATTTTCGGCGCGCTGCTCGATGCCGCAGAAATCATCATCTGGACGGATGTCGACGGCGTGCTATCGGCTGATCCGCGACTGGTGCCGAACGCGCAGGTCATCGATCAGCTTTCGTACAACGAAGCGATGGAGCTGGCGTACTTCGGCGCCAAGGTCATTCATCCGCAGACCATGGCCCCGGCCGTGGCGCGCGACATTCCCATATTCATTCGCAATACCTTCGCACCTCAAAAACGCGGCACGCTGATTTGCGCGAATCCTGTTTCGGCGCTGAAGGTAAAGGGCATTACGAGCATCGATCCGGTTGCGCTCGTGAATCTCGAGGGGGCCGGCATGATCGGGGTGCCGGGGACGGCACATCGCTTGTTCGGTGCGCTGCGCGACTCCGGGATCTCGGTCATCTTGATTTCGCAAGGCAGCTCGGAGCACTCCATTTGCTTCGCCATTCCGGAATCGCAGTCGGTGCACGCCGAGGAGGCGGTGCGCCGGGCGTTCGATGCCGAACTGCGCGACGGCCAGATTCAGCATGTGGAAGTGGCGCTCGGCATGAGTATTCTCGCGGTTGTCGGCGATGGCATGGCCGGCGCACATGGTGTCGCTGCGAAAGTGTTCAATTCGCTCGGCGCCGCGGCGATCAGCGTACGGGCGATTGCCCAAGGAGCTTCCGAACGCAATATTTCCGTCGTCGTCGACGGCAAGGGAGCAGCCAGGGCGCTGCGCGCGGTGCATGCGGCCTTTTACCTGTCGCCCAACACGCTATCGATCGGCTTGATTGGGCCGGGCACGGTCGGGCGCGTCCTGCTGGCGCAGATCGCCACCCAAATCGAGCGCTTAAGGGAGCTGAAGTTGGACTTACGGGTCCGCGGCATAACCACCTCGACGCGCATGCTGCTCGAAGAGAAATCGGTGGACTTGAGCCGCTGGAAAGAACGTATGGCGGAGGCCGGCGAACCGCTCGACATGCAAAAGTTCATCAACCACGTTCAAGCGGACTATGTACCGCACACGGTGGTAATCGACTGTACGGCGAGCGCCGAGGTCGCCGACCGGTATCGCGACTGGCTGTCGCGCGGCATTCACATCGTCACGCCCAACAAGAAGGCCAACAGCGGCGCGCTTCCCTACTACCGCTCGCTGCAAGAGGCGAGACGGACGGCGGGCACGCACTATCTGTATGAGGCCACGGTGGGTGCTGGATTGCCGGTCATTCAAACGCTGCGCGACCTGCGCGGGACCGGCGATGACATTACGCAAATCGAGGGCATATTTTCCGGAACGCTGGCTTACCTATTCAATGTATTCGATGGCAGCGAGTCTTTTTCCTCGATCGTGCGCGCCGCGAAGGCGAAGGGTTATACCGAACCCGATCCGCGCGACGATCTGTCCGGCGTGGATGTGGCCCGCAAGCTGATCATTCTCGGCCGCGAAATGGGCCTCACACTGGAAATATCGGATGTACAAGTGGAAGGCTTGGTGCCGGAGGCGCTGACCCAGTGCAGTGTCGAGGAATTCATGGCGCGCCTGCCGGAGTCTGACGCTGCTATGGCAGCGGCGCTTAGCGATGCGCGTGAAAAAAATCAGGTGCTGCGCTATGTCGGACGTATCGATGCCGGCGGCAAGGCAACAGTGGGTTTGATGCGCCTGGACGGTAAGCACGCTTTTGCGAATATCGCGCTCACCGATAACGTGGTGCGCTTCGCGACGCGCCGCTATTGCGAGAATCCGCTGATCGTGCAAGGTCCGGGAGCCGGGCCCGAAGTGACCGCAGGGGGCGTTTTTTCCGACCTGTTGCGCTTGTCCGCTTACCTGGGCGCTCATCTCTAAGGCAAAGTAAGAGGACACTGTGCTCAGCGACGTCACCGCTTTCGCGCCAGCCACCGTTGCCAATGTCGGCATCGGATTCGACATTTTGGGTCACGCCGTCGATGCGGTCGGCGACCGGGTGCGCATACGGCGAATCGACGACGACGAAGTGCGAATCCGCTCCATCACCGGCGTCGCCGGCGACTTGCCGGTCGAGCCGAAGTACAACACCGCCGGACGCGCGGTGCAGGCCATGCATGCTGCGATGTCGCCGGGATTCGGCTTTGAGCTGGATATCGAAAAAGGCATCCCCTTAGGATCCGGCATGGGTGGATCGGCGGCCTCAGCCGTCGCTGCCGTCGTTGCCGCCAACGCGCTGCTGCACGCCCCGGCGCCGCAGTTGCAGTTGCTCAAATTTGCCATGGAAGGGGAAATTGTCGCGAGCGGCGCCGCGCACATCGACAACATTGCTCCCTGCCTGTTCGGCGGCCTGACGCTCACCGTGGGTATCGACAACCCGCGTGTGAAGCAAATACCCGTTCCGCGGGGACTGCGCTGCGTGTTGGTGCATCCCCACATGTATTTAGGGACTCGGGAAGCGCGCGCCATCCTCAATACCAATGTCAGCCGGTCTGATTTCGTTTGGCAGAGCGCGAATCTGGCCGGCTTTATCAGCGGCTGCTATTCCAATGATTTGGAAATGATTCGCGAATCATTCAACGACGTGATCATCGAACCGCAGCGACAGTCATTAATTCCCGGCTTCAAGGATGTGCAACGCGCTGCCATGTCCGCGGGCGCATTGGGTTGCTCGATTTCCGGGGCGGGTCCGGCGGTCTTTGCGTGGTCTGCCATTCAACATGCGGAGGCGGTGCGCGGCGCCATGGTGGCCGCATTTGCCGCGCACAATCTGCAATCGGACTCGTGGGTGTCCCTCATGCAGAACTACGGCGCCCGGGTGGTCAAGGCTTGATGCGTGGCCTTAAATTTGAAAGCTCGCGCGGCGGCGCACCGCTCGTGAGCTTAAGTCGTGCCATCGCGCAAGGTCTCGCTCCGGACGGTGGGCTGTATGTCCCGACGAAGCTGCCGACAGTCGATGCCAGTGCGTTCTGCGGCGCATCGGGTCTGCCGCAATTGGCACGCTCCGCGCTGGCCCCATTTTTCGAAGGTGATGGCTTGCACGACGCACTCGCAGAGATCGCCGACGCTGCCTTCAGCTCATCCGCCCCCACAACCGCCGTCAGCGCGTGCTCCGACCCCCTGTTTGCCCTCGAGCTGTATCACGGGCCCACCGCCGCCTTCAAAGACTTCGGGGCGCAGTTTTTGGCGGAGAGCCAGCGACGCCTGCAACCTAGCGCGCCCACACAACCGTTGACCATCTTGGTGGCGACTTCGGGCGACACCGGAGGCGCCGTCGCGGCCGCCTTCAACGGCCGCGCCTTTGCCCGGGTCGTAATTCTTTACCCAAAGGGACTCGTGAGCTCACGCCAGGAGCGCCAATTAACCTGTTGGGGGGACAACGTGCTGTCGCTTCGGGTCGACGGCACCTTCGATGATTGTCAAGGATTGGTCAAGGAGGCGTTCCAAGATCCGATATTGAGCCGCAAGCACCGCTTCAGCTCCGCCAACAGCATCAATATTGGGCGCCTGCTGCCGCAGATGGTTTATTACATTGCCTCCAGCCTTGAAATGGCCGAACGCACCGCAAAGAAACCGTCCTACATCATTCCGGCCGGTAACCTAGGCAATGCGTGCGCGGCGTTGTGGGCTCGCGCCATGGGTTTTCCCTTAGGCCGCATTATCCTGTCACATAACATCAATCGCACCGTTCCGGATTTTTTGGCCACTGGCCGATGGCAGCCTCGGGCGAGCATCGCGACGCTGGCCTCGGCAATGGATGTAGGAAACCCCAGCAACATTGAGCGCATTCGCGCGCTGTATCCGGCATGGGAGACCCTGCGCGAACATTTGAGCGCGGATACCGTCGATGACGCTACAATTCGCGCTCGTATCGGAGGGGACTTCATGCAGTACGGACGCGAATGGTGCCCGCACACCGCGACCGCGGCGGAAGTCTACAGCCGTTTGAGCGCGGCGGAGCGGCGTGATCAGCCGTGGGTGGTGGTCGCCACGGCGCACCCGGCAAAGTTCAATGAAATCGTCGAGCCCATTATCGGCACCTCCATTGCGGTTCCGGAGAGTCTCGCCTATCTTCTGCGCTTGCCTTCGCACTGTGTGGACTTGGCGCCGACACTCGAGGCGTTGGCCGCAGCGCTCGAATGAGCAACATTAAGATCGAACCGGAGTGGATTGGCCTTGGCGCAGCCGTGTTGCTGCTGCTGGCGCTCGGTTTCTTTGGGTTGCGCGCCTATCAGCGCCGCTCGCGGCGCAAGTCCCTGCTGGCACGATTGAAGCGCGTCGCGTTGGCAGCCGCGCACCAGGTTCTGGTTCCCGATGGGATGGGCGGCTTCATCCATATCGATCATGTACTGCTTACGCCGCGCGGAATCTTGGTTCTCGATACGCGGCGGGTAACGGGCCTGATATTCGGTGGCGATCAAATGAGCGATTGGACCGTCATGGGCCGCGGACATCGTTACACCTTCGACAATCCGCAGCCGGCGCTGTACGACCGGATCGCGGCGGTCAAGGCAGTTGTCGGCGACGTGCCGGTCGAAGGGCGCTTGTTGTTCTCGAATGTCGGAAAATTTACCAAGGGAATCCCGAAGTGGGTGGTGATGCTCGACGGCATCGAAGTGGAATTTCCCGTCGTCGACCGGGGCAGCCGGGCGTTCCAGAATTCCGATGAGTATGCGGAGGCCTGGAGCCGGCTACTCGCGCAGTTACAGCCGAGCCCGCACATATTCACGAACCTGTAAGCGCGAAAAGCGTCACGGCATTGCGGGTCGTCACGGTAGCGACCGCCTCCAGGGTCTCGCCGCGCAGGTGCGCCACGGTCGCCGCTATATGAGGCAGATACGCCGGTTCATTGCGCCGCGACTTCGGCCGCGGGTTCATATCTCGCGGCAATAGATAAGGTGCGTCGGTCTCAATCAATAGCCTGTCGGCGGGGATGCGCGGCACGATTGCCCGAAGTTCAACACCGCGCCGCTCATCGCAGGCCCAACCGGTGATTCCGATGTAAAGGCCGAGCTTAAGATACTCTTCCAATTCAATTTCACCCCCGGTGAAGCAGTGTGCGACGCCGCCTTGAAGCTTGCCGTCGAAGTCCTTCACGATCGCGGCAAAATCGCTGTGCGCATCGCGTTGATGAAGGAAAACCGGTTTGCGGGTCTGCGCGGCGATTTCCAACTGAGCGATGAACGCCGCGCGCTGGGCAGGCGGCGGCGAGAGATTGCGGAAATAGTCCAGGCCGCATTCGCCCACGGCCACAACGGATCTCAAGCGCAAGAGATCCATCAGTTCGCTGCGCTGCGCGGCCAGGAAGGATCGCGCATGATGTGGATGCACGCCGGCCGTACTCCAGAGGCGCGACGGATGGCAGGCGGCCAATTCCGCGGCCTGCCGAGAACTGGCCAAATCCGCGCCGGTAACCACTTGGCGGCGTACACCGGCCTGTAAGGCGCGCGCCATGACAGCGTCGCGATCCGCGGCAAAACTATCGTGCGTGAGATTCGACCCAATATCGATCAGATCCAGGCTCAAGATTGGAAACCTCGCTGTGTTATCTTCTTTAGATGCCTATCGCAAGATATATTCTGTTAACCGTGATGCTCACCGCTGCCCTCGGGGCCCGCGCACAAGAGGGCGGCGATACGCAGGCACGGATCGACTATGCCTACCAGAGCGAGGATGGCAATAGCCTCGCGAATCTCATTCAAAATTTGACGGCGCAAGTCAAGAGCGATCCCGCCGATATTGCCCTACGTTATCACCTGGCGCATGCGCAATACCGCTTAGGTGGACTATTGCACGAGCGTCATGCCTCCGGGGCGGAGGCGGCATTTTCGGATTGCATCGATGAACTCAAGCCGGTGATTGAAATAAATGTCAAATCCGCCGAAGGCATGGTGCTGCAGGCCGCGTGCTACTTGGGGTTAGCCGACCTGAAGATGCTGGAGGCCGTGCTGTTGCGGACGCGTGCGGCGGATCGCTTGAAATCCGCTCTCAAGCTAGAACCACGCAATCCCCGCGCCGTACTGCTGTCGGCCATGCAGCAGATGAAGCACGCGAAACCCGGGTCTCCCGAAAATCAGCGGGCCTTCGCCGCGCTGCAATTGGCCGCGCAACTATTCGAACAATCTTCCGGCACGAGCAACGACGCGCCTGGGTGGGGACATGCCGAGGCCTATTTGGCGCTTGGCCGTGAGTTGCAGATGCGCGGTGACCTTTTGGGCGCGCGCAACTGGATTGAAAAGGCCTTGATCGCGGCGCCGGATTATAAAATGGCGCAGCGCCAGCTGGCATTATTGGCGAAACCATAATCTCGTCGCGCGGTTAGCGGCACCGCTAACCTGGTATCATGCGGCGCGATGAAGCCACAAGGCACGCAGTTATCCTTGTTCGAAACGCGCAGCTCGAGCGACCCATTCGCGGTTCGCGTCAGTCCGCGCGCGCGGCGCCTCACGGCGCGCGTGCACGTGGGTGGGCGCGTTGAAATCGTCGTACCCGTCGGAGTAAATGCACATGCGGTGCGCGATTTCGTGCAGCGATTTACCCCGTGGATCAATCGCAAAGTCGCCGCAATGCGCTGCTTCGTCGCCCCGACGGAGGCGATGCCCCCATCGATCGAGCTCGCCTTCACGGGCGAATACCTGGCCGTGGAATGGCGTCGCGGCCCAACTCCTAAGCTCGAGCAGCACCGCGACCGCATCATGGTACAGGCTCCGGACGATTCGGCGGCGAGGGGTTTACTGCAGGGCTGGCTGAAGGGCGCGGCGGAGGAGCGGCTGGCGCCGCGGCTGCTGCGGCTGGCGGCTGAGCTCAAGTATTCCGTGTCGCGAGTGAGCATTCGCAGTCAGCGGACGCGCTGGGGAAGCTGTTCGACGCGCGGTACTGTGAGCTTGAACTGTTCCTTGGTGTTTCTGCGGCCGGACGTGGTGCGCTACTTGTTCATCCACGAATTGGCTCACACCAAGCATATGAATCACTCGGCGAGCTTCTGGCGTTTGGTTGAAAAGCTCGAGCCCGACTATCGGCGGCTCGATCGCGAGTTGTTGGCCGGCTGGCGCACGGTGCCGGCCTGGGTCTTCAAG
>Ga0182024_10002147_pt1 | contig 49593 bp, 39 predicted proteins | sample P32metaG_FD_120480 | JGI IMG/M metagenome (GOLD analysis project Ga0182024, IMG submission 120480) | Permafrost microbial communities from Stordalen Mire, Sweden - P3-2 metaG (Illumina Assembly) | ecosystem: Environmental > Terrestrial > Soil > Wetlands > Permafrost | place: Sweden: Stordalen...
ACGCCTCATGGCATTCGAGCGCCACTACCAGACAATCGCGCAACCGTTCGAGTGGCGCTTCACACGACGGGACCTCGCCACCTTGCTAAACAAATTGGGCCAACCTCTTGCAAAGGCAGCTTAAAATACGTTATCGAATATATGAAACGCTGTACTTAGGGCGGCAAGGACGGTTTAGAGGATCACTATGGAGTGTGGACAGATGTTGGGGGCACAGCGGTCGGCCAGCGCGTCGAGCAAATCCGGGCCGTGTTGCGCCAGATACGGGAGAAAACCTAGAGCGCGTTCCTGCAAAGTGCGATGGGGGTACAGGGAGTCGATCAAAATGCGCTCGTGACGGTCCAGCACGCCGCTGCGGAACGACTCCGCGCGGCCAGATTTTCCGCGGAGCCTTTGGAATTGGTAGAGGATTTTGCGTTCGGTAGTTTCCGCGGCCCCCACCAGCGTGGCGTCCAGTTTTTCTAGCGGTTGGCGGTAGGCCGCCAGTATCTGACGGATGCGCTGCTCGTCTTTTTCGAAACGGCGCGCCAACGCGCGGGGCAGCGAGTGGATGGCAAGCTGGCCGCGCAAATACTGGCGGCCGTGCAGGACTTCGGCAGGCTCGATGCGGTACTTCTTCAGCAGACCGGCATGCGCGGGTTCGACCAAAGTGAAGCTGGGACGTGGCAGGATCGCGGGCATGCGGCCCAGGATTTTTTGGTAGACCACCGAACATTGCGCGTAGTACGCCACTTCCGCGGGACCGGCGACGTAGGCAGCCGTGGGCAGCAGCATATCCTGCACGATGGGTCGCAACAAGACGTTGGGGGAGAATAACTCCGGCGATTTTTTGATGGCCTCGTCGATAGCGGCATGGTCTCGGGAGGTGCGCTCGGCGATGAACTGCGGACCGCGACTACGCAACGCAACGCGGCGACCGCTGACCTCCTGAAATAGCAGCGTGGTTTCGGAGGTGACCCGAACCTGGGCGTGGTAGCCGGCCAGGTTCAGTTCTTTGTCGCGGCGCATCAGATCGGCGCGCAATTCTTCGGAGTGTTGAGCGGCAAAGCGCAATACTCCGGCAGAGAGACGATGCAGGCGCGGCTCAATCGGATCGAGCAGGATCAGCCCACGGCCCGCGAGAGTGCGCGCGAAAAGTTTGCCGAATGCCGATCCAAAAGTTTCTCCATCTGCGTAGGATTGCTTCAATGCTGCTTCCACTTCTCCGCTGTAACCGCCCTCGAGATAGGACGCAGCGGAATCCATCAGCGAATTCGCACCCTTGCCCAGCGGGATATTTCCCACCGGACGCCCTGCGAACTCCGGATCAGTGGGAATTTCGAATTGGGTGATGCCGTTGCGGGTCTGCCAGGAGCAATGATTTATTTCGGCGAGGTCGTGGTCCTCGGTGGCCAACCAGAAAACCGGGACAGCGTCGATCGCTTGGGAGCTGAGGTGGCGGGCCCAGGCAATTGCCGCGAGCGCTTTGTAGTAGCTGTAGGAAGGTCCGGCAAACAGTCCCACCTGCTGGCCGGTGACGACGGCGACGGCACCGTTGGCCAGGCGGTCGAGCGACTGGGTCACCGAGGCGTCGGAACCCAGCGTGGCGTTTTGTTCTCGCAGAATGGCGACCACTTGGGCGCGCACGGCTGGATCGAGGCGTACCTCGCGCGCGGCCGCGGTTACGCCGGCTTCATCGGGGCTATAGCCGTACCATTGTTTGACCTGGGAGAAATGCTCGATGAAGTCCGCATGGAGTTTGGACGTGCGCGGCAGCTCATTGAGCGGGATGCAGTGAAACTCCATCGTCCAATGGATGATACAACGAGGGTAAAGGACGCAGCAAAACGCCGGAAAGATTTCGCCAGTCCCGGGGGGGAGTCGCGACGCGCTGATCGCCTGCCGAAGGCTGGTTAGGCTGCGGAGACGCCGGACTTCGCGAAAGCCGCCATCACCGCTTCGATCGAACGCTTGGCTGGATCGCTGAGGGGCAGGATCGGGGCGCGAGGCAGCCCGCCGTAGTAGCCGAGCACGTCCATCGCATACTTTAGGCCGGCGACACCGTGTTTGCCGAAAATTTCATCGGAGATCGGCGTAATTTTTTGTTGCACGGCGGTGGCCCTGGCGGCGGCGCCTCCCGCATGGGCATTGAAGATTTCAACGCATTCTTCAGGCAAGAGTGCTCCCAGCGCCAGAACGCCGCCCACCGCTCCACGCAGCAAGGATTCGTACAGCGTAGGCGCGGCGCCGACCAGAATTTGAAATTTGTCAGGGACGGCGGCGCGAAACGCGGTGACGCGGTCCACGCTTCCGGAGCTGTCTTTTATCCCCAGAATATTGGCATGGGTGGCCAGGCGCGCGAGCAGCGCAGGTTCGACGGTGATCCCGGTGAACTTGGGGATGGAGTAGACCACGATCGGGATCCCTGCAGCCTCGGCCACGCGGAAATAATATTCGGCCAGCGCGTCCTCGGTCATGGACGATTTGAAATAATGCGGCGTGCGCACCAGCGCGACGTCACATCCCAGCGCGGCGGCGCGGTTGGTGTGTTCGATGGTTTCGGTCGTGGATTCAGCGGCGGTGCCGGCCATCACCAGCAGCCCGGGGGCGGCTGCTTCGCGGGCGGCCGCGCACAATTTGAAGACCTCGTTCCAGCGGAGTAAAAGCGATTCGCCGGTAGAACCGTTGACTACGTAGCCGCGGATTCCGCTGCCGTTGTAGCGGGCGATATTTTGGGCGAAATTCTCAAGGTCGATTGCGCCGTCGAAGTCGAAGGGAGTGGTCAGTGCGGGGAAAATTCCATGAAGTAGCATGACGGAATTGTAGCGCAGACCGTTCGCAGGGGGTGCCAAAAAAGCAACAGCGGGGCGAGCCGACCCGGCGGAGGCATGCGGGAACGCCGATCGCTGGGGGCTGGGACCTGGCCTCCGGGCCCGGCGGGGAGGCCGGGCCCGGACTACGCGACTACTTGCTGGAATCGTTACGCAATTTGTCGAGCGGGATCGCTTTGGTGCCGCGGGTGGTCGCTTGCGCGGACACCGGCTCAACCACCAACGTCGCCGCGGGGACGGCTACCCCGCGGCCATCGCCCAACGAAGCGGAGTCCGGCTGAGCGGCGTGATGCGGGGTGCTGATCGGCAGCAGCGCGCCTTCTGATTCTTTGTGGAAGCCGAGCTGGGCTTCGGTGCGATTCCAATCGATCGAGAGAACGTCGCCCAGGCTCACCTGCTCAGTTGCTAATAAGCTGGCCAATGGATATACCAGGTGACGTTCGATGGAACGCTTCAGGTGGCGCGCACCGTACTTCATGTCGGTGCCTTCCTTCAGCAGGAATTCGCGGGCGGCGGGACTTACCCGGAACAGGAATCGTCCGCGGGCGGTTTCCAGCACCCGCTGCTGCACCATGCCGAGCTCGATTTCCAAAATCTGCTCGAGCTGTTCTTCACGCAGAGGATGGAAGACCGTCACTTTATCTATGCGATTCATGAACTCGGGAGAAAATTTCCGCTTGGCGGCTTCCGAGGCTGTGCGCTCGACCTTTTCGTCGAGGCGGGGCTGGGTATCGACGCGAGTTGCGGGCGCGAATCCCATTCCGCCGGACATTAACTCGGAAATTTCGCTGCCACCCAGGTTAGATGTCATGAAGATCAGGGTCTGCGACAAATCCACCCGGCGATTGTCGCCGAGGGTGAGGGTGGCCTTATCCAAAATGCCGAGAAGTAGCTGCCACAATGCGTCGGAAGCTTTTTCGATTTCGTCAAACAGTAGAATCGAGAGCTTGATCTTTTCGGTGTGAAATTGCGCCAGCGCTTCCTGGGTGATTAGCGGATGAGTCTCGCGATGCCCGAGGTAGCCCGGAGGCGAGCCGATTAATTTGGCGATTTCATGGGAGTGTTGGAACTCGGCGCAATCGATTTTGATCACCGCGCGTGAATCGCCGAACAGAATTTCGGCGGCGGCTTCGACCACGCGGGTCTTCCCCGCTCCGGTCGGACCCAGAAAGAGCAAGTTACCGACGGGGCGTCCCGGAGAATTCAATCCGGCGCGAAAAACCTGGTAAAGGTCGACGACCGCCTGGAGTGCTTCATTCTGGCCAACGATCTTGCGATGCAGTCCCGCTTCGAAGTCGCGAGATTCCAGGCTGCGTTGAGACGGGTCGAGCTTTCTTGCTTTCGCCGGCACAGTTCACCTCGACGATGCGGATTGTGAAGCTGAAAATTTCGGGTCGCAACGCGCGAATCGTTTACCGCTGCCGCCAGGGCTCGCACCAACTGTAACGCCCAGTGACGACTCTCCGGCCCGAATCCGCCGATCCAGATCTAGGATTCTCGGCAAGCGCATGTGCATGTTGAACTTTTAGCGCGACGAGGTGGCGGAACCGAGCGTACCGTTTGATTGGTTCCCCAATAGCGAAACACGCCCGAGTTGCTATCAGGCGGGTAGTTTATGAAGTCGCCACTACAGCGTCAATGGTACGCGGCGATGGGGAAACACGGATGAAGCGAAGTGGTTATTAGTCGGCACAACGCTTTTAGTTGTTGAGGTGGGCGAAGACGTAAAGCTCGCCAAGGGCCTTGCGGAGTCTTTGGCGTCTGCCCGCGGTAGTGCTTGCTGCTGTTATACTGCGGGTTCGCGGTCGCGGCAGCCGAGCGGCGCGAACGAATGGGAGTCAATGAGTGATGTCATGGCAGCCCGTTTACCGGCTGATAAAAAAGATTCCTCGTGGGCGGGTTACCACTTACGGCCGTCTGGCGCGAAGGCTGAAAATTCGTGGCGGAGCGCGAACCGTGGGCCACGCCATGGCGGCGTGCCCTTCCGGTAAGGGCATCCCGTGGCACCGCGTGGTGGCCGCGGGAGGCAGGCTGATCATCCGGGAGCCGTACCGCTCGAAACAAAGGAAGTTGCTCGAAAGCGAAGGCGTTCCGATGTATGGCCTGCGGGTAAGAATTGAGGATTGCGAGTGGATGGCTATTGCCAAGCGCATGAAACGAGGCGCGGCGAAAGGTCCCCGGATCGGCCAGAAGAATTTGGGCGCCCCCCAGAAGCCCGCACCTCGAGCTGGAGTCGCTCGCCCGGTGCGCCGTGTGATATAGAAGTAGAGTTCGACGCGAGAAAAAATTGACCCAACCGATCATCCAAGCTGAAAACCTGGTAAAGAGTTACGCCGACGTGCGCGCATTGCGCGGCGTGAGCTTCGAAGTCGCGGAGGGCGAAGTCTTCGGGCTGCTGGGACCAAACGGCGCGGGCAAGACCACCACCGTGGAAATTCTGGAGGGCTTGCGCTCGCCCGACAGCGGATTCGCTCGGGTCGCAGGTCTGGACCCCGAGAAGAGCGGGATGGCCTTTAAAGAAAAGATCGGGGCGGTGCTGCAATCCACAGCGCTGCCGGAAAAGCTAAAGGTAATGGAGGCGCTGGAGCTTTTCTCGAGCTTCTATGGGCGGCACACCGACCCGCAAGTCCTGCTGAAGCGATTTCAATTGGAAGAAAAGCGCAACGCGTTTTACAGCACGCTTTCGGGCGGCCAGAAACAGCGGCTGGCGCTGGCCCTGGCGCTGGTGAACGATCCGATCGTTCTATTCCTTGACGAGCCGACCGCCGGCCTGGATCCGCAAGTGCGGCGCGAAATTTACACCATCATCGAAGAGCTGCGCCGTGAGAAAAAGACAATTCTGCTGACCACACACTACATCGAGGAAGCGGAACGATTATGCGACCGGGTGGCCATCGTCGATTCGGGCAAAGTGATTGCGATCGGAACGCCGCGCGAACTGAAGCAGACTTCGGCAGGGACCACGCGGGTAACGGTGCGGCTGGCGAATCCGGCGGCCAATGGTTCGCTGCGGCAGCTCGAGGGCGTGGCGGAGGTACGTGAGATGGACGGGGCGTACGTGCTGAGTTCAACGCGGCCGCCGCAAACGATTGTGGCGCTAGTGAAGCAACTGGAAGCGGAAAACAATCAGCTCGAGAGTCTGGAAATCGCGTCACCGTCTTTGGAAGACGTGTTCATCGAAATGACCGGCCGGCGCTTGCGGGATTAATCATAAACGGCGCAGGCACGGGAAGTTATCGGGAGCGAGGAATTAACGATTGAAACATACCTGGGCACTGACCAAGATTCGGGTACGCATGGCGCTGCGGAGCCGCGCGTTTATTTTTTTCAGCATGGTGATGCCGCTGGGATTTTTGTTTGGCTACAACGTGATTTTCGGCCGTGGGGAGCCCGAGGCGGTGCCGTTTTTGCTGGGCGCAGTGCTGGCGCTTACGGTGATGGGCAGCTTTTGGGGCCTGAGCATGCAATTAGTGCAATACCGCGAGGCCGGGGTTCTACGGCGATTCCGAATCGCTCCAGTGGACGCGGGGGCATTGCTGGGGTCGAGTATCCTTTCGAACTACGTTCTGGTGCTTCCGACGGTGGCCATCGAATTCCTGATCTCGCGCTGGATTTTCGGGATGCGCGATTGGGGGAATGTTGAGCAGGTTTTCGCGATGGTATCCATTGGGGCGGCCACCTTTTCGTCGTTCGGCCTGATCGTGGCGAGCGTGACCAACACCATGCAGGAAACTCAGGTGATCAACAACGTGATCTGGTCGGTATTTCTGTTTCTCTCGGGCGCCACCATCCCTCTGGGCGTGCTGCCAATTTGGGTGCAGCGCGTGTCATTGTTTCTGCCGGCAACGTATCTGGTGGGCGGCTTGCAGCAAGCGATGCTGCGGCGATCCACTTGGACTGAAATCGGCGGCGACGTGATTGCGCTGGGGGTCGGTTTAGGTGTGGCGTTTGGCGTTTCCCGCGCGCTCTTCCGTTGGGAACCGGAATCGCGCATCTCCGGAAAGTCCAAGGCCTGGATTCTGGCGGCGATGGTTCCCTTCCTGCTGCTGGGAGTGTGGGAGAACACGTATGGATCGCGGCTGGTTCACTTGCGCGAGAATTTTCATTCTCTCGAGAAGGGCGACGCTGGCCAATCGCCGGATGCGACGAAGTAGCGCCCGAAGCTAACTCTCAAACATCATGAGTCGAAAATCCGGCCCGCAAATCTAACGCTTATGAAAGTCGCATGCTGGAGGGCACGATGAAGGCGATTGTCGTTCACGCGTTTGGCGGCCCGAAAGTGCTGCAGCTGGAAGAAGTGCCTGATTTGCAGCCCGGGCCGACGCAGGTGCTGATCCGCAACCGCGCCGCAGGTGTGAATCCGGCGGATACTTACATGCGCACGGGAAACTATGCGCGGAAGCCGGAATTGCCGTACACGCCGGGGATGGATGGCGCGGGTGTGGTGGAGCGAATTGGCGCGAACGTGAAACGGGCAAGGGTCGGCGACCGCGTATACGTGGTGATGCCGGCCACCGGAACCTACGCGGAGCAGTTTTTGTGCGAGGAATCGGGGGTGTATCCCCTTCCCGAGCATGTTTCATTTTCGGAGGGCGCTGCGGTGAGCGTGGCTTACGGCACCGCTTTTCGTGCGCTGTTTCATAAGGGACAGGCGCGCGGCGGCGAAACGGTGTTCATTCATGGGGCCAGCGGAGGGGTGGGAATTGCGACTGTGCAACTGGCTCGCGCGGCGGGCCTGCGCGTGATCGGAACGGCGAGTACTGACCAAGGAAAGAAATTAGTTGAGCACGAGGGCGCGCACCAGATCCTCGATCACAGCTCGTCCGATTATCTGGACCAGGCGATGGCGCTGACCGGCGGGCGCGGGATGGACGTGATTATTGAAATGTTGGCAAACGTGAATCTCGGGAAGGATCTGACCATACTGGCCCACGCGGGCCGGCTGGTGATCGTCGGCAGCCGCGGAACCGTCGAAATCAACCCGCGCGACGCGATGGGCCGGGAAGCGGTGATACATGGGATGACCCTGTGGGGAACATCCCCCGCGGATATGGCCAGCATTCATGCTGCTGTGGGCGCCGGCCTGGAAAACAAGTCGCTGCGGCCGGTGGTGGGTAGGGAGTTCCCGCTGAGCGAAGCAGCTCAGGCGCACGAGGCGGTGATGAAATCGGGCGCCTATGGCAAGATCGTGTTGTTGCCATAACCGGGAATCATTTTTAGGAGATCAGAAAATCCAAGCGCGTTCGGGAGGAACCATGAATCGCAAAGCATCAGCAGTGTGGAAGGGGTCTTTGAAGGAGGGTAAGGGCACGATTTCTACCCAGAGCGGAGTGCTAGCGGACACGCCTTATTCCTTCTCCACGCGCTTTGAGAATGCCAAGGGCACCAATCCTGAAGAACTGATTGCCGCCGCGCATGCTGGTTGCTTCACCATGGCGCTGTCTGCTCAGCTCGGTACGCTGAACCTCACCGCGGAAACTCTTTCCACTGTAGCCACCGCAACACTGGAAAAACTCGACGCGGGATGGACGCTAACCAAGGTGCATCTGGATGTCACCGGGAAAGTTCCCACCGGCACGCAAGCCGCTTTTGAAGCAGCGGCGGCTAGCGCTAAGGCAAACTGCCCGATTTCGCGGCTATTGAGAGCGGAAATCACGCTGGACACGAAGTTCGAGAGCTAAATGATCGTACTGGTTATCGCCATCGGGATCGGCCTCATCGGGTTCATTCTGACCGACGCGTTCGAGACCGTGGTTCTGCCTCGGCGCGTTCCGCGTCAGTTCCGTCTGGGCCGCTTTTATTTCATCGCGACGTGGCGCCCGTGGCGGGCCATCGCGCACGCCTTGCGCGGCAAGCGGCGAGAATATTTTCTCAGCATCTATGGCCCGCTCTCGGTTTTTGGTCTGCTGATCGTGTGGGCGGCAGGACTGGTAATCGGATTCGGCCTGATCGATACAGCCATTGCGTGGGCGCGGCCCGGCCCCAACACACCGCAAGGCCTTTGGACCAACCTGTATTTCAGCGGAACTACGTTCTTCACTCTAGGCACCGGCGACATCGTTCCGCACACGATGTTCGGCCGGATTATTACGGTTCTGGAATCCGGGACTGGATTTGGGTTTTTGGCGGTGGTGATCGGCTACTTACCAGTGATCTACGGAGCGTTCGCGCGGCGCGAGGTGAGCATCGTTCTTCTGGACGCGCGCGCAGGGTCACCTCCCACGGCCGCCGAACTCTTACGGCGTCATGCCGGCGCCCGGGGCTTGGACGCACTGGAGCAATTATTTCACGAGTGGGAGCGGTGGTCCGCCGACCTATTGGAGAGCCACATTTCGTATCCGGTGGTCGCCTATTTTCGTTCGCAGCACGATAACCAATCGTGGCTGGCGGCGCTGACCGCGATCCTGGATTCGACGACGGTAGTCATCGCGGGAGTGGACGGAGCATGCGCGCGGCAGGCGAAACTCACTTTTGCGATGGCCCGTCACGCGGTGGTGGACCTGACCCAGACCTTTCATGCCACGCCGCGTACCCCCACCGTGGATCGCTTGCCCCCAGCGGACCTGACGATACTGCGAAAATCGCTCGCGGAAGTGGGCCTGAATTTTCGGGGCGACGCGGCGTCGGACGCGAAAATCGCAGAGCTGCGAGGGATGTACGAACCATACCTAAACGCGCTCGCGGTGCATTTGTTCGCGCCGATACCGCCATGGGTGCATCCGCACCAGGTGCGCGAGAACTGGCGCACCAGCGCGTGGGAACGGATCAGCCAAGGTACGCATTCGTCCGCCGCGGAACTTTCCACCGACGCCCATTCGGACTAACCCTGCCGAATTTTTTGTTTTTTGTGCTCCCTCCTGCCTGGTCTAAAGCTACCAACTAACAGCCGTCCATTTTGGCATTCAAGTGGTCGTAGCTGCGGCACACCTCGCGAATTTGCTTTCCAACCCGTATGTTATAATCCGGTTCGCTGAAGCACATTCGCGCAGCACGCAAGTGCTTGGGGGAGATATCCAAATGCCGTGGAAGACGACCGAAAAAATTTGGCACAACGGAAAATTCCTGAACTGGGAAGACGCGCACATCCACGTGCTGTCGCATGTCATCACTTATGGCTCGGCAGTATTTGAAGGCATCCGCTGTTACAAGACCGCGCAAGGGCCAGCGATATTTCGGCTGCGCGAACACATGCAGCGCCTAATTAACTCCGCGCACATCTATCGCATCTCCGCCGGCTACTCGGTGGACGATCTGGCCAACGCCGCGGTCGAATTGGTGCGCTTGAATGGTCTGGAATCCTGCTACATGCGTCCGATCGTTCTGCGCGGCTACGGCGAAGCGGGTGTCGACCCGGATGGCTGCCCGATCGAGGTATACATGGCTTGCTGGGAATGGGGCAAGTACCTGGGAGAAGCAGCGCTGGCCAGCGGAGTGGACGTTTGCGTCAGCTCGTGGACTCGCCCGGCGCCCAATACCCTGCCGCAAATGGCCAAGGCCGCGGCGAACTACATGAACTCGCAATTGATCCGCATGGAAGCAAAGGTGAACGGCTACGTGGAGGGCATCGCGTTGGACGTCAATGGTTACGTCAGCGAAGGATCGGGAGAAAATATTTTCCTGGTCATGGACGGAACCCTGGTCACGCCGCAACTGTCGAATTCGGCGCTGCCAGGCATCACTCGCAGCACCATCGTCACCTTATGCCGCGATCTCGGGATTCCGGTCTCCGAACAACTGATCCCTCGTGAAATGCTCTACCTAGCGCAGGAAGTATTCTTCGTGGGAACCGCGGCGGAGGTAACCCCGATTCGCTCGGTCGATCGCATCAAGGTCGGCGCCGGTGCCCGCGGCCCCATCACTCACCAGCTCCAGGATGAGTTCTTCGCCTACACCGAAGCACGTAAGCCGGATATTCACGGCTGGCTCACCCCGGTTCCGGTAGCTGCCAGCGCTTCGGTTCGATAAGAGACAAACCTGTTCGTAAGCCGGAGCTTTTTGACTCACTCATGCGGATTCAGTAGAATCGCGCCCGAGTCGAGACTGGGCCGGTGTGTGCCGGCACAGAGCCACCGCTCCGGAGGCCTCGTTGTACACGATGCCGCAAAAGTTGACCGCCGAGTTTATGGGTACTTTTGCGTTCGTTCTAATCGGGGCGGGCGCGGTATGCGCTGACCAATTCCTTCGCGCCGCAGGACAACCCTCGATTGGACCATTAGGCATCGCGCTCGCCCACGGCCTGACCTACGCGATTATGGCCTCGGTGCTCGGGCATATCTCCGGCGGTCATTTCAATCCCGCGGTTACCCTCGGATATTGGGCCACCAAGAGGCAAGGATCGCTGGCCTCGATATCTTACGTAGTGGTGCAGGTGCTGGGTGGGATTGCGGCTGCGTATCTGCTGAAGTGGACGCTGCCGGAAGGGATCTGGCGCCCTGTGGCGATGGGGACTCCGGACTTGGCGGCGGACCTGATGCGAGGCCCCGGAATGTGGCTGGAGGGAACCCTTACCTTCCTGCTGGTATTCGTAATCTTTGCCACCAACGTCGATCCACGCGGGGCATTCCGAACGATCGCGGGATTTGGTGCGGGATTGACGATCACGGTGGCCATGCTGGTCGATGCGCCGTTCACCGGCGCGGCGTTAAATCCGGCCCGAGTGCTGGGACCGGCCATGGCCGCGCACCATTGGACCAACCACGGTGTTTACTGGGTCGCACCGATGCTAGGCGGGCTTTTCGCGGCCTTCGTCTATGAAACCATCCTGCTCAGGGAAACGTAAGCCGGCGCTAGTAGGAGTACTTGCACAGCGGTCGAGAAAAGCTTAGGCACCGGAGGACGGGATGTTTTGTCATCAATGCGGTACACCGGTTTCCCCGGAAGCTCGTTTCTGCTTTAACTGCGGCGCTCCAATATCGGTATCGACGCCTCCCACAAATGACTCAGGCTCGCCGCAGGCGCTGAATCATCGCCGGTCCCTGAGCGGGCGCCGAGGACGCTTGAAACTGGTGGTGGGTTTGCTGTTGGGCGTGGTTCTAATTCTTGCCGCGATCGCTGTCGGCTTCGTTTGGTTCCTCATGCACTGGATGAAACAGGCTGACGTTGTGCAAGATGCAATGTCACGCGCGCGGTCCAACCCTGCCGTGGTGCAAGGTCTGGGCGTTCCGATCGAAGCAGCCTGGTATGTCACCGGATCCATCAGCGAAATACCCACTTCGGGTGACGCAGATCTCGCGTGGCCGATTACCGGTCCCAAAAGCAAGGACACGATTTATGTCACCGCGCGCAAGACCGCGGGCACATGGCAATACAGCCTGCTCCAGGTGGTGGTTGCAGGCAGTAACGACAAAATCGATCTGTTGAACCCGGTTTCGCCCACGCCGCAGATCGATGGCAAGATCGCATCGGGTTATCACTTGGGTATCTTTTCAGTTCCGCCCCCGACTTATGCCCGCGCTTTCTAAAAATGGTCTAATTCTGCCTTTCCGGGGGTATCACTCAAGACAATCCAATGGCTGGGATGTTTTGCGCCCATTTTAGGCCCGTGCTACGGTGACTTCAGCACCATTCCAACCTAGGAACTCGAACCGATGGCCGTAAACATTGACGATCTTCTGCGACGCGCTGTGCAGTGCAAGGCGTCCGATCTTCACATAAAGGTTGGAAATCACCCCTACTTGCGGGTGGATGGCCTGCTGCATCCCCTAAGCGACGTCCCACGTATCACGCCCGAAGAGATGCTGGCGATGGCTTTTAGCATGATGACCAACCGCCAGAAGCAGAAGTTCAAAGAGTCGGCAGAATTGGATATGGCCTACGGAGTGGCGGGCTTAGGCCGCTTCCGGGTAAACGTGTTCCAACAGCGTGGCAACGTAGGGCTGGTCCTGCGCGTAATCCCCACCAAGATTCGCACCATCGACGAGCTCGAGCTGCCCAAGGTGATCTCCGACGTCTGCGAAGAGCAGCGCGGAATGATTCTGGTGACCGGAACAACCGGATCGGGCAAGTCCACCACTCTGGCAGCGATGATCGACCGCATCAATTCGATCCGCGCCGAGCACATTATTACTATTGAAGATCCCATCGAATATCTGCACCGGGACAAGAAAGGCTTTATCAACCAGCGCGAAGTGGAAGTGGATACCGCGAGTTTCGCCACGGCGCTGCGCGCCGGCTTGCGCCAGGACCCCGATGTGGTGCTGGTGGGCGAAATGCGCGACCTGGAAACGATTCAGACTGCGCTATTAGCCGCCGAAACGGGCCATCTGGTACTTTCAACCCTGCACACCATTGACGCCACGGAAACGATTCAGCGCATCATTGCAGTCTTTCCTCCTCCCGAACAGAAGCAGATCCGCCTACAGATGGCTGCCACTTTGAAAGCCGTAGTCAGCCAGCGCCTGGTGCGCCGCGCCGACGGCGTAGGACGCGTGCCGGCGGTGGAAGTAATGATTGCAACCGGCTACATCCGCGATTGCATCATCAATCCGGACAAGACGCGGTTGATTCGCGACGCGATTGCCGCAGGAACCAGTCAGTACGGAATGCAGACTTTCGATCAGTCACTGTACGAACTGTACAGCCGCAGCCTGATCACATTCGAAGAAGCGCTAGCGCGCGCGTCGAATCCCGACGAATTCCGGTTGCGTGTGCAAGGTGTGCGCTCTTCAGCCGACTCAGCTCGCGAGGATATGGAGCGAGCGATTACAGAATTCGATCGCATGGAGCACAAGGCGTAAGGCAAACTTATCATTGCGTTTGCAACGCGGTGGACGTCGTAGCGCCGACCTCGTGGCATTAAAGTCTCCGAACTGAAATCCTCCGCATTCACAATTCCGGCTACACCAGCCGTTCCAATGGCCATTTTCGCTAAAGACCTGCATACCCGGCAAACAGCGTGACGTGGGCCTTACCGGTCACACCTGCGCTTGACCATTTCCAGTCTTCTGCTTTATCCACCAGCCCAGCTGGCACCGGATTATTTCCGATATACCAGCAGATCTTTCGATATGGGGCCGCGTTACGAACCCAACGATGGTAGGACTGGTGCCGCCAGAAATGCTTCGGCGTCAGGCCGAGAATCCGGTTCGAGTCGCGCGCGCTGACGCCTTTAGTCCCGGCGGTTCGTTTGGGTAACGGGACCGCTGGACTGGCTCACAAATGCGCATGGTTTGCCATCACCACCTAAGCGTGCAGCCGATACTGCCTTAGGACCGCATCTCCGCGGACCAACGTCTCAACAAAACGCTCCGCCACGCGTGGGTCGCGGAGCCACCAAGGCATGACGGCTGCCCGATCCATTGCCCGATCCCCAATAACCAACCGCTTGCCGGCGCTAACCTCCGCAACGCCCGTTCCCTGCTTGGTCTTGGCTCGACGCACGCCGGCGGGCAAGGACCCGGCCAAATGCCACGTCAGGAATATGGGAGCGCCGTCAGGGTGCCACGGAGGAAGATGGGGAGCGTAGAAGGTCGCAGCGTACACCCGTCCCCGCAAGTGTGGCTGAGTTCGCTTTGGCTTTTCTATCCGTGTAACTACGTTGGCGCGATTCATTTATCCGGGATCACTGGGAAGTCGTTGGTTCAAATTGCGACCCTATTGGTGAAGGAGGAGGACTTCAGTTTTGTAGTTTTGCCGCCACCAATGTCGGCGCTTGCGTCCCGGCGCTGCGCCTTCTATGCTTCTTCTGTGTTTGCTGCGCGATGCCAAATTTCTACTGAAAACGAATTGTACGTTATTGCGCTCAATGCGCTGACGCGCCGGGCGCACTCCGTGCACGAGATGAAGCAGAAGCTCGGGCAGCGGACCGAGGACGAGAAGCTGATCCGCGCGGTCATGGTCAAGCTGAAAGAACATCGCTACCTGGACGATGCGCGGTACGCGCTGGAATTTGCGCGGACTCGGGTACAGGTGCGCAAGCAGGGACGCTTTCGGATCGCTCGGGAGCTCCGCACCCGCGGCGTTCCGGACTTGCCGATCGAAGTGGCGCTCGATGCGGTGTTCGCCGAGACCGACGAAGCTTCGCTGGTGCGCGCCAAGTTGCAGCGAATGGCCGAAGCGAAGGGCTCCCTGGACGCGCGCAAGGTCGCCTCGCTGTATCGCAGTCTGCTGCGCGCCGGCTTCGGCGGCGACGTGATCCGCGCGGAGATCCGCAAGATCGGCGCGGGGGATATTGAGTCCGACGCAGAGCCCGGCGGAAACTCCGATCCGGGGTAGCAGTATCGATCTTGGCGACGTGAAACTTTTTCCTCTGCGGTAGGCCCTCTACTGGCTGGCACTACCCTTTCTTTCTTCTCGCTCCCTCTGCGATAATGAGAATAGAGCTGCGCAACCGGAAAAACTCTAACGGATAGCGACCCACTCACGATGACCAGCAACGAAATCCGACGCACATTTTTGAAGTTCTTCGAGAGCAACGGGCACCGCATCGTCCGCAGTTCGTCGCTCGTGCCGATGAACGATCCCACCCTGCTCTTCACTAACGCGGGAATGAATCAGTTCAAGGATGTTTTTCTGGGCGCGGAACAGCGCGACTACCGCCGCGCCACCACTTGCCAGAAATGCGTGCGCGCAGGCGGCAAGCACAACGATCTGGAAAACGTAGGATTCACCAATTGCCACCATACGTTTTTCGAGATGCTGGGCAATTTTTCGTTTGGCGACTATTTCAAAAAGGAGGCGATCGCCTTCGCATGGGAGCTGGTGACGTCGCCTCAGTGGTTCGGCATTCCTGCGGATAAGCTTTTCGTCACGATTTTCAAGGGCGAGGACGGAATCGAGCGCGATGCAGAGGCCTGCGACCACTGGATCGCGCAAAACGTACCGCAAGAGCGGATTCACGAATTCGGCTCGCATGAAAATTTCTGGGCCATGGGCGATACCGGCCCCTGCGGACCTTGCAGCGAGATTCACTACGACATGGGCCCGGCCGCTTCGGACCAGGGCCATACCGACTGCGAATTCGGATGCGAGTGCGGGCGCTACGTTGAAATCTGGAACTTGGTGTTTATGCAGTTCAACCGCGATTCGTCCGGGGCGCTGGTGCCGCTGCCCCGTCCATCCGTGGATACCGGCGCGGGCCTCGAGCGCATCGCCGCGGTGCTGCAAGGGAAAATCAGCAATTTCGATACCGACCTGTTCCAGCCGTTGATGGATGAAGCAGCCAGACTGGCCGGGTTGTCCACCGCCAAGCCGGACATTCAAGCATCGCTGCGGATCATCGCCGACCACTCACGCGCGGCCACCTTCTTGATTTCGGATGGCGTAATCCCGTCCAACGAGGGGCGCGGATACGTGCTGCGAAAGATCATTCGCCGCGCGCTGCGGCACGCCAAGCTGATCGACGCCAAGTTCCCTTTCCTTTCCCAGATGTCCGCGGCGGTGCGCACCCAGATGCGCGAGGCATATCCCGACCTGGAAGAAACCGCGGCGCGGGTCACCAAAGTCCTGGACGAAGAAGAGCAGCGCTTCACGCGCACGGTTAACGTGGGTCTGGCCAAGCTCGATGAATTCATCACCGAATTCAAAGTAGACGGTTCGGCGGACGCGCTCTCGGGCGTCAAAGTCTTCAATCTGTACAGCACCCATGGTCTGCCTCCCGATTTCATCCGAGACGTCACCCACGATCTGGGCGTGCCGGTCGCCTGGCACGAGTTCGACCAGGCCATGCAGAAGGATCGCGAACTCGCCAAGGCATCGTGGAAGGGCGGGAGCAAGGAAACGGCCAGCCCGATATACGGCAAGCTCGCGGAAACGTTCAAAACCGGGACAGATTTCTATTACGGAACGACGTCGCGGGATTGCCATATCGAGGCGATCGTCACCAAATCCGGACAAGTGAATGAACTGCAGGCCGGCCAAGCCGGAGAGATCGTCCTTGACCGCACCGCCATCTATTCGGAATCGGGCGGCCAACAGGCGGACACCGGATTTTTCTACGATAACGACCTGTCACTGGAAGTAGCGCAGGTAAGAGGCGCGTATTACCCGATTACGGGACTAATCGCGCACCGGGTGGTAGCTAAAGAAGATTTACACGTGGGCGACCGCGTGGCCACCGTGGCCGATGCGCAACGCCGCGCGCGCAACAAACGCAACCACACCGCGACGCACTTGCTGCATGCGGCGCTACGCAACAGCCTGGGCACCCACGTGCGTCAAGCGGGCTCGCTGGTTACGCCGAATCACTTGCGTTTCGATTTCTCGCATTTCGCAGCAGTAGACCCGGGCGAGCTAAAAGAAATTGAAGAAGCGGTGAACGAGGAGGTGCTGCGCAATGCCCGCATCACCACGGACTTGATGAACATCGATGACGCGCTGGCGTCGGGCGCCATCGCCTTTTTTGGCGACAAGTATCCCTCCGAAAACGTACGGGTGGTAACCATCCTGGATTCCAATTCCCCGCGCGGGTTCTACAGCAAGGAACTCTGCGGCGGCACGCACGTGGCCTGCAGCGGCGAAATCGGGATCTTCAAGATTCTCAGCGAACAATCGGTCGCGGCGGGAGTCCGGCGAATCGATGCGATCTCCGGAGATACCGCGCTGGCCGAATATCAGCGCGCGCTGGCAACTCTGCGCAGCCTGGCCGCGCGCCTGAATGTCGGTGAAGACGAATTGCTGGCAGCGGTGGAGCGCCGGGAACAGGAAATTAAGTCGCTCGAGAAGCAGCTCGAAGGGTTTAAGCGCAAGGCCGCCGGATCGCTGGTGGACGACCTGTTGGGCAAGGCGTACCTAGTGAAGGATGTGAAGGTGGTGGCCGCAAGCGTCTCAGGAGTAGACCGCGACGGACTGCGGCAACTGGTAGATACGCTGCGACAAAAACTAGGCTCGGGCGCGGTGGTATTACTCTCCGGCGACGCCGGAAAGGTGTCGGTAATCGCAGGGGTTACCAAGGACCTGATCCCCCGCTTGCATTCCGGCAAGATCGTCCAGGAACTGGCCCGTTTGGTGGGTGGAAGCGGAGGCGGCCGGCCCGACCTCGCCGAAGCTGGCGGAAAAGACACATCGGCCATAGAAACCGCGTTGGAGCAGTTGATTCCCCTTCTCGAAGGAATGTTATAATCGTCATAGCGCTAGAGGATTACGCACGGCACTGGTGGTCGTGTGTGATCTGGTTTTGTTCTGGAAGTCGACTCGTCTCTGCCTTCCCCCCAAGATGTCAACACGGTCCATAACGATAGCAATCGCGCTCAGCGGCCTTTGGCTTGGTGCAGCGGTGGCCGCGCGGGCGCAAATTGCATCCTATGTAGATGAACATGGAAAAGTTATCTACACCAATGACTTCCCGGTACCCCGGCGTAGCACTGTGAAACCCCGGGCCCAGTTCGGCGTGCTGGCTCCGAGCGTCAAGACGTATGGTTCTTCGGCCTCATCCCTGGCTAGCCTGGGATTGGTTCCTTCGGGCGGGATCGTGGATGGAAAGCTGGACCAAATCGTACGCGAGGCCTCGCAGCGTCACAATCTCGATCCAGCGCTGGTCAAGGCGGTGATCGGGACGGAGTCTGGATGGAACGTCAATGCAGTGTCAAGCAAAGGTGCCCTGGGCCTGATGCAGTTGATTCCTTCGACTGCCGGGCGCATGGGCGTTTTCAACGCGTTTGACCCTGCCCAAAATGTGGATGGCGGAGCGCGGTATCTCCGTTCGCTGCTCGATCGGTACCACGGCGATCTTGAAAAATCCCTGGCGGCTTACAATGCCGGCGAGGGCGCTGTGGAGCGGTTCGGCGGCATGCCAGCTTATCCGGAGACACGCGCTTACGTAAAAAAAGTGACGAACTCATACTTCCGACCCGCCAGTGGCCGTCTTCCGAACCTGTGGGAAGCTCCTAGACCCCCAGTTCGGCATACCGTGACGTCCGACGGCCGGGTTATTTTCACGAACGAATGACGCCCAAGGCGCATACCCAGACCCTTCGTTCTCGCGCAATTCAATCCGCCGCTCCTGCGGCTCTGTCAATCCTTTCTCTGCTCGGTTGCGGCTTCCCTGCTTACGCGCAAAAACGCTCCCCGGTGCACGAGCAATTCGAGCAGGCGGTAAGGCTCCGCGAAAGGCTCGAGAGCACCAACGAAAAAGACCGGACGCTAGCGGACTACAAGACCACCGTCGGCGCTTTCCGCAGAGTCTTCATGGCCACATCGCGGGTACCGGAAGCTCCCGACTCCCTTTTTGTCGCCTCGCAGCTCTACCGGGAGATGGGCAAGCAATTCGAACCGGAGTACTTTGACACCGCGATTGTGACCTATCGCTTTCTGCTACGTTCCTTTCCGAACAGCCACTATCGCCCCGACGCGCTGTTCAACATTGGCCAGATTCAGCAACAGGATTTGGACCGGCTGGACGACGCCAAAGCTACCTTCCAGGAATACTTGAAGCAGTTCCCGCACTCCGAGAGATCCAATGACGCTCGCGTCGCGCTGGACCAGATTGCCGAGGCGCGCGCCAATCCCGCGCACGCTCAGGTGCCCGCACCCACTGGGTCGAGTGCTGCCCCTGCAGCACCGACGGGAACCGCCCCGGGGGCTGCTGCGGGTTCACCTACCGCCAACACTCCGGCGCCTCCGGCGAATGGTGCTCCTCAGTCCGGGGACGACCCGGCGGGTACTACCAGCGGTGGTAGTCTGCCCGCGAAAGGATCGCGCCCGCCGCGGGTGACCAATATTCGGTCGTGGAATGCGGACGACTATACCCGGATCGTGGTGGACCTGGATAACAGCGTAAAGTTTCAGTCCAGTCGGATTCTGTCTCCCGACCGTATTTATTTTGACCTGTATGGAGCGAAACTGGCTCCGGGGCTCGCGGGCAGGACCTTCGACGTCAACAACGGCTTTCTGAAATCGATCCGCGCCGGGCAAAACAAGGCAGGCGTGGTGCGCCTGGTTCTGGACGTGGATAGCGTGAAGGAGTACTCCGCGTTCCTGCTGCTGCACCCTTACCGGCTAGTGATCGACGTGCACGGAGAGCCGGCGCCCGCGGAACAGGCACTGAATCGCACCAAGCAGCCGGCGGCAAAATCGGTTAGCACCGCCCCCGCGAAAGCCGCATCGGAAGCGCCGGCCACTTCCACTACATCCACGGACATGTCCGAGCCGAAACTAGCGGCAGCCACCCCGGCCGCGGAGCTGCCTGACAACAGGGCGCCGGAAACGCCGATGAAGCAACCCAAGGAATTGCCGATTCGCCGTACCGTGGCCCGCAACAACATCACCCCGGGAACAGCGCCGGAATCGAAGCTGACCCACGACGGCCAGCGTTCGTTGACACGTGCCTTGGGCTTGAAGATCAGCCGCATCGTGATCGACGCCGGCCATGGCGGGCACGATACCGGAACCATCGGTCCGCACGGTCTTCTGGAAAAGGATTTGTGCCTGGACGTCGCGCTGCGGCTGGGTAGCATGATCGAAGATCGGCTTCCGGGAGCGGAGGTGATTTACACCCGCAAGGACGACAGCTTTGTTTCTCTCGAGCAGCGCACGGCGATCGCCAACGAGGCGCGCGCCGACCTGTTTATTTCCATCCATGCCAATTCCAGCCATGATCCAAAGGCGCGGGGAATCGAAACGTACTATCTGAATTTCTCGACCTCGCAGGACGCCATGGAAGTGGCGGCACGCGAAAATGCCTTGGCGCAGACTCCAATTCACGACCTGCAGGACATGATTCAGAAGATCGCGCGAAACGAGAAGATCGAGGAATCGAAGGAACTGGCGGGTGACATTCAGACTTCCCTCGCACGCAAGATGCAGCAGAGCAACCGTGGGGACGTCAGCCGCGGCGTGAAGCGCGCGCCGTTCGTGGTGCTCATCGGCGCGGATATGCCTTCGGTGCTCACCGAAATTTCATTCATCAGCAACCCCAACGACGAAAAGCTCCTGAGGAAGAACGAACAGCGCGACACTGTGGCCGAAGGGCTGTTCCGCGGGGTAAGCAGCTACCTCGATAGTCTGAATAGCCTGAATTTCAAGCAGCAGAAAATCGTCTCCATGCGGCCCGCTTCTCTAGCGTCGGACGGGAACTCCAAGTAGACTTCGAGCGTCTAATCGCTCATGAGAATCCTCGCTCATTTCCGAATTACGGCTGCGGTACTGTTCCTGGGTCTGTTGGCCGGCCTGACGGGAGCCGCGGCCCTGCCGGCCGCTACGCAGGGCTCTGCCTCCCCGTCGACGCCTGGACTTCCTGATTCCTTCTCTGGATGGACTGGCGGGCCCCGGACGCAGGCGGGGGTGGTCTCAGGGAGTTCCGACGCCTCCATTTTCGGTGAATATGGCTGGGTCACGGGCTGGGAGCGCACCTACACCAAGGGCGGACGCTCGATCAAGGTAGACCTCTATCAAACCAAGGATCCCAGCGACGGCTACGGCTTGTATTCCTACCTGCGGGATTCGGAGATGCGCGGAACGGACATCACCCAGCACTCGTCCATTTCCCCAACCCGCGCGCTGATTTTGCAGGGAAATTTCATCGTGGAAGCCCACGGAGCGGAAGCCGAAGCGCTGCAGCCCGATCTGAAGGAGTTGGCCTCGGCGATCGCGGCGCACGCCGACCAAGGGGCCTACCCGACGCTGTGGATGCACCTGCCGGAAGACGGCATGGAGCTGCGCTCGGACCACTACGTCCTGGGCCCGGAGACGCTGCGCCATTTCTTTCCCATCGCGGACGGCGACTGGCTGGGATTTTCGACCGGAGCGGAAGCCGAGGTGGCGCGCTATCGATTCAACGGAAACCAACTGACCCTGCTGGTCGCCGACTTCCCTACTCCACAGATTGCCACCGAGCAGTTGGAGCGATTTTCGCAGCAATTTAATCTGAACGCAGCGAACGTGGGCGATTCGCGGCCAACGGTATACGCTCGGCGGGATCTGACGTTAGTAAGTCTGGTGGCCAATGCGCGTAGCCAGGAAGAAGCCAATCGGCTACTCGACCAGATTCATACTGCGATCCATGTGACCTGGAACGAGCCGAGCGCGTCCCTCAAGGAGCCAGGGATCGGGCCGATCATCGTTGGGATTATCGTGGGGACGGGAGCTATCTGCATGTTCGCCATCGTTGCAGGAGTAGCGTTTGGCGGGGTGCGGCTGCTGGTGAAGAGGTTGCTGCCGGGCAAAGTATTTGATCGCGACAGCCAACTGCAAGTGTTGCAACTCGGCCTGGGCAGCAAGCCCATTCAAGTGCAGGATTTTTACGGCTTGGCGAAACCTGAGGCCGCCGAGCCTCCTGCGGAATAAACGCAGCTCGTCAGAATCGACTGTCTCTCGATCACCCGCGTGGCCTGACGATCTGCACCGAATGTCGCACCCGCCGCAACAACCGAGCGAGACCGGGATAACGGTCGGCCGCTCCACGAAGAGCCCTCGCAACGAAGAATTCGGCCCGGGTCATATGGAAATCGAAATAAGCGACCGGATGGCCGAACAACGTCGAGTCGAAAATCCTCACCTTTTCTTTAAACGCCTCCAGCAACGCCTGGCGATATTGGGCCGCGTAACCGCACGCGCTAACTAGAACTTTGTTCTGTGCGACGGCAAACGGCGCGAACTCCCGAGACCGATCTGCGGTGAAAAACTGGTTCGTGCCGTCGGCGACCCCGGACCATCGCTCATTAAAATAATCATCCAACACGATAACCCCGCCGTCGCACAGCGCGCCGGCCGCCGTCTCTAAATCATGACGGACCGCAGGTGCCTCGTGGCTCCCATCGACACTAAAAATCCGAAAGGGTCCTCCCGCTGCCTTCATTACACTTGCGGAGGATAACGTCCGAGAGTCCGCGGCAATCAACACCGGCCACTCCTGTTCCCGAATGAATCTTCGCAGGTTCTTCTCCAGGCGTTCTTGATCGCCTCGGCCGGATCGGTCACGGTTCAGGTCCTGGCGCCCAAAAAGATCCATGGCGACGGCGCGCTCTCCGGGCGCGCGAAGCAGACAGAGCAGAATAAGAAGCCTGCCCTCATGCACTCCAATCTCCGCCACGTTCCCGGTGATGTTCAGCCCTCTCTGAACATTCGAAGTCTCGGTAACCAGTCGCGCCGCGCCGGGTAGGAGGTAGCCGTCAACTGTGCGATACCCGCTGTTCAGGTATCGCTGGAGGTTAGAACCGTCAGCCTTCAAATTTTCAACCTTTTCCATGCCGGTCTTGCCGTTCGAATCTGGGCTAAACGTTATATTTTGCGTAGAACGGCGGTTCCGGATTTGTCCGGGATAGGAATTACTCTCTCCGGCTTATCCGCCAGGAACTCGTCCACCGCTTTCTCTGCTCCGCTCCAGCATGCATTCGCATAGTCGTGCAGGATCAAGAAGCCGCCCGGAACCATGCGCGGATAAAAATATCGCAGGGCCGCTTGGAACGGGGCGTACAGGTCACAATCCAGATGCACCAGGCACAAGGATAGGTCCGCCGGCATTTGCGAAGCGGAATCCGGGAAATATCCCTGGATGAATCGGACGTTCTCGGTGCCAACCAGAGATTGAACCGCGGCTAGCGAGGTGTCGCTGAATTGCACCGGAAGATTGGCGTCGACTCCGCGCAAATCATCTTCGGAAAAGCCAGCAAAAGTATCGAGAAGATAGGCAGTGGCGCCCATTTTCCTGGCCAACTCCGCCAGCAAGAACGCGGTATTGCCTTTGTAGACGCCGAGTTCGGCGACATCTCCGCGCAGCCCCTCTTTCAGAATCTGATCGCAGACCATATTGAGAAAATAGAAACGCGCGAGATCGCCGCGATTGTTTACCTGATTGCCTTTGAAAAATCCACGCACGCTATCGTGACGGAAGGTGCCGCCGCTTTGAACGTAGGCCGCGTAGCTGTCCGAATAGCGGTCAGGCAGATAGCCTACGAAGGTGCCCGGCCAAATGCTGGAGATGCCCAGACGGTACGGCATTGGACGGAGACGACCGTAGATCGCTTTCCGCAGGCGAGCGGGATCGGTCAGTAGACGGCGCAGGCGGGCGAAAAACGAATCAGAGTGGCGTGTAGCGGCGACGTCTTCCATCATGCGCCAGCCTGCACCGGCTGCGCGACGTTAGGCGCGAGCAGCTCGGCCGCCGCTTGGACCACCTCTTCCACCGGTATGGTCCGCAGACAGTACGGCTGATCGAAGATGCAGCGATCCGCACAGGGGCGGCACCAAAAGCCTTCGCGGATCACCGTGCGATTCTGGTCGCCGATCGGCCCGTAGCACGCGGGGATATTCGGGCCAAAGATTGCGACCACCCGGGCACCCAGCGCTGCTGCCACGTGCATTGGTCCACTGTCATTGCAAACGACCACGTTACACCGCGCCAGTACCGCGGCAAACTCACGCAGCGGGAGGGCCACGCGGACGAATCCGCTGCCCGTCGCGGCAGTGCTGTGCGGCTCCTCAAACCACAGGATCTTTGCGGAGAATTGAGTGGCCAAGCGCTGGCCGACCGCACGGAAGTTTTCCTCACCCCATTGCCGAGTCGGCACGCGCGCCCCGGGGTGCAGGCCGATGACCAGGTCCTCGCCGCTGACGCCCTGATGCGCCAGAAATCTGGCAGCACCTTCGTGGTCGGCTGGAGTGAGCTTCAGCAGCGGGCGCGTGTCCAGGATCGGCTTGCCCAGATGCTCGAGCAGGTGCAGCCAGCGGTTAGTGTAATGCGGATGCTCGATATCGGGCGCGGCGACGTCCGTTAAAAAACACCTTCCGCCGTAAATCGCGTAACCCAATCGTATTCTGGCCCGGGTTCCCCACAGAAACCAATTGTCGCGGATATCGCCCCGCGGGTTGATCGCCAGGTCGAATTTTTCCTTACGCAGCGCGCGGGTCACCTGCGCCAACCTCCGCCACAATCCGGAAAAAGGAATGTGCTTGGTCCAACGCGACTGGATAACGCACCAAGGGGCCTCGACCGCCACGAGTTCGTCCACCAGATTTTCGCTTTCCAGTAATGCCAGATGCCGAGGATTGCCGGCCAGGACGATGTGGGCCTCCGGATAGTGAAGCCGCAAGTTTTTCAGAAACGGCAATACCATAGCGACGTCGCCGAGTTGTCCATATTCAACAACGAGGATTTTGTCGATTCGTTTGGCGCCGGAATCGGAACGGGGGGCTCTGGAGTCGACGGCGCGCACGAGCGGAGTCACCATCGCGTCAGCGATCCGAATCATGCGCCACTTGACCGGCGAGAATCTCGATAGGCTTCCGCGAGCCGCCGCCTCCAACTCCCGCTGCGACAAGCCGTGAAGAATCGGAGGGAGCGTGGAACGCTGCGATGCGTTGTGGGAGGGAGCGGGCATCGAGGTTATCGGTAATTATTGTAGACCATTGGATTCCTCGCGGCCAGTATGCCGGCCCACGTCCCGATTTAAGACCAGATGCATCTGGAAATGAACGTTATTGTGTCATTGCCACCGCGTTCTGGTAACGGGCCAACTCCCGCCGGACTGGCGGCTCCTCGGGAATAGGGAGCGATTCTCCGCTTCGTAGTAATCGATATAATCGATAACTCGGCAGTACTTTCATGAAGTCCCCAATAAACGTCCGGGAAATCGTATTCGTCACATTAAAATTCAAATTGCACGACGCCGATCAGGGTGTTGGCAATAGCTCGCTTGGCACCTTTCCATACAGCTAGCACGCACCCTTCGACGTCAATCTTCAGCAGATCGACATGCGCCTCCCTCCATTTCTTCAGGAACAAATCGAGTGTGGTGCATTCAACGACGATAGTGCTTACGGTTCGGTGGTGAATCTTCTCGATTCTACCGGGCACGACACTGGCATGCTCACTGCCAGGCGCGCTCCCATAATCGAACAGCTTTAGACGATCCGGCCGATCCCCAACCGCCATGTTGATGGCGCGGATACCGGGAATGCGCAATAGTTCGGCAAGAGCAGTTGGGTGAGGCTCGAATGAAATGATCTGTGCCTGCGGAATTTCCTTGCGCACCATGGACCGATACTGTCCGCAATTTCCACCCACATCGATCACAAGGGGTGAGGGGGGAAAGGCACAACGTAGATGGCGCCGCAATAACCGCTCATCCGGCTGGTTCTTGCCGCTCATTCCCAGGCCGAGGCTGGCCGTAGCTATTCTAAATAGAAGCTTGTTTAGCGCCGCCAAGACCAGGCGGGAAACAACAAAGAAGGCCAGACCCGCCGCGCGCTCCTTTGCGCGTTTGCTAAACATCTCGCTCACTTTCATGGCAGGAGGGAGCGGGCATGAAAGTTATTTGCCTGGCCTCCGTGTGCGAACTGCGGGAGCCGCTTTCTCGGCCTCCCGCAAGGAGCTTTCCGCGATCTTGCTGATAATGTGGCCGATCAAGATGTGCGATTCCTGGATGCGCGAAGTGACGTCTGACGGGACACAAATGCACAGGTCTACGCTGGTGGCGAGATTCCCGCCGGTGCGGCCCGTCAATCCAACGGTGAAGGCCCCCAGTTGTCGCGCGGCAGCCGCGCCGCGCAGCACATTTTCGGAATTGCCGCTGGTGGAGATTGCCAGGGCTACATCGCCGGGCTTGACCAGCGCCTGTACCTGCCTGGCAAAGACCTCGGCGAAGCCGTAATCGTTGCTGATGGCGGTGAGGGCGGAAGTATCGGTGGTAAGGGCTATCGCCGCCAGCGCTTTGCGGTCCGCCTCATAGCGCCCGACAAATTCCGCGGCGATATGCTGGGCGTCTGAAGCGCTGCCTCCGTTACCGAAGACAATCAGCTTGCTGCCCTCGCGCAGGCGGCGCACGATGATAGCCGCGGCTTCCGCGATGGGCCCGGCACAGTCGGCGGCGAGCCGCTGTTTCACTGCGATGCTGGCTTCGATTTCCTGGCCGATCTGGGTTTTAACGTCCATGGTCGCCTTCCGCCGGGCCAATGAAGCGATGTGTGCGCGCGGCATAAAACGGCATCCTGAACATCTTCAGCGTTCTAAAGAACCGCGCGCGCGGCTCGCACAGAAACCGGAAAAACCATTCGGCCCCGATGAATTCTACCCACCGCGGAGCGCGGGGCTTCACGCCGGAAACGAAATCGATCGTGCCACCCAGGCCGTAGGCGCAGTGAACGCCCATCGCGGCGAGGCGCGGAGCGTTGTCGTCGATCCAATACTCTTGCTTCGGCGGTCCAAAACATACCACCACATGGTGGGCGTGGGCCCGTTGAATACGATCGAGGATCTGTTCGTTCGCCTGGCGATCGAAGGGATACGGAGCGATTGGCGGCGAATAGCCGGTGATCTCGATTCGCGGGAAACGTTCCCGCAGCACCCCCGCCGCGCGGGAATTCGATTGCTCACTCCCGCCCAAAAGAAACAATCGTTGCGCAGTCTGCTGGCAGTGAGCCGCCAGATCGACGATGAAATTGGCACCATTTTGCCGAACGATATCGTAGGCGGGATATAGGAATTTGCAAATTCCCTGCAGCACACGGCCGTCGATAGTGTTTCGCGAGCGCGTCAGAATTTCAGCCATACGCCGGTCTTCATGGGCCAGAGCGAAAATTTCCGCGTTCACCGTGGTTACGTGCACCGTCTGGCCTGGCCGCGGAGCGAACACGTCCTCGAGCGGGATCGATTCCAGAATCATTCGTCCGCATTGCAGACGGTAGCCGTCGCTGCGGTGCGCGCCGTTGGCCGGCGCCGCTTCAGGCGGGAAGTTCGCTGCGTTCATGCGACCGTGGCCTCCCTGCCAGCGTGAGACCCAGGCACGTTCCCACCACAAACCAGATCATCAGGTATTCGCTGAATGCGAATGGATATTGCGAAGTATGCATCACGATGAGGATGCATACCGGAACCGCCTGGACAATCAACAGCAACGGATTCAAGCTGGCTTCCGTCCTCCGAAAATATGCGAATAGCGAGCAGCAAAACCAGATGAACCCGGCGTACGCGGCGAAACCAAAATGTTCCAGCAGAAATGCGTATCCGCTCTCCGGGATTTTTCGTACTTCGTCGCTGGTACCCTTTCCCAGAATGTTGCCCGGATCGGTAAAGCCACGCTGGTAGAACCAGATCAAGCCCTCCGCATGCTCGCCGCCGGGGCGCGAGCTGGTCAATTCGCTGGTCTCGGAGCTAGCAAATTGCGCCAGCGGCGCGATGGCGATCGTCGCCACGATAACTGCCGCGGCTAGCCCGGCAATGAAAAGGAATTTCCGCCTCCGGTACCAGATATAGCAAATCGAAAGGCCCAGGAATATCCATGCGGAACGGCTAAAAGTGAAAAACGTCGCCGCAGCGACAAGCGCCAGCATGGTGTAGTTGAACCACCTGCGCTTGTAGAAATAGGTGAGCAGCAATACCGGCATGGCCATCGCAAATCCCAGCGCCAGCGGATCGGCGAACGTGCCCATGGCGCGGAACGACGACAGGAAGAGAAACGCTTCACGGCCGGCGCCCGTTCCGGGCACGCCGGATTCTTCGATCACCGACGATGGATCATCACCCTTGACGTCCATGTTGTAGGAGGCGATGTTCGCGTGTTCCTTCCAGAAATCCACTCGCGTAAACAAGAAAAGCGCGATGGCGATCAGCGCCAGGGCCGCCAGGAAGACGGTCATATGGCGAAGGAATCGCTTGGCGAATTCCGGCCGCAGCCACGTAAACGTCATGGCGACGGTCAATACTTGCAGCGGATAACACATCATGCGGATTTTTCGTATGCCCTCGGCGGTAAGGTCGTCGAGAAACAGCGCGCCAAACAGGTAGCGCACCACGCAATACCCGGTAAAGAAAACCAATACCAGCATCGGCCGGGGCCATTGGCCGTGGTATTCCTGAAAAAGCAATACCACCGCATAGAAAAACAGTGCCAGCAGCAGCACTTCTTTGAACAGGATCATGCTGCGGCAAAAATCTTTTCCGGCAATGTTATTGGTGTAAATCCAGGCTAGAACGAAATTCTGGGTATAGGCGGCGGCGAACATGAAATAGAGTGCGTTCTCTTTCCAGTACCACACCACCAGCAAGGCCACCACCATCACTAGCGAGGAATAAAGCGCCAATTTTGTTCTCGTCCTTTTGCGTTTAGTGCTCGTTCCGGGCACCCGGGAAAGGAATTGGGGACAGCTCCTGGCCCACTTCCGCGGGTGGTCGAGACCGGCGCCCAGTCTCGCGCAGCGCGCGAAGCCGGTGACGCGCTCACAGATTTTCCCACAGCCTTCGGAGAATTGTCGGAGGTCGCCACCCCGCTCCCAGAGCCTTCCGAGCAAATCTGGCTACCCGGACCTTGACCCATTCTCTCATCTGGGAAAGCGCGAAATATTCACGTTCTGATAAGGTCCTGCGACGGGTTGCAACGCTACGGAACAACCAAACCATGTCGTTGCCCCTGAATATGGGCTGGAATTGGTATCGATCGAGCAAAAGTCTGAGAGAGTTTTCGCTGAAAATCGAAACATGTCCTGCTTCGGGGCCCAGATACCACCAGTCTTCGTCATGGGAACGTGTGTTGAAGATGCCCGTCGAAATCAGCAGATACCCGCCCGGGGCAAGCGCCTGGGAGGCTTTTTGCATGAAATCATCCGGATCGCGGAGATGCTCCAATACCTCAATGCATGCCAGCAGGTCCACTGGGCCGAGGGTTTGCCTGGCCTGATTCCAGTCCGTGAATAGGTTCTCGGAGGCCGCTCCGGACTCTGGGTAGGGTTCAAATCCGCAGGCCCTAAATCCAGCGTGATTCAAGTCGCTGACCAAACGGCCCGTTCCACAGCCAAAATCGAGGACGGTGCTGCGGGCAGACAATCGGATACCAGGCAATCGCGTCAACAGCTTTATCATCCGAAGGATTGTCGCGTTTCGCTCTTTCCACCCGGTGTCGATTTCCTTGAAGTACTCCCCCCCGTCGTAGCGAGGCGCCTTGCTGATTTCACCGGCCGTAAGGTGGCTGCAAGACAAACACAGCAGGTAATCCACATCCATGCCGTTACATTCTTTCGAGAAGCGCTTGACCGTCCGGCCACCACAGATGGGGCAGCCGGGCAGCGGCGGCGCGTTCTGTGCCAGCCCCCGTCCGGTAGGTTCCGTCTCCGAAACCTTCGCATCCCGGTAACTCATCGTAGTGCTTGCTCCATATCGAGAAGGCCCTAATCCCATATCAATCCCCGCGAACAGCCACCAACCCGCTCATTGCCCAAGATCGAGATTTGTGCAGTTCTTTTTAATCCGTCGATCCCATTCCGATGTGCACTTCATTGACCGGCGCATACCTGGCGGGACTGGAGGCAGTTCCCCGCCTCACCAGAGTGCGTGAAAATACAATCGCCAGGATCGCGGCATAAAGAATCCAGTAGAGAGATGTCCCGACAGCCAAACCGCCCAGGTTGTATACATAGGCCCCCAAAAACTTGAACAGCACTCCCAGCGGCACCGCCGCCAAGCTGGCAACCATGAATAAGCGTTCTTTACGAATGATAAACAAACTGTTGGCGTATGCCACGGAGACAACCATCCCGACCAAATAGCCGATCAGCAGCAGAAACACCAGCCAGTCGTCGTCGAAGGACCGGATGTACGGGCGAATCGAACGGATCCCGACGAAATACAGTGCGACCGCACCCGCGCAACCGGCCGCCAGAAGCGCCAGACTCACCAGTGTTGAACGCACCGCCACGTGGCGGGTGCCTCGGCGCAAACGCTCCCAGCCTCCTGCGGTACCCATCTCCGCCAGCGCCTTTTGCGCGGGTTGCATGTAACCGGCAAAGGTGACGGAAACCACGTTCATCATAACCCGCGAGAACAAATAATAAACGGTAAGGCTGCCTTCCCGGCACAGCGAGGCCAGCACGCCATCGAATAGCGGTTCAATCTTTGATACCGCGGCGCCACCGATGAGTGGGAGAGTGCGGTCGCGAAGCGAAGCCATGTGCGCCCAGAACAGGCCCTGCTGGTAGCGGAAAGCTCCCTTTTCGAGATTGGGGAAAACCAGTGCCAAAGCGCTTCCGCCCACCATGCACATGGCGATATCGCTGAGATTGGCGCCGGAGTGGAGTCGCGCCAGCATGATTAAACTGAGTAACCAACCCCAGAAAGCACTCATCTGCGCAGAGACTGGGCGCTCCTGGGCAAAGAGGTAACAGTTCTTCGCCGTGCCCGCGGAAAAAAGAATTTGATAAACCGAGTAGACTACCACCACCCGGCCCACCTGCCCGACGTCGATCCACGCCAGCTTGTGGAATAGCAGCGGGAAGAGCCGCACCGTCGGATAGTAGAGCAACGCCAACAAGAGCGTGCCGCCGCCCAAAGTGCCTAGCAGGCAATTCCACAGGACCGTGGTTTCGCTGTCGTCCGCTTTTGTTTTCGCCTCAACGAATAGCGGAATCAAAACGTTATTCAACCCTCCGAAACCCAGGCTGAATATCACCAACGGCACCATGATCGAAGCAAAATACAGGTCTGAACGAACGCCAACGCCGAGTTTGTAGAGCGTGCCAAACTGGAAGACCACACCAGCGAAGGTATTCACCCCGGAAAAGAAAAGCGAGCCGGAATATTTCCAGCTAAGTTGCCGGGTGAAACTGAGCTTCACTTTTCCTCCTTGGCCATTAAGATGCCGACCAGAAACTCGACCTGCCCCTTTACGACCGTGCAAAAGCCTCAGCGTGCTCGGAAATCTCCTCAAAAGCTTTGATCATTTCGCAAGCGTAGCGGTCCCAAGAAAACATTTTCGCCCGGTCAATGCCACGAGCAGCCAGCGATTGACGCAACCTATCGTCCTGCAACACCTGATCAATCGCCGACGCAATCGACGCAGTGTCTTCAGGATCGGCGTGTACCGCGGCCTGTCCGGTGACTTCCAGGAGCGCACCACGATTGGACGTCACCACCGGGCAACCGCAGGCCATGGCCTCGATACATGGAAGCCCAAAGCCCTCATAGAGCGAGGGATATAAAAACACTCGCGCCATGCTATATAGCCCCGCCAGGTCCTGGTCAGGGACGTATCCTGTAAAGATTACGGCATCTTGGAGCCCGGCGGCGAGAATCTCCGCGAAGATGCGGTCATATAGCCATCCCTGGCGTCCGACGATCACCAGGGACGCCGCGGTTCGGCCGCTGGCGCGAAGCGACTGGAACGCCTGCAGCAGCCGCGACAAGTTCTTACGGGGCTCGAGGGTGCCTACGCACAACAGGAATTCCTCGGGCAGCTTATATTTCTGGCGAAGAGTGTTGAGAGTCGCCGCCTGTTCCACCCGGCACACGCTGGGGCGCACTCCCGGCTCGATCACTCGAATATCGTCGCGGCGGTCGCCAAAAAACTGCAGCAGATCGCTACGCGATGAGTGGGTATCGGTGACCAGCAGCCGGCTGGTGCGCATGGCACGTCCGCCCAGCGTCTGGAAATAAACACGCGAACTCCGCTTCATCGTTTCGGGGTAAAGCCAGGGGGTCGCGTCCGGCACCAGCCATCCGTGCGTGCAGCGGCACCACAACGGCGGCGGAAAGATCGGGAAATGCAGGAAATCAAGATGGGCCACGGCGGGGCTGAAGGTGAAAAAAATGTTCTTGGAGAGCAGTTCGCTGCGCACCGGGAAGACCACCGGATGAAAATCGCCGCGAGCATCGGTGAAGGAGGGATGCACGTCTTCGGAAAAGAACAGCACGTATTCATTTTCCTGGTCAAGACGCAGCAGGGCGCGAGTCATTTCGATCGCCACCCGTTCCATACCCGTTACCGGGCGCCAAATTGCGGTCAGGTCAATTCCTACGCGCATGTACTCCGGTCTCCCATCTGCACAAATCCCTTCTCAGCCCGCCTTGCCATAAACTACGGTTTGACCCGACCTCAATGTAGGAAATATTCCCCGCAACGCCGATCGGATCGCCTGCAATGGGCCCAAATGGGGGAAGTAATCCACAAACTCATGCCGGACAACATGGAGCCCGGCGGCTTTGCCTAAGTCAGATAGTTCCGCCTGCGTGTATTCACGAAAATGGCCCGGATTCAGGGGATTACTGCGAATGCGCTCGAAGGGATTCCGGCCAAGCAGTAGATGATATCGGCGTTCCAGGGCGACTGCATTGGGCGTTTGACAGATCAAAAATCCGGTGGGCTTGAGCAATTTCCCCAGGCTATAGAGTGCGATCTCGGGCGGGGTGTTCAAATGTTCGATTGTTTCGGCGAAGACGATCAAATCAAAAGCCTCGGCGATTGGAATCCCGGCCTTGCCGCTGTCATTCAGATCAAAGACAATATGGGCGGCGGGCTCGGCTTTCGCACTGGAAGCGATCCTTTCGTGGGCAAAATCACTGAGTGGAAACCCCAGTGTTACGACGCGCCGATAATAACTAGCGAGTTCTGACGATAGGTTGCTGCGTCCAACGTCAAGAACGGAACAGCTGGATTCCGGCTTCAACTCCTTACAAAGGTCCATCACGTACTGAAATCTCCGGGCGTGGAAAGAACAATAGTCGTGCTTGAGCGTCAACTCATTCTCCGTCTGTATCAGACGCTCAGCGAACCGTGGTGTGGAATCTGTTTCTATTTTCAATGGCACTCTTTCGATGGGGTATTGCTGCTCCCGTTGGTTCAGACTTGGTTCGCCGCGCAGCAGAAACAGCCAGCGGAATCGCGGTCAGATCAACTGTTACGCGCATTCACTTCGCTTCCCCGTGCCCTGCTCCGCAGTTCGTCCCGAGATTGCCGCCAACATCTTTGCCCCTTGCCGGTCGGCGTCGAATTCGCGCGCGGCGCGCTGACGAAGCCGCTCCCCGCGGGCGCGGGCCTTTACCGGGTTCCGAAGCAACTCGCCTAGTGCTTCGGCCAGCGAAGCAGGGTCGCCAACCGTGCCGTACACCGCGTCTTCACCCGCCACTTCGCGGATCGAACCGGAATCAAACGCTGCTACCGGAAGACCGCTGGCCATCGCTTCGACCATGGCAAACCCGAACTGCTCCATCCAGTTAGGCGTCACGAGGCTGGGCTGGCAATAGAGGTCGGCGGCACCCATCTTTTCGCGCACTTCGCCATTGGGCAGCGAGCCGAAGAATTTCACCCGGTCACCGAGCCCGAGCGATTCCGCGAGCTTTTGAAACGGCGCAGCCGACCCGCCACCCACGACCCACAGCACCGCGTCTTGCCGCTTTTTGTCGCGCAACATCCGCATCGCCGCGAGCAGCATGTGCAAACCCTTGCTCCGCTGCAGGCGGCCAACAAAAAGAATTACCGGCAGCGCGGACCCGGCTGCGGACGCCGCGCGCGGCGCAGCGTTACGCGCAGCAACCCGTTCCGGCCGGATCTCCGGTTGATCGACGCCCGGATAAATTTGCGCTACCTGACCGGCGAATCCTTGCGGCAATTGCGTGGCCTCGAGCGCCGCGCGAGTGACGCAGATCACCACATCGGCACGCTTCATCACCGCGTTCGCTCGGAGTACCGCGGTCCATATCCGATCGTAACGGCCCGGAATATTTTCCCAGCGGACCACCACCAGCTTTTGCTCCGGCCGGATGGCGCGCTCGATCTGATGGGTAAAACCGAAGGTGGCGTCGCAAACATTGATGATATCGTGGTTCAGTACGTCGTCCAGATGGTTTACCATGTACGACCCGATTCCCACTTTGTAATCGAGCCCCCGGCGCATCCAGTTCCACGGCGCCAGATCGCTGACGCTGTGATATCGCCGTAAGCGAACCGCACTCAGCCCCAGGGCGTCGAGTTGCGCGCGGCAATCATCTTCGGGAGTGCCGGCAAAAAAGAACGCGAGATCGAAGCATTCGGCGAATACCCGGTACGCCGCGATCTCCGCCAGGTTCGGCCGGGAACCTCGCACGATGGCCATCGACTTCTTCGCAGATCCCATTTTGAGGAGCCGTCCATCTCGGCCGGCCGGCTGCCGGATCGCCGGCCGCCGTCTCTTACCTCCCGGTGCCTTTCAACACCACCCGCGCGGTGCGTAGCAGGATTTGCATATCGAGCTTCAGGTTCCATTGTTCGATATATTCCATATCGCATCGCATATTGGTCTCAAAAGACGGATCCTGGCGCGCCGCCACTTGCCAGAAGCCGGTAATTCCGGGCCGGACGTCCAGCCGCCGCAAATGGTCGAGATCGTATTGCTCGTAGTCGTCCAGCGGATGCGGGCGCGGACCCACCAGGCTCATTTCGCCGCGCAGCACATTCCAAAGCTGCGGCAATTCGTCCACGCTGTATTTGCGCAGGAATTTTCCTAGGCGCGTGATTCGCGGATCGTCCTCAATCTTGAAGCAAGGTCCATCGCGCTCGTTGCGGTCGCGCAAGGAGTCCTTAAGGGCATCCGCATTGCAAACCATGGTCCGCAATTTGAGGCAGGCAAAGGTGCGCCCTTTTTTGCCGACGCGCCAGGACCGGTACAACGCCGGGCCGGCTGAATCGAGGCGGATCCAGATCGCCGCGACCACCAGAATCGGCGCGGAGATAATCAGCGCGAGCGAAGACACGGTGAGATCGAGCAGTCGCTTGGCAAACAGGCCGAACGCGGGAATCGGCTGCCAGTGCAATTCCATCACCGGGAAGTCGCCGATCTGGCGCAGCGGAGCGCGCCATCCCAGCCCGTCGTAAAGATCCGGAACCACCTTCACGTCCAGGCGGTGGAAGCGCGCTTCCAGGAACACCTGTTTCACCAGCTCGCGCTCGGAAGGAATGGTGATGAACACTTCGTCGATGAACTCGGCGCGCGCCACCCGCGACAATTCCTCGATCTTCCCGAGCAGCCGCGGATCGCCGCAATGGTTGCCGTCTAGAAACCCTTTGAAGCGGTATCCCAAAAGCTTGTTCGATTCCAGCTCGCGGGCCAGCGCCTGGCCAACCCGTCCCGCGCCGACGATCAACACATTGCGGGCCCCAATTCCCTGCTCCACGCGGCGCAGCACCATCTGATGCTTGGCGTAGCGCCAGGCCACCAGGGTCAGCACGTTGAGCAGCGAGGCAATCGCTACGATCATTCGGGAAACCACTTTGACGCCCGAGAGATAAATGAATGCGGTAAGCAGCAGGGTGGCGAAGAACACCGCATTCACCACCGCGCGCGACTCCCGCGACGCCGAGCGAGTGCGCGGGGTGCGATATAGGTCTTGCCCCTGGCAAAACAGCAGAATCAGCGCGACGTACAACAGCAAGAATCCCCAGTACGGCGCGATCGGTAAGTAGTCCGGTGCGCGCAGCCGGCCGGTGAGGATCAGGCTGCGTAAATCCGCAGGAGCGAATCGCAAATAGAAGGCGATCACTGCGTTTAACACCACACACACAATATCGATCAGCGCGTACGCCCCTTGCACCCAACGGCCCAGGCCCTTGTATTTGCGCGCTCCGAAGATGTCTTCGGCTGGCTCCGCTCCGTTCGACCTGGGCCAATCCGGGCCGGCCGGCGCGGGCGGCGGTGCGCCCGGCTCCTCCGAGGGCGCCGGGCGCACGCCGGCAATACCCACGGCAAAGGAAGCCGAGTTCCACGGACCTGGGAAGCGAGATTGCATCAATTCACCGTTACGGCCGTATGTTTCGTCTCCGGAATGGTCCGCGAAACACGGTCGAAAGAAATTTGGCCCAGTATGGCTTCCACCTGATCGCGCCGCTTGGTTCGGAAATACCAATCCATGGTGCGATGCAGACCGTCGATAAACTTTACCTGCGGCTCCCACCCCAGACGCGCCCGCGCCAGCCGGGTATCCGCGACGCGATTCATTGGCCCAGTGGGCATTTCAGGATGCAGCTCGATGCGCGCGCGATGGCCCGAGTAACGCAAAATCTCTTCGGCGGCATCGCGCACCCGGGTTCCTTCGGTGGTGCCCAGATTGATGCAAGCCGCATCGTCCACCACTTCCGCCGCACGAATCGTTCCGGCCACAATGTCCTGCACGTAGGTCCAATCGCGGACCTGCTCTCCGTTACCCCACAATACGAACGGGTCCTGCTTCAGGAAAGCCCGGGCGATCATGGCGATCACCGAGTGCTGTTCCCGGGCGCGTTCGCCGTACACCGTGAAGTAGCGGCAAGACACCGAACGCAAACCAAACTCGCGGTGATAGGCCTGCAGCGTCTGTTCGGCCATCACGTTGGCCCAGCCGTACATATTGTCGGCATCGAAGGGTGGCCCCGCCTTGTCTTCGCTTAGGCGCAATACCTGGTGCGGATCGGTTTGCAGGAAGTTGGGATAGACGCAGCCCGACGATGCATAAACAACTTTGCGAACTCCGGCGCGGGCACACGCGCGAAACACCTGGCCATCCAGAATCAGATTGCCGGCGCAATCGGCCTGGTGGCGGCTCACGTAGCCTCGGCCGCCATGGTCGGCGGCCAAGTGGAAGACCATATCCATTCCCGCCACCGCCTGCCGCACCACCGCCGGATCGAGCAAATCGTTCTGCTGGAACTCGATGTCGCAGAATTTCAGGTGCTGCCGCAAATTGTCCAGCTTGCCGCTGCTCAGGTTGTCAGTCACCCGCACCCGCGCGCCTTTTTCCACCAGCGCATCGACCAACGCTGACCCAATGAACGACGCTCCTCCGGTCACTAGCACGCGCATCTGATCCCACCGCATTGTTCCTACCTCCCCGCTGCGCACCGCTCGAAACTCATTCGCCATGGGCGTTATCCTCGCTTCGAGCGGCCAGCGTCCGGGCCCGAATCTTCGGGCGGCACGACTGAGCTTGCCGCGTGTCCGTTGCGTGCGCCGTTGTGCAGCATGCCCTGAACGCTGCCGCGCACCGTGGTGAAGACCTCCAGCGCCAAAATCTTTGCGGGGTCATTGGCATCGCGGGCGTCCCAGCGCACCGTCCCAAAGGTCCACCCGATGGCCGCGCCCAGCCCCAACAACAACCCCAGCAGCGTGATGATCCCGCGCGGCGGAAACGATTTCCGTTCCGGCACGTCCGGAGCATCGAGCACCTTGACGCTGGGAATTTCCTTGGCTTCCTCAACCTTGGCCAATTCGTATTCGCGGGTAAGCGTTTCGAAGATCGCTTCCTCGACCCGGGTGCGGCGCAGCAGGTCCGCATAATTCACGCCCAGCAAAGGTAGTTGACGCATCGTGGGATACATTGAATCCACGTTCGGTGACGCGGAAGCGTTGGTCGAGCCGCCCGAAGAGGACGAACCGGTATCGGCGCTCGCCCCACTGCCACCTGCCGCGCGGTCCTCGGGCTTTCCACCCATCTTGAGAATCTGGCGCTTCAACTCCGCGATGCGCGCCGCGGTGGCGCGCACGCGGACATTGCTGTCGGTATAAATCTGCTTCATCCCCTGCAGCGAGGTTTCCGCTCCGATCAGCTCCCCTTCGAGCTGCGCTGCCGCTTCTACCATGGCCCGGCCTTGCTCCTTGATGTCCAACGCGCTGTTCTTGCTCGAAAACTGGCTGAATTCCTTTTCCGCCGACTCCAGATCCTGATTCACCTGACTCAAGCGGCCTTCCAGGAAAACTCGCTCGCGGTGCGCCGATCCGGTATTCAGGTCCACCAGCACATTATCCAGGTCGGCGATATATTCCTGGCCCAGAGCCGCCGCGCGCTGGCGATCGTGATCGGTAACTCGCAATTCGATGATCCCGGTTTTTTTGTCGATATTGATTTCGGTGTGCGAGCCAAGCCTCGTGCGCGTGGATGCCAAAGTCTTGGTGCCATATTCTTTTTGCAAACCGAATTTACCGATCAAGTCGTCCTCGACGGTGCGGCTCTGCATCACCCCGGCGAACAAGTCCCCGGTGGTCTTGAGGCCCAAGAGGTCGCTGCCGATGGACGTCATCGCGCTCGCTCCAGCTCCCCCTCCCGTCCCTCCGCCACCTGTCAACGCCGAAAGCATCATTCCCAGCCCCGCGCCCGATTGATCGGGCGGCATCAGCTTGGCGATCGACTCGTACTGTACCGGAATCAAAAACGCCAGAATCAGAAACAGCACGAACCCACAGGCCGCCCAGCGGCCAAGAAAACCGCGGCGCTCCCACAACAACCGCACGCTGGCCACCGTCTCGGTGCGGCGATCTCCGCGATCCGCGACGTCTCCAATTCCTGGATAAGGGCCGTTGCCCCCAGCCCGCGCGAAATCGAACTGCTCGCGCTCCTCTGCTTCGCGTCCCGCTGTTCGCGACTTCCCCGTCATAATCCGCCTAGACCGCCGCGCGCATGGTATAGCCCGTAAGGCCCCAGCAACTTACTTTTCCAAGCACGGCTCGAACGTAATCGCAATCGAAGACGTCCAATTCGATTGCGGTGTTGCTGCCAAAATCGGAAATACCCAGTTCTCATGCTGCACAAAAGCTTCGAAGTGCCATTGCTGGTGTAACGCGTATTGCGCGCGCAGGGAAAGGTCCTCGATCGAGCCGCCGTTAGGAATAAAGTCCTTGGCGACCCTCGCGTGGCGGCCGGACGCTTCCAGCCAAGTGCGGGTGGTAAACGAGTAGCGCGCCCAAAATTGCTCGCCCTGCCCTTCGCGGCCCACCCAGTTGCCGATCAGGTTGCGTTCGTTGGTCGAAAGATCGTGATAGAACAAATCCCAGTACAGAAATTCTCCGTGATTACTGCGCGACGTGTGCACATCCGTGTACACCCCTTCGGCGCGCAACTCCAGTTTCGGGATCAGCGGCACGTGCGACAAATACAATCCCGGGTTGAGGGCCGCGCGCCGCGGTGCATCGAGCGGACTAGGATCGTCCGACGCAATCGAATCGAGATAAAGCGTCAGCCAGTTGCGCACGAAGGGCAGCCGATAAGAGAAATCGAATCCGCTGGTGCGCTTGCCGGGATTGTTGTTCGCCGCGTAGTAGACCGACGACTTCTCGAACCCGGTATACGAATTAAACAGCGCAGCCAAGGTCAACGGACGGCCGACTCCGCCCAATTCCGCCATGCGACTCCAACCCAGTTCCAGATTTTGTGTAGGTTTCAAACTCACCTTCTCCGCGTGCAGCATCGGGCGGGACGGAAACTGATTGCCGGACAGCTTGCCGAAAAACGCATCGAGCTTCATTGGACCCAGCCAGGAGAGTAGCCACGGTAGGCGGAATGGCTCGATGCGGCTAACCCGAAACATATATATCGGCAGCGCGTTGTTGCTGATCATCATCGCGCCGCCCTCGCCTGGACCCCACCACAAGCTCTGTTTCCCGAACGACAGCGCCCAGTTGTCGGCGGTAGCGCTGACGTAAGTATCCAGCAATTCGAATCGCGCCATCGAAGGGTTCGGCACGCCGGGCTGAACCGGATTGCGGTCGGCGGTGGCGATCGCTTGCTCGGCGGCCGCGGACAGCGCCGGTATCCCCGGCGCGGACTCGAATTCGCCCCGTGAGTACAGCACGAAGCGTCCCTCGCCAACCCATCCGGAATAACCGGTCACGTTGTTGTAGCCCTCGCTGTAAGGCCTTCCGTAGTCATCTGTTATGGTCTCACCAAAATGGTAACTGTCTTCGACTGGCCTTCCCGTAATTTCCATCGAGCGGGTATATAAAGACTCAAGCTTCACGCGGGTGGCCTGCTCCGACGCTGGTCCCGCATCGGAAAGCTCCGCTGCGAATTCCTTGGCCAGCGAGTCGTAGATCTTTTGCGCTTCGGGTAACCCCGAATTTTCGTCTCGCAGTCGATCGCCCAGGTCGGAGACCAGTTGCGCGCATTCGGCGCGGGTCCACGGACGCATACCCAGAAAATCGTCCTTCACGTATCCCATCGCGGTAGCCCGTAGGATCGCCGGATAAATCCAGCTATCCACCGGCACAAACGCGCTGCCGGTAAAATGCCGGCGGCCGCCGGACTGCTCATCCCGATACTCCGCGTAAGTATTCCAGTCACCGCCGCCCAACTCCGGGTCATGGTGCTTGCGATAAACCTCCTGGCTGATCAGGTAGCCCATCGCGCTACCCACCAGGACGTCCGTCGGGAAATGCTGCTTGCCGGTAATTCGCGCCCCGCCAATCGCCGCCGCCGCGCCGTAGGCAAAGAATGATGTCAGCGGACCCGGATACTCGTGCGCAATCACCCCGGCAATTGCCGAGGCCACCGCCGCATGAGTCGACGGGAAAGAACTGCCGCCGTGCCAGAATCGTCCGTGGTAGTCGTCGACCAGCGGCCGATCGCGTCCAAAACCGTACTGAAACGCCTTGGCCAGCGCGTAACTGTTGATGGCGGCTTCCGCGGCCAGCCAGCCCGTTTCGCGCTGGTGGTCGTCGTGGGTGACTTCTCCCAAAAGAAAAAGTCCTCCACCCGCAGCCACCATCGCTCCCACCCCGTAATTGGAGAGATTGTCGCTATCGTGCAATCGGTGCGCTGAATTTGACATATGTTTGCTGGTTTCCGTGTCGGTGGCCAGCGATCCGCCAATCACCGCGCCAAGCGGCAACAGCCAATCGACGTCGTCCCAGCGCGTCCGCGCGGGGGACGACCAGATCGCTTTTTGATCTTCGTAAAAATGTTTAAACAGATGCAGCCCCAAACTGTTGTCGGTATCCTCTGACCTCTCCGCCGGGTCAGGCTCTGGCTTGGCCATTGTCGCCGCGCCAGTAGCTGGTGCACCGGTTCCAGTGGTCGCAGGCGTCGTGCTGGACGGCGCCGAAACCGGTGGCGCTGGTTCCTGCGCACGGGCGCCGGCGTCCACGGCAGTGAATGCCGCTGTCGCGATCCCCAACGCCATCGTAATCGTCATCCGCAGCCACTCTCGTTCTATCAATGGCGTCCGCTAGTAGTGCAACGCAATAAACAGTGTGCTAACCACCGACGAAGCTATTTGCGCGGCGGTAAACACGTTGGTCCACGGGAAACCCACGGCCAGAGACTTTTCCGGAACCACCACGGCATCGCCCGGCGCCAGTGTCACACTTAAATCCCCGCCACTCAATAACGACAGCGAGCCGTGCGTGCCCACCACCGAGCCATCCGCGCGAATCACGAAAATCTCTTTCTTATTGGCCATGGGCGTGGCGCCTCCCGACTGGCTGAGGTACCACTTCGCGCTCTTTCCGGGGCGGTAGGACACTGCCGCGGGATTGAATACCTGCCCCTCGATCATGACGTAGCTCGGCCGCTTGGGGATTAAAATGGTATCCCCGGCGCGTACTTCAACGTCGTCCTGAGTATTCTTCCAATGATCGATCTTCGACGACACGCGAATATTCACCCGTCCCACCGGAGGCGTATTGGCCAGATGGTCGAGTGTGTTCTGCCACTGCTGGATCGCCGCGGCCTTGGCTTCTTTCTGCCTGGGATCGGTATCCGGCAGCATGTTCAGGTTGGCTTGCGCGTCGCGGATGCGGCCAACCATTTCGTCGCGCGATTTGGCTTCGAGTTCCCGCACCTGCACCCGCTGCAGGATCGCCCCGTACGGATAGGCGTCGGGCATGAACCCACCCGCGCGCTGCAGCACCGAGCTCAAGCGTTCTCCGGGACGAATGCCGTATGTTCCGGCATGGAGAACTTCCCCGCGCACCGCAATCGACGCTCCCAAATCCTGCCAGCCAGGAAGCTGGCGAACGGTGAGCACGTCGCCGTTGTGCAGCGGGACATCCGCGGCTGGATCGCCCGAAAGTACCGCGGAAATCGCCACGTCGTGCTGCTGGGCGGTCACCTGCGAATGCTCCCCTTGGGAATACTGGGTGAGATCGGCAAGACGCGGATCGGCACTCGCCTTCAGCCCCCCGCCCACTCGGATCAGGTCGGCCAGTTTCATATTGGTGGTCAGCGGATAGCGCCCAGGACTTCCCACTTCGCCCTCGACGTATACCGTCGCCCCTTCAATGGCCGCGGGCTTGCGATGCACCAGCAAGCGGTCGCGTGGCGCGAGATCAATATTCGCGGCGACCTCCCCGGACATCGCTTCTTTCAAACTGACGCTAAATATTTTCAGGTTGCCGTCGGGCAGATAGCGAAACACCTGGGCGTCGTCGGATTCCGCTTCATCGGAAAGACCGCCGGCCAGATGCACCGCGTCGGCCAGATGAATCTGCCCGGTCGTGGGATAAGTTCCCGGCCGGCGCACCTCGCCAACCACCGACACCGACGGTGGATTGGCGGCGTCGAAGCGGCTGAAGATACGGATGGTATCCAGCGGCTGAAGAATGGGAGACTCCGCGGGATCCTTCAGTGCATCGCTCAGATCGAAACTTTGCACTGTCGGATGATAGTCCGGAGCATTCAGGCGAATGATTTCCGCGTATTCCGAGTCGGGTTCGGGCAGGGTGTCTTGAAAAGAGCCGACCACCTCGGTGACGTGCATCCCGGCGTGGTAGGAATACTTTCCGGGACGGCGCACGTGGCCTTCCAGATACACTGTGTCCTGGTTGTAATCCGCGATCGGGAAAATGCGAATGGAGTCGCCGTCCTGGATGGCAAACGATTCCAGCTTCGCGTGGATCGCCGCGAGATCGGCGGATTCCGGAATGTCCACGCTGAGCATGGTGCGCTTTTCGTGGGCGATCAGCCGCTGCACTTCGATGTGGCTGAGCGTAGCGATGGGCAGAATTCCCCCGGCCAGATCGAGTGCCTGGGCTAGATTCTTTTCGTCGTGCAATTCGTAAATCGCCGGACGCCGCACCATTCCCTGCACGGTCACTTCCGGTCCCAGCGGCGGGACCATGATGCTATCCCCATTTTCGAGCGGCGCTACGGTTTCGCGCACGCCGTGCAACAACATGTCGTATACGTCCACATCCTGCACGTTCTCGGTGCCGCGCATGTGCCGCACCGTCCGCAGCGATCCCCGCCCGGTGGGCCCGCCCGCTGCAAATAGCGCGTTGAGGGGCGTCGAAAGAGCGGAAATATCGTAGGCGCCGGGCTCGGCTACATCGCCAACCACATACACGCGAATGGTGCGCAGCCGCGTGAGCGAGACGGCTGCCGAAACGTCGCGGAACTGGCTCCGGAGCACCCGCTGCACGGCATCCTGAACGTCCGCGAGTTTCTTGCCGCTGACCATTAGCGGACCGACCTCCGGCAAACTGACCCGGCCTTCGCGGTCGACCACGCGGTTAAATCGCTGGGTCATCCCGCCCCACATGTCGAACGACAATCCGTCGCCGGGACCCACCACATAATCCGGACCAGCCGGCATATCCATGGGGATTAGTTGCGCGTCGCGGGTGCCATTTTCAAAAGCGTCCATGCCGAACCGGCGCAGGGTGGGCAGGCGCGGCGCAGCTTGAATGTACATGTCGTATAGCGCGGGGACATCGGAGTATGGGCTGGCTTTGCGCACCAGCTGATAGCCGACGTTGTAGTTCTGCGTGAAATACGGTCGCACCGGCATCCCGCGCGAGACCACGCTGCCGCCAGCCGCCTGATAACCGGCGTAAGGCGAGTACGGACTGGAGGCGCCGACTCCAGCTCCAGCGGTGGAGTAAGGATTCGCGCCCAGCGCCAGTTGACCCGAGCCTGCGAGCATCGAGGCAAGCGCTTCGGAATCCAGGCCGGGAGTCGGAACGCCGCTCAGACCGCCGGAGAGATCTCCACCCCCTCCGAATCCACCACCGCCGCCCGACTCCAAACCACCGCCTCCACCGAAACCGCCGAGACCGCCATTCGAACCCGAGGAATCACCTGACGTCCCGCCGCCGGTCCCAAACGATCCCACGCCGCCGCCAAGGCCACTGAGGCCGCCACCTCCACCGGAGGCTCCCCCGACGTCATCGCTGGCTCCCAGGCGCGTTTGGATTAGCGAAGGTTGCGACGGAGACATCTGCTGGTCAAAGGGGTTGAACGGGTTCTGCGGCTGAAACTGATCGTTGGGCGACGAGGGCAGATTGAATTGTGGTTGCAACGGAAGCATCTGCTGTTGTTGTCCGGCTCCAGCCGGTAATCCGCCAGCGGGACTCTGCGGCAGACTGGTATTGGTCTGCTCCGGGCAGTCCAGGTCGACCGAAGGCACGCAACCGCGGGCCTTGGCGAGCGCTTCGCGACTCTTTTTTCCCTGCTCGATGCGCTCCTGTTCCTGGTCCTGCGCAATCCACTTGGCGCGCTCCTGCATCACCAGGTCCTGTTCCTTGGCCATGGATGAATCTGGGTTGACGCGCGGCTGAAGATATCCGTACTTGCGCAGCAGGGCGGTAGCCACCGAGCGGAAGTGCGCATCCTTCTCGAGGCGGTCCATCACCGCGATATCGGTGAGGTCGTTGTCCGAGAGTACCTGGCCCTGGTTGGTCGCATCCTGGGCGATCCATTCCTTCAGATCCACCATCAGTCCCGAATCCTGCTGCAAAATTCCGCCAATTTCGGGTGCGGAAGCCGCCACCAGGCTCAGGTTCTCCCTCGCCAGATCGGTGGGGCGGGACGCTTTCGTCCCGGCATCCTGATGCGCGGTTTGCGCGCGAGCCGCGTCGCTATGCCACCCGCCGGCGGCGCACACCACCACCGCGGCGGCCGCGAGGAAGAAGCGGCGCTTCGCAAGCGTGCCCTTGCGGGGGCCCTGCAAATCCATTTTCTGAATCATCTTCGCCTCGAAACTTGGAATCGGGCTGACCCTCGCGGCGTCCATCAAACTAATTGCGCGCCGCCGCGCAGTGCGCCGAGCATGCCTTCCTCGGAGGACTCCACGCGATTCGATCGAATGTCCATGGAAAGCCAGTAGCAAATGGTTGCGTCGCGGTTGGGCGCGATGCCCAGAATTTTCAGGCGCGGGTGGGCCACCAGCAACTCCACGAACGGCTTGGAGAGCTGGTCAGAATTGTCCAGCGCCACGATCAGAAAATCGGGAGCCGTCGATTCCACCGCGGCACGCACCGCAGCGTCCTGATCCACCTGCCCGACGATCTCGATGTCCGGCTGATCGGAAATCGTAGCCAGTACCAATTCGCGCATCAAACGCGGTTGATTGGCGACCAGCACCCGAATAACCTTCATGGCGTCCTCCGTAAGCAAAGATAGATTGTGGCTTGCGGGGCGCATTGCCGGTAGGCCCAGCAGGGTTCAAATCGGATTCAGGGTGCACAGATAGAAACTCACCTGGCGGTACCGGATTTGGTACCACTTCCCGTACTGCACAGAAATGACTAGTCTTGTGCAGAAACTACTGTATATTTTTCGCCACTCTGGCCGCCACACCCGAGCCGGGTAGGCGATGTCCGGCCGGAATAGACCTGCGGTGCTGGCTCTTTCAAAATTGCCGACCGCGACGCGCGGATCGCCACGCGGTTGCACGCCTTGGCAGATTCCCGTGTAAACTCGTGTAAACTGATGACTCCGGTGACCACGGGAAGGGGCCTTACTCATGAAGCCAATCGCTCACTCGGTGCTTTTCGTTGCAGCGCTCTTTTTCATTTGCTCCGGAGTTCGAGCCCAGGACACGACCGACGCGGAAGGATGCAAGGACTCACCGATTGTCGTGCGCATGCAAGGCAGCTTTATCGATAGCTGCGACCATAAGGCATTTGACCAGGTCAGTATGTCCGCAAGCAAGGACCAGGATGGCAATGGCGTGGACCAGAACATGGAGGGCGAAGTGTGGTCGTGGACCTACCAGGTTCGCGACGGTGTGAGCGGCCTGCAGATCACCCGAAATTTTGAAACGGCATTTCGCCAGGCCGGGGTGACCATTGATTTTAAAGCGGATGGTGACAAGATCGTCGCCCACAAAGGAAAAAAGTATTGCCAGATCCAAACCGGAACCGTGTCCTACTACCAAACCGTTGTCGAGGTGAAGGAAATGCAGCAGGAAGTGAGCGCGGACGCCTCATCTCTGTCTGACGAGCTGACCAAGACCGGCCACGTCGCGGTGTATGGCATTCACTTTGAAACCGGCAAGTCGGCGATCCTGCTGGATTCTGAGGGCACCCTGCAGGAGATTATCAAGTTCATGACTTCGGATACCGCTACCAACCTTCGCGTGGAAGACCACACCAACAACGTCGGCGTACCGGTCGCCAATCAAGCCCTTTCCGAAAGGAGAGCGCAAGCGGTGGTAGCTTGGCTGGTGGCCCATGGAGTGCCCGCTGCGCGGCTTAGTTCCCGTGGGTGGGGGCAAACCCAGCCCATCGCGGACGACTCGACCGAGGCTGGGCGCGCGAAGAACCGGCGAGTGGAGTTGGTGAAACAGTAGTAATCGAAAAGGTTTTGGGGAAACCCGCAGGTCTCTCGGGGTATCCTAAACGTTAGCAAACTATCGTTACGCCTGCTGAGGCTTCGGCGCACTGCGCCGAGTAGGGCTATTCCTGCCCTTGGGGGAAATCGTTGCAGCTTACATACCGAAAAAGTACTTCGGCGAAGTTAGCCGTGTACGCCGCGTTGAGCGCGTTTTTGCTTGTCGCGCTGCCCGGTCGGGCACAGGACGCGGGCAACACGACTCCGCCCGCGTCCGGAGCGCCGCCCGCGAGTCCGAATCCGCCACCACCACCGGCGACGTCGTCGCCGCAGCAACCGCTTCCCGACCAGCCAACACCGAGCAAGACCGACACCCGAGACACAAACCCTTCGCCTAAGAACGACCGCTTGTTCGGCGTCCTACCCAATTTCACCACCGTGGAAGGCGGAGCCCCGGTTCCCGCTCTCACCGCCCGACAGAAGTTCAAACTTTCCCTTGAAGGAAGCTTTGATCCTGCAGAGTTTGCATTCGTGGGTTTGGTGGCGCTAGTGAACCAGGCCACCAACGACAATCCCCAATGGGGACAAGGGCTGAAGGGCTACGCCGAGCGTTACGGGAATGCCTTCGCCAGTCAAGCTATCGGAAACGTAAATACCGGCGCGATCTGGCCTGCACTGCTTCACCAAGATCCCCGCTATTATCAGTTGGCTAAAGGAAGCTTTGCTCACCGTTTTTTTTACTCAGCCACCCGTACGCTCATTACTCACAAGGATTCGGGCGCCCACCAGTTCAATTACTCGGAAATCTTCGGCAGCCTGACCACGGCCGGTATCTCGAACTTGTATCAGCCCCGGCAGGAGCGGTCGCTCGGGGATACCATGGACACCTTCAGCACCCAAGTCCTGTACGATGCGCTGTCCTTCGAAGTCAAGGAGTTCTGGCCTGACATACATCGCAAGTTGCACAAGTCCAAGTGAACCATTGACAACGGGCCATTACATTCTGTAGTTTGATTTTCCTTGCGTAAACGTTTCCTTGCCGCTTGGGAAGCCTGCGACCTCTCTGGTGGGCGTTCATAATGATTCTGAAGAACTTGCGCGAACAAGTGCTGGAAGCGAACCTGGAGCTGGTGCGCCGGGGACTTGTTCTGTACACGTTTGGTAACGCCAGCGGAATCTCCCGCGAAGAAGATCTAGTCGCCATCAAGCCCAGCGGCGTGCCGTACCACCAGCTAAAACCCGAACACATGGTGGTCACCGACCTCGACGGGAAGATCATCGACGGCAAGTACCGTCCTTCTTCGGACCTACCGACTCATCTATTGCTGTATAAGCAGTTCGCTGGCATCGGCGGCGTGGCTCATACCCATTCGGAGTTCGCCACCGCCTGGGCCCAGGCCGGTCGCTCCATTCCCTGCTTCGGCACCACCCACGCCGACTACTTCCACGGCCCGGTCCCGGTGACTGACGAACTTACCCCGGCCGAAATCGAATCCGAGTACGAAAAAAATACGGGTGTTGCAATTTGCCGCACCTTTGAGAAGATCGACCCGCTGAGCGTGCCGGCGGTTCTGGTCCGCAGCCATGCACCGTTTTGCTGGGGCGTGGATGCCGCTGGCGCCGCGCACCATTCGGCGATTTTGGAAGCGATAGCGAAAATGGCATACTTCACCGCGTCGTTAATGGACGAAGTGAAACCGATATCGCGCTCGCTCCATGACAAGCATTTTCTACGCAAACACGGCAGCAAGGCATATTACGGACAGACGGTGACAAAATTATGAACCCAGCCTTTATTTTGCTGGTTGCCGATCGCCTGGTGAAACTTTCGGGCATCGACATGGCGATCATCGCGTTTTATTTCGGTTTGGTCCTGGCCATCGGCTTCTACCTGAAGGGTCGGTCCAACACCGGCGATGATTTCTTCATGGCCGGACGCGAGATGACCGCCTGGGTTGCCGGACTCAGCTTCCTGTCGGCCAACCTGGGTGCGCTCGAATTGATGGGTTGGGCGGCCGCGTCCTATCAGTACGGAATACTGGCGATTCATTGGTATTGGATTGGCGCTATTCCGGCGATGCTTTTCCTTGCGCTGGTGATGATGCCCTTCTACTACATCAGCAAGACCCACTCGGTGCCCGGCTATCTGAAGTTGCGCTTCGGAGAATCCAGCCGCGCGCTGTCAGCGATTTCCTTCGCGTTCATGACCGTACTAATGAGCGGCATCAATATGTACTCGATGGCGTTGGTAATGAAAGTGGTGCTGGGCTGGGATATCAACTTCAGCATCTGGGTTTCTTCCATCACCGTGGCCATCTACGTTTCCCTGGGCGGTTTGCGTTCCGCGATCTTCAACGAAGTATTGCAGTTTATTTTGATCTGGGCCGGCGCCCTGATCATTCCGATCTTCGGCTTAATCGAGGCGGGCGGCTGGCACAATCTGCAATTACAGATCGCGCGCAACGCCTCGGTGGAATACACCCACGCGTGGAAATATCTAGGAGGGTTCAGCGATAACCCGATGGGCGTCCACTGGACCGGGATCGTCTTTGGTTTAGGTTTTGTGGTTGCGTTTGGTTATTGGACGACAGATTTTCTGGTGGTGCAGCGGGTGCTGGCGGCGAAGGATTTGCGCTCGGCCAAAATGGCCCCAATCATCGGTGCAGCTTTCAAGATGTTCGTTCCCTTCATCGTGATTCTGCCAGGCTTGCTGGGCCTGGCCGTGTTGCCGATGAAGCTCACTGGCGAGGCGGTGGCGGTCGCCACCGGAGGCCATAGCTATAACGAAGTGTTGCCGCTCCTTCTGGCGCGGTATTGCGCTCCCGGGATGTTGGGACTGGGAATCACGGCTCTGATCGCGGGCTTCATGTCCGGTATGGC
>Ga0182024_10002148_pt1 | contig 49589 bp, 44 predicted proteins | sample P32metaG_FD_120480 | JGI IMG/M metagenome (GOLD analysis project Ga0182024, IMG submission 120480) | Permafrost microbial communities from Stordalen Mire, Sweden - P3-2 metaG (Illumina Assembly) | ecosystem: Environmental > Terrestrial > Soil > Wetlands > Permafrost | place: Sweden: Stordalen...
CATTCGTCGGGAATGGGGTGTTCGTTCATGGCAGGGCCTCCGCATAACGCCAATCATCAAGACGCAAATGCCGACGGGCTATAGACATTGTAGTCATCACAAGGTTATTCGGATAGACCCTTAGTTCTCTTCATCTACCTCTGCTGTCTTGGGACTACGGTTTCGACCCGTGCCTGGCTACTTTGCTTGCCGCGGCGTGCGCGCCGCGCGAGTTAAGGTGGAAACTGGTAATGGAAACTGGTGTCAGTTCAGAATGCCGTTAAGTTAAGCCGCAGGTCGTTGCTTGAGTAGGGCTTTCCGTAGTTCGTCGCGTGGCCGTGTCATCAGCGGATACTGCTTGGGCCGACGTTTGCGTACGCGCGGCTGCACCCGTCCGGGCCGATCCGGGTTGACGACCAACGCGGGCAGTTCGTCCCCCGGCCGCGCCTCCCGCAACCAGCGCAACGCATCCACGAAGCTGATCCGGTTCGGCTCGACCCCCTGGCGCCGACCCGCCTCCTCCATCACCCGTCGCACCAGGTTGTACGCCAGCGCGAACGCCGCCAACTCCTTCTCCACGCCCGCCACGGTCTTACAATGGAGGACCTCCGTCCCCATCGTCTGCTTCAGATGCCGCAGGTCCGTTTCCACGCCCCAGCGCAGCCCGTACAGCCGCGCCAGTTCCGCCGCCGGGTAGGCCCGCGCGTCGAGCAGCGTCGTCACCAACGTCACCACCCGCGTCCGGTAGCCCGGCCGCCGCACCCGGTAGCGCAGCTCCCGCACCACGACCGACTCGGGCAAGGCCGCGTATCGTTCCACCGTCAGCCACTCCGGCCGTACTTTGGGCTTGAAGTACTCCACCAACTGGTCCCGCTCGCCTAGTCGCCTCAGCCAGCGCGACGTCGGCCGCCCCTTGACGCCGTGCCGGCGTCCGGGGCGGAAGCTGACGATCTGCCGCTGGTGGGCGCGGAACAGCCCGTGAAGGCCCCGCCCCAGGCACAACGCCAGGTGGGCGTAGGAGCCGAAGGCCCGGTCGCCCACCAGCACGTCGCCGGCACGTAAGACCCCATGCACGGCGGCCGCCTGCGACATGTCGTGGGTGTACAGCGGCTGGGCCGCGGCCCGCAACAGGTAGCCGCGGCGGGCGTCGAACAACGCCATCAGGTGGGCGACCGGGAAGCCACAGCCCTCGGACTGGCCGGAGGGTTGGCCGAAACGCCCCCGTAACTCCGGCGTGTCCGGCATGGAGAAGGCCGAGCCGTCCAGCAGGAAGACGCGGCGGCCCAACCAGCGGGCCTCGGGCCGCTCGTCGCCGTCTTGGCGGAGGCCGTCGGTGACGGCCCGCTGTAAGCGTTGGAGCAGTTCCAGGGGTAGGCGGGCGCGGGCCTGGCAGTAGGCGGAGTCGGTGAAGTCCAGGCCGCTGAGGCGGCGCAGGTGGGCGACGGCGGTGTTGCCGTGCAACACCTGCCGCAGGAACAGATGGGTGGTGACGACGGGGCCGAGGTCCCGGTCACGCCAGCGGTGGCCGCACTCGCCGCACAGGCGGCGGATGAGTTCTGCGGGGACGGCTTCGGTGACCCGGCCCTTGATCCGTTGGAGCGCATCGGCGATACTGAGCATAGCGACCTCCGGTTGTGACGAAGCGGGTACAACTTCATCATGGCAGGAGGTCGTCCCTTGTTCCAGGCCGTCCGAAGCCGTGTTACGCCAACGACCTGCGGATTAACTTAATGGCATTCTGAACTGACACCATTTTCCCTTGCCCGCCGCGCGGCTGAGGTTCATTGCTCCTCTAGCGCTCCCCAAGCAGTCGCTTCAGGGTTTCCAACTCGTCGGGAAATAGGTCTTGCCACAGCCAGTTCGGGTCCAGCCAGAAGCCCTCCAACGCCTGGCTGTAACACATTCCCTTACGCGGGGCGGCTTCCCGGTACTTCCCCCGCGCGTCGAGCCGGAGCACGATCACTTTCCGCTCGTGTTCGTCGATGATCCAGTATTCGGGGATCTTGAATCGCTGATATTGCCGGCGTTTCTTGTCATAGTCGCGCTCGACGCTCTCCGGCGACACGATTTCGATCGCAAGGTCGGGAGGCCCTTCCACGCCGCCGCGGTGCAAGCGATCGCGGTTCTTCTCGGCGACGAACAGGATGTCCGGCTCCGGCGCGTTCTTGTCGTCCAGCCGGCAGGCGACGCGCGAGCCGTGAATCTTGCCGAGTTTCTTCTTGCGGACGTAGAGGCCGATCACGACGAGCAGCCATGTGAACAGGTCGTTCTCGGCAACGCTTTCGGTAGGCGTGAGGTAGATCATCCCATCGATGAGGTCGCCTTTCTGGTCGTCGCGGACCAGGGCGCAAAAATCGTCGTAGGTGAAGACGCCGCTCCGCGCCGCCGCAACCGTGCCCATGACCGCCTCCCCGTCAGCGCCCGCGAATGCCGTGATACTCCAGCGGAAACTCGTAGTCTTTTCGGAGTGGATAACCCTCCCAATCCTCCGCCAATAGGATGCGCGTCAGGTTCGGGTGGCCGTCGAAGTAGACGCCGGAAAGGTCGTAGACCTCGCGCTCGTGCCAGTCGGCCGTCCGCCACAGCGACGACACCGACGGGACCACCGGCAGTTCGCCGGGCTTGTCGTCCTTCCAGCGCGGCAGGAGGATTTTCAGCACGAACCGATGGCGGTGGCGGAAGCTGGAAAAGTGGTAGACGACTTCCAGGTGCGGGTCGAAGCCGGCCTTGGGCGCCTTCTTGGGGTCCGGCTCCAGATAATCGACGCCGCTGACGCAGTTGAGCAGGTCGAACAGCAAGCGCGGGTCTTCCTTCAGGAAGCGGCACACGTCCAGCAGGTCGGCCGGGGCTACCACGACGAACGGGTCGATGGCCGTCAGGTTTTTCGACCGGATGCGGTCGCCGAACTGTTGTTCCAGCAGGTCGATGATCTCGGCGGAGGTCATGGGGAGTCTCTCGACGTAGGGGCGGGGTCACGCCTTGGCCGGCGCGGCCCGTTCCTTGGTCTGCTTGGCGAAGGCGTTCTGCTTTTCCGCCGCCTTTTGCGGGTCGGCGTCGTCCAGTTCCGGCGGCAACAGCGTGTAGCCGGTGCGCGACGGGATCGGCACGTCCATCGGCTGGCCGCGCGTCAGGTCCCTCATCGCCTTTACTTTATCTTGAATGCGCATCAACCCTTCCAGCAGCGCCTCCGGCCGCGGCGGACAGCCGGGAACGTACACGTCCACCGGCACCACCAGATCGACGCCCTTGACGACGTTGTAGCCGTACTTGTAGTACGGGCCGCCGCCGCAGGTGCAGGCGCCCATCGCGATCACGAATTTCGGATCGGGCATCTGGTTATAAAGACGGCGCACGCGGCTGGCCATTTTGTAGTTGACGGTGCCGGCCACGATCATCAGGTCGGCCTGCCGCGGCGTGGCCCGGAAGGCGCCGGCGCCGAAGCGGTCGATGTCGAAGCGCGACGCCCCGGTCGCCATCATCTCGATGGCGCAGCAGGCCAGGCCGAACGTCATCGGCCACATGCTCGACTCGCGCGCCCAGTTGATCGCCTGCTCCAGCGACGTGGCGATGACGCTCTCTTCGCGGAACGCCCCTTCGAGCCAACCCATTCTATTCCCCTCTTCAATGAGCGCTAATCACGGGTTCGGGCCGCGGCCGTTCGACGGCCTTGGGCGGCGCCGGCGGCGGCTCCGGGGCCGGTTGCTCGGCCGCGACGCTGCGCACCCAGGCCAGGTCGCCGCGCCGCCACAGGTAGGCGAAGCCCACCAGCAGCACGCCGAAGAAAACCAGAATGTCCACGAACGCCATCCACGCCAGGGCGCCGGCTTGCTTTATCGGATTGTCATCCTTTTTGTCGAGTTCCTCATCCACAAAAACGCGGTCGGCGTCAAAGCGGCTCATGTCGCCGTTCGCTAAGCGCTCGTAAGCCGCCCGGAGCGGCGGCCGCGGCGTATAGGCCGGCGCGAGGGCCACCACCTTCTGACAGTAATCGCGGTAGTCGGCGGCGTCAGTCGGCCTTTGCAGGGCGGCGACGTCGTTGGCCCGGCCGAAAACCTCCGCCCACGGAAAGAAGAACGCGACCTCCACGTCAAAAATCACGAATAGCAGGGCGACGACGTAGAAGCGCAGGTCGAATTGAATCCAGGCGCTGCCGACGGCCGGCTCGCCGCACTCGTAGACGGCGCCCTTCTCGGCGCCCGGTCGGTTCGGCCGAATCACCTTGCCCAGGATCAGGTGGACGAGAATGAAACCGACGCCGACGGCGGTGAACAGGAGACAGTAAAGGGCCAGGTTCATGCGATGCCACCCCGTTGTTCGTCGGAACCAGGCGAGGGGGGGGCGTCAGCCCCCTGATTCTTCACCCGTCCCAGGGCGCTATGCTAAATCAGGGGGCTGACGCCCCCCGCTCGCCTGGCGCCCCTTAACGGCTGCCCGCCGGCGCCGGCCGCAGTTTCTGGCGGCCCGTGAAACCGGCGTCCAGCTCGTGCCAGTACGCCACCTCCGCCTCGCCCAGCCGCCAGCACAGATATACGTCCCGGCCATCCATCCGGCATGGGAAATCGATCAGGCCGATAAAATAGTCCTTCAGCTCGATGCCCAGGTTTTGCAGCTCGCGCTCGTACTCGCGCATCCGCACCTGCCCGCGCTCCAGCTCGCTCTGGGCCTGGAGCAACTCTTCCTCGTGGGCCGCGCTCAGTCCGCTGCGCTTGCCCGAGAGGACGCGGGACAGCCGTTCGTGACGTTCGCGCAGCTCCTTGGCCAGTTCGGTCACGTCGCGGATGATGACGCGGACGAGCGGCAGGGTGGCGTTGGCGCCGGCGGGCGTGTAGTACTTCTTGCCGGTCGGCGGCTTGGTCGCGGCCATGGCATTCACCTTTCACCGAATAACGGACCACGCGGAGGGGTTCGTGGATTCCGTTCCGGCGGCGCCCGGGCGCCGGCGTCCCTTGTTTATTTCTTGGCGGCCGGGGCCGGGTCGGGCGGTTTCGTCCAGACCGGTCCCACTTGCAATTTCGAGGCCGCCACGGCCACCGGGTTGAGCGACGCCTGACCCCAGGCGACCTCCACCGGCAGCTTGGCGAAATCGACGATGCAGCCGTCGCGGCTGTAACAACTTTGGTCGTAAGTCGATCCCATATAGATGCAATCGACCGGGCACGGGTCCACGCACAGGGCGCAGAACATGCACTTGGTGTAGTCGATCTTGAAGCCGTTGACGCGGAAGCCCTTGCCGACGGGGTTCTTGATCTTCTCGATGTAGATGCAATCGACCGGGCAGGCCTTGGCGCACTTGTCGCAGCCGATGCAGGTCGTGAGGTCGAAGCGGTGGAAGCCGCGGTAGCGCGGTTTGACCGGGACCGGAAGCTCCGGGTACTCGTAGCGCTCGGTGAACGTCCTACGGCGGTAGGTCTGGAGGAAATACCACAGGGTAATGTACATGCCCTGGGCGACGGTCTTGACGGCCAGCCAGACGTTGCGGAACCAGGCGCGCATGAATGGTCTCGCTCGAAGCGAACGCCCGACGGCGGAGAGTGTCACGACACCGTTGATTATAGGGAACCGATCCGGGGCCGCAAGTCGGCGGCGCTTCCGGCGCCGGCCCGATTCATGACCTATGCTACACACATCCCGTCCGAATGAAGCGGTCCCGCGCGTCGCGCCTCAAGGCGGGCGGCGAAGGAAGATGGTGCGCCCCAACATTGGCGTGTGGGGCGTCCGGGACCGGACGGGGAGCACATCATGGTCAAAGAACGCGACGACAAACTGGACCCGACGCAGCCGACGCTGATCGTCCAACACGGCAACACGCCGCGGAAATTTCGGCGCCTGGAAAAAGAGGTGCTGGTCCTCGGCCGGGCGCCCGGCTGCGACCTGGGCCTGGAGGCGCCCGACGTGGCGCCGGTCCATTGCGTGATCGTGCGGGCGGCCGACGGCTGGCGCGTCCGCGACTGCACCGGCCGCGGCGGCACCCGCGTCAACGGCCGTTCCGTTCAGGACGAGGCCCTGTGCGACGAGGACGTGTTACAGGTCGGCAGCTTCAGCTTCGCCTTTCACCTGCCGCCGGAGCCACGTCGGGCCGTCGACGCGGGCCGCGTTCGGCGGTCGCGGCAGGGCTTTGCCCGGCTGGCGCTGCGGCTGCGCGGCCGACTCCGCGAGGCCGACGCGGAGGTCGCCGCGCGCGTCGAGGAGCGGTTGGCGGCGCGTCAGGAGGAGCTGGACCGGCAGGCCGAGGAGTTGGACGCCTTGCGGAGCGACCTGGACGGCCGTCTCGGCGAAATGCGGCGAACGCGGCAGGGGATCGCCGAAGAGAGCGTGGCCCTGATCAAACGCCATGAACGGGTCGAAAAGGAGCTTGCCGACCGACAGGCCGCACAGGAACAAGCCTCGGCGGAGTCCGCCGGGGACGCCCCCCGGCGTCTGGAAATCCGGGCGCGGGAGTTGGGTCGTTACGCCGACTCCCTGCGACGCGGCCGGCAGCGCCTCGGCGACCACGAGGAGAGCCTGGCCGCCCGGTGGGAGGAGTGGTTGCACGAGCGGCAGGAGGCGTCGGCCCGGCACGCCCGGCAAATCGCGGAGATCGGCCGCGAGGAGACGTTACTAAGGGAGCAGCGGTCGGAAGTGGTGCGGCTGATGGGTGAGATGCGGCAACTGCGCCGGGGGCCGGACGCGGAGGCGCTGCGGCTGGAGAACGAGCAACTTCACCGCACCCTCGCCGAACGCGATTCGGCCCTCGCCGCCGCGCGGGAAGAAGTCCGAAAACGGTCGGCTGAGGCGGAGGAATTGCGCGGCCGGATGGAAGCCGAGGCGGCCGAGAACCGTTTGGGCGCGGCCGCGCTGCGGCAGTTGCCGTTTGAACTGGAAGAGGGCCGTCGGAGCCTAGAAGATCAGATCCTCGGCATCCGGGACCGTTACGCCGACCTGGAAAAGGCGGCCCACGAGGCGGAGCTGCAAATTGCCCGCGACCGGGGAAGGATCGCTCAGGGCCGCGAAGGGCTGGAACTCGTCCGCCAGGGTCTACGGCAATCGGCGGGTCGGTCGCCGACGCGGGAAACGGTGGTGGACATGCCGGCGCCGATGCACCGCTTGGCCGAACCGGGACCGCGTCCCGAGCCTTGCGATGCGACGGCGGAGGCGCCGCGTGGGCCGAGCCGGCTGTCGGTCGTGGGAGGGTGACCAAAGCCTTCCTGGTTCCCACGCTCCGCGTGGGAACGAAGTCCGGACGCTCCGCGTCCCGAAACTCAGGCGAACCGGCCCTTCAACTGAACGGGACGCGGAGCGTCCCGGCGTGGGTTCCCACGCGGAGCGTGGGAACCAGGGGATGAACGCCTCACGGTTTCACTTCCACCAGCAGATGCACCCTCGGTTCGGCCATTTCAGGTATTTGTAGTATCTTACTTGTAACTTTTTGTTCCGCGCCGGCGTCGTGGACGCGCACCTTCACCAGCGTACCGCCGTTCGGCTGCTTCGCCGTCACGACCGTTACGGCGTCGGCGCCGCACAAAGTTGCGATGCGCCCGCGCAGGTCGCCGGGGGCGGCGACGGGCGCCGGCTTTATCGCCGCGGCCTGCTTCACCGACTGGGACGACTTGTCAAAATAAACCACTCCCGTAGTCTCATACGGTTTCGCCTCATCGCGCGTCTGGAAGGCCGACGGCCAAACCCTTTTCGGGGGAGGCGTCGGCCGCACGACCGGCGCGGCGGAGGCGACCATAGGCTTCAGCATCACGGGCGGGTGCGTGGCGGGCGCCGCGAGGGGCAACGGCGGCGCCTGGGCATACGCCGACCGGGGGGCCGGCGTCATCGACGACGGATAGGAGGCCGCCGGCTTGCGTTCCGGGGGCGGGGCCGGTGTCTTCGACGCGGCGGTCGGGACGACCGTGCCTTTAATTGGCGTTGCCGACCAGGCGGATGGCACGGCCGGCGGAGTCAACAGGTCCACTCCCGCCTTGACCGGGGCCGAGGGGGCGGTTGGACTGATCGTTCCGGGGGCGGTCGGCGTCGGACGCTTAGGGGGCACGACGCGCGGCAGCGGCGGTACACCATCCGAGGCGGCGGCGTCGGCGGTCGCGGGTGTTTGCGGAAACAACGCGGGAGCCTGGGCCTCGGCCGGCCTGGCGAGGCCGAAGGCGGACGCCGCCAACAGCAGCGGGGCGGCGCCTCGGAATATCTTGACCATGGAGGTCTCCGGATTGGGATCGCCGTCGCGCGGCCGTGCGGCGGACGGGGAAATCGGAAGGAAAGAGGAAAGCGGGGAAAGGCAGGGCGTCGCCGCGGCCTTCCCCCGCTTTCTCCATACTGCCTGGGAGAGAGTGCGTCGCCGATCACGGGCCGCTGAGGTCGCGGGTGACGGCCTGCTGGGCCTCCGCGGTCGGGCCGGGGTACAGGTGCAGGTGGTCGAGGTCGAGGTAAATCACCTTCACGCGCGCCTTTTGGACGCGGACGGGGAAGGGATAGCCCGACTCAATGGTCTCGTCGTAACTGATCGTGCATTTCCAGTGACAGTGATGCAGCTGGGCCGGCCCGATCAGCGGGAAGAAGCGCGGCGGGTCGATGGAGTCCTTGATGCGCTCCTTGGTGATTTCGATGTTGTCGCGGAACTCCTCATAGAAGTAGGGCACGCCGCGGGTGACGTGTTCCAGGGCGCGCAGGACGCGGGCGTCGTCGGGCTGGTCCTCGCACGTCGGCGGCGGGAAGCCCGCGCGGATCGGCGGCAGGATCGGCGTCTTGAAGTCCCGGTCGTACTTATATTTCTCTTCCATGCGTTCCGTGACCCACGGGGCCACGGGGATCGGCGTCCAGATGCCCATCGACCAGGGCGTGAAGGAGGGGATGCAGCCGGTGAACGCGCAGGGCGCGATTACGGCCGCCGCCAGCAATAAGGATCGCGCCTGTCGCATCCGACGACTCCCTTCCCGCGAAAGTCCTGACCTGCACCGCCCCTTGGTTATTAGGGAATATCGGACGCCGGACGCAACGACTTTAACGGCCGTCGCGGTTGGAACGGAAATGCCGGCGGGAGACCCGGCCCTCGCACCTTCCGGGCGGGGAGACTCCACCCCTACCGTAGGGGCGGGGTCTCCCCGCCCTTCACCCTTCGGCGCGGCGCGACCTTTCCAAAAATAATGCTGGGATCGCTCCCCGAAATCCGCTAGGCTGACAGTCGCCTTGCCCGCCCTTCCGGTAACGAGGCCGCGCCATGTTAACGCTCCCCGGCAAACCGTATCGCCTCTGCGACCACATCTCGCGCCGCTCGTTCCTGCGGATCGGCGGCCTGGCCCTGGGCGGCCTGTCGCTGCCGCAGGTTTTGCGGGCGCAGGCGCAATCCGGCGTCAACGGATCGCACAAGGCTGTCATCATGGTCTTCCTGTCGGGCGGCCCGCCGCACCAGGACATGGTGGACCTCAAGCCGGACGCCCCCGCGGAAATCCGCGGCGAATTTAAGCCGATCCGCACCAACGTCCCCGGCATCGACCTGTGCGAACACCTGCCGCGCCTCGCCGCCCGAACCGACCGGCTGGCGATCATTCGCTCGGTGGTCGGCTCGGAGGGACAACACGCGGCCTTCCAGTGCCTGACGGGCCGGCCGCACGCCCAACAGCCGCAGGGCGGTTGGCCGTCGTTCGGATCGACCGTGGCGAAACTGCAGGGCCAGGTCCGGGAGGCCGTGCCGCCGTTCGTCGGCCTGTCGCCGAAAATGAAGACGGCGACCTGGGCCGACCCCGGACAGCCGGGCTTTCTCGGCCCGTCGTACGCGCCGTTCCTGCCCAACGCCGATGGCTTGGCCGACATGACGTTGCAAGGCGTCAGCCCGGAACGATTGGGCGATCGCAAAAGTCTCCTGGCCGGCTTCGACGGCCTGCGCCGCCGCGCCGACCGCATGGGCGAACTGGAAGGCGCCGACGAGTTTACGCGCCAGGCGTTCAGCATCCTCACGTCGAGCCGGCTGGTCGAGGCGCTGGACCTGGAACGGGAGGACGTGCGGTTGCGCGACCGTTACGGCCGCGGCTCGCCCGACCCGGCCGGCTACGGCGACGCCGGCCCGCTGCTCAACGACTACTTTCTAGCGGCGCGGCGGCTGGTCGAGGCCGGCGTCCGCGTGGTGACGCTGGCCTACGGCCGCTGGGACTGGCACGGCAAGCCTTATGGCACCAACTTCGAGAACGCCCGCGGCCACCTGCCGATGCTCGACCTCGGCCTGACCGCGCTGCTCGACGACCTGGAAGATCGCGGCATGGACGAGGACGTTTCGGTCATCGTGTGGGGCGAATTCGGCCGCACACCCAAGATCAACGCCAACGGCGGCCGCGACCATTGGCCGGCCGTGTCGTGCGCCCTGTTGGCCGGCGGCGGGATGCGCACCGGGCAGGTGATCGGCTCGACCGACCGGACGGCGGGGCAGGCCAAGGACCGTCCCGTGAGCTTCCAGGAGATCTTCGCCACGCTGTACCACAACCTCGGCATTGACGTGGGCACGGCCACGGTCAACGACCTGACGGGACGGCCGCGTTACATCGTCGAGGACGTGCAACCGATCCGGGAATTGATTTGAATGACGGCGAGCGGGGGGCGTCAGCCCCCTGATTCGGCGTGTTGTCGGGGACAGGGTTAAGAATCAGGGGGCTGACGCCCCCCGCTCGCCTGATTGGCGCGAGGAGAGGAAGGCCCATTCCATGTCCCCTCACGCCTTCCTCGCCCGGCTGCAACGGCTCCTCCCCTGGTCGAACACCCCGCGGGCCTGGGTGGAAAGGCTGAGTCTCGTCGGCGTGGTCGCCGTGGCCGGCGTCCTCCTCGCCTACGCCGGCGCCCTGGACCTGTGGCAACTGGTCCTCGCCTGGGCCGTGCTGCTGCTGGTCGCGGCCGTGCTGTTTCGGCGCGGCTGGCTTACACTGTTCGGCCCCATGCTCTGGTACGACCTCGTCCGCACCGGCCGCCGCGTCCGAACCTACCTCATCCGCGGAGCCTACCTGCTCATCCTCCTGGCCGTCCTCTGGATGCTCTACCTGAACGCCTGGCCGCACGCCGGCTACCGCGGCGCCCCGCTCAACAGCCAGATCGCCCGCTTCGCCGAGAACTTCCTGTACACTTTTCTGACCACGCAGTACGTCCTCATGGTCCTGCTCACGCCGGCGTACACCGCCGGGGCCATCGCGGAAGAGAAACAGAAAAAGACGATCCAATTTATCCTCGCCACCGACCTGCGCAGTCACGAAATCGTCCTGGGCAAGCTGGGGTCGCGCATGGCGCATCTCGGTTTGCTGCTGTTGGCGGGGCTGCCGGTGTTGAGCGCGGTGCAGTTCCTCGGCGGCGTGGACCCGCACCTGATCCTGGCCGGCTTCGCGGGTACGGCCGTCACCCTGGCGAGTACCGCAGGCGTGGGCATCCTGGCCTCGGTGGTCGCCCGGCCGTCGCGGGCCGCGCTGTTCCTGGCATACGGCGCCGTCCTGGCGTATGTCGTGGTCTGCTGTTTGGGCCTATTCGTTCAGTCCTGGCTGCCCCGACAGCCGTTCTACGCCGGGGCCGCTACCGGCCCCTTTTCGATGGAAAATCTCATCGGGGTGATCGAGGCCGGCAACCCGGTCGTGGCCGTCCAGAATACTTTCAACAGCGCCGACCCGTTCGAGACGGCGCTGCTCCATTCGCTGGGCGCCTACGCCCTGTTTCACGGCGTCGTCGCGGTGGCAACCACGCTGACGGCCTCCGTCCTGCTGCGTCGGGCGTGTCTGCGCGAACCGCGGCCCATGTCCGTCAAGGCGGCGGCGCGACGGCCGCCCGTCGGCGACCGGCCGATGGTGTGGAAGGAGATTTACGCGGAACGCGGCCCGGCGCGGCGGTGGTTCGTGGTCGCGCCCATCGGCCTGCTCATCGGCGCCAGCATGATACCGCTGGTCTGGGGGTGGTACGAACGCTCCCAGTGGGAACATTCCTGGACCGCCTTGCGCGAATCCGTGAACATATGGGTGCGCATCGTCGGCACGGTTACGGCCTGCCTGACGCTCATCGGCGTCGGCGTCCAGGCGGCCTACAGCATCCGCGCCGAACGGGACCGCGAGACGTTCGACAGCCTGCTGACCAGTCCGCTGCGCAGCGAAGACATTCTCTATGGCAAATGGTTAGGAGCGATCCTGAGCGTCCGCTGGATGTTGCCGTGGCTGGCCTTCATCTGGGCGTTCGGCGTGCTCGGCTGCGGCCTGAACGTGCTGGCCGTGCCGCTGCTGGTCCTGGCCTGGTGCGTCTACGCGGCGGCGATGGCCAGCCTCGGCCTGTGGTTCTCGCTGGTCAGCCGCACGTCGTTGCGGGCCGTGCTGTACACGATCCTGGCGGCCGTGGGGTTGGCGGTCGGCCACTGGCTGATCTGGCTGCCGTGCGGCTGCCTCTCGCTGTGGCAGGGTTTTCCCGCCGAGGCCGGGCGGTTGCTCCTCACGGCCCAGGGCGGCCTGACGCCGCCGGCGGTTCTCGGCGGTTACTTCTCCTTCGGCTACGACGAACACATACCGTCCGACCTCTTCGGTCAGTTCATCGCCTTTGGCTTGTGCGGTCTCGTCGTCTGGGGCGTCTTCGCCTGGATGGTGTGGCAGGCGACGAACAACCGCTTCAAGCGCGACGGCGGCCGGATGGACTCCGGCGCGATCCGTTACCGCAAGCCGCCGCATCGGCTATCCTGAAAGGCGGTCGGGTCCGGCGCTGCTCTATAGAAAACCCGTCAGTCGGCGGCGAGCGGCGCGGCGTCAGCCCGCCGGTGTAGGATAGCGCCGCGGAACGGGTCCTACACCGGCGGGCTGACGCCGCGCCGCTCGCCAGGTGTTCTACAGAGCAGTCCGGCGCCCCTTTCGAGGCCTGGAGGACCAGGCCGCTTGCACTTTTGGAGGCGCGAGTATACTGACCATAGGGGGCGCACCTTCCACGAAGCTCCGGGCGCGGAGGTAGGCGATGAAATACATGACTCCCGAACTGCTGGCCCGCTACCAGTCGGAGGACGCGGATACCGCCCTGCAAGCCTATGAACAATGGGAGCAGGCCGGCGAGCGCTATCGGGCCGAGTTGTCCGTAGTTCGCCGGCAACTCCCCGAATCGGCCGTTGAGTTGATGGATCGCTTCCGCCTGCACGACGCCCGCGTCCTGTGGGCGGGAATCGGAGATGGCGCCCTGGCCATCGTGCTCCTGCTCGACGGCGAGGAAGGCGGCTTACAGATCGAATACGATTTGGCGGCCCCGGCGGCCGTCACCCCGCACCCCGAAATCGCGGAAGACTGTCCGGTCGAGTGGCTGTACGACGAATGGGGCCTGACGGACGGAGACGGCGGGGGCTCCTTCGTGCATTCCATCCTGTTCACGGATGGGGCGGAGCTGCGCCTCGTCTTCCGCAATCTCCGCTGGCGGCACTTTCCCAGGTCCATGTTCGTGGGCGTCCCCAACCCGCCTAGCCTGGCCGCGAACAAACTGGCGGAACTCGTGGCCGCATGACCACAGGCCATCGGGAAGAAACACGACGGCCGCCGGACCAGGCGGCTGTTTGTCCTGAGAACATGCAACGTCCTCATTTGCTGTTCGTGACCGGCAAGCTGGCCGAGACGGCCCTGCGGCGCACGCTCGACGACCTCGCCCCGCGCGCCGGCTTCGACTACAGCGTGGCCGTGCTGCCCATCACCGTCGCCGCCCTGGCCGCGGCGCCGTGGGTGGCCCGTCATCTGAGCGTCCCCGACGGGATCGATCGTGTGGTGCTGCCCGGCCTGTGCGCCGGCGACCTCGCTCCCGTGCAGGCGCTCACCGTCGCGCCGGTGGAGCGCGGCCCCAAGGACCTCCGGGACCTGCCCGACTTCTTCCGGACGGCCAAACCCGCCGCCACGGGTTACGGCGCTTACGACATCGCCATTCTCGCCGAAATCAACCACGCCCCGCGCCTGCCGCGTGAAGAACTGCTGACTCAGGCCAGGGCGTTACGGGCGGACGGCGCCGACCTCATCGACGTGGGCTGCGACCCCGGCGACGCCTGGGCCGGAGCCGGCGACGCGGTGAAGGCGCTGCGCGACGAGTGGCTGCGCGTCTCCATCGACAGCTTCAACCCGACCGAGGTTGAAGCGGCCGTGAAGGCCGGGGCCGAGTTGGTGCTGAGCGTCAACGGGGGCAACGTCGCGGCCGCCCGTTCGTGGGGCTGTGAGGTTGTGGTGCTGCCCGACGTGCTGGCCACACTGGAGGGGCTGGACCGTACCGTCGAAACGCTGACCGGCTGGGGCGTGCCGTTCCGCATCGACCCGGTGATCGAGCCGATCGGTTTCGGCTTCGCGGAGTCGCTGGGGCGCTATTTGGAGGTGCGCCGCCGCTACCCCGGCGCCGAGATGATGATGGGCGTCGGCAACCTGACGGAGTTGACCGACGCCGACTCGGCCGGCCTGAACGTGCTGCTGCTCGGCTTTTGCCAGGAAATTGGCGTCCGCAGCGTGCTGACGACGCAGGTCATCAACTGGTGCCGCGGCTGCGTGCGCGAGCTGGACCTGGCCCGGCGGCTGGTACACTACGCTTGCAAAGAGCGCGTGTTGCCGAAACACTTGGCGCCGGAGTTGGTGCTGTTGCGCGACCCGAAAGTACGGGAACACGGGGCGGCGGTGCTGGCCGACCTGGCGGCGCGCGTGACCGACCGCAATTATCGGCTATTCGCCGAAGGGGGCCGGCTGCACGTCCTGAACAACAAGATGCACCTGGAAGGGACCGACCCGTTCGCGCTCTTCGACGAGATGCAACGGCGCGACCCGGTGGATCCGTCGCACGCCTTCTACCTCGGCTGGGAGATGGCCAAGGCCGTGACGGCGCTGACGCTGGGCAAGAACTACACGCAGGATCAGGCGCTGCGCTGGGGCTTCCTCACCGTCCCCGAAGAGAGCCATCGGGCTAAAATGAAGGAGGAACACGGTAAACGGGACGAGGAAAGGCCGTCGAATGAACCACCCACCCCCGGAGACTGAGCCGGTTCGGCCGCTGGTCGAAGAGCTGACGCCGGCGCCGGACCCGTGGGAAACGTTCCTCCGGCTGTCACACCTCCCCCATATCCTGTTTCTCGACGGCGTGGGCGGCCCTGCCGACCTGCGCCGCTATTCGTTCGTGACGGCGGCGCCTTTCGTCTGGACGACGTCCTGGCGCGGGCTGGTCCACGACAGCTTCACCGGACACTGGAAGACGAATCCCTTCTCCGTGTTGCACGGTTGGTTGTCGAACTGCCGCGCGGAAACGCTCCCCGGCCTACCGCCGTTCCAGGGCGGTGTGGCCGGGCTGTTCGGCTACGACCTGTGTCATCACATCGAGCGCCTGCCCCGGCCGCCCCGCGACGAGTTCGCGTCCCGCGACCTGGCGGTAGGCGTCTACGACTGGGTCGTCTCCTTCGACCACGCCCGGCGGCGGGCCTGGGTGATTTCCACCGGCCTTCAGGAGGGCGACCCCTCCAAACGGCCGACCCGCGCCGCGCGGCGGCTGAACTTCGTCGAGGGCCTTTTGACCGACGCGGCCGCCGTCCTCCCGCCCCGGCCGGCGGCCCCTTATACCATCAATCCCGGCCCCGTTTATCCGCTGCCCGGCGCGCCCGGCGTCTTCAGCAACTTCGACCGGCCCGGTTACCTGAATGCCGTCCGTCGCGCCGTCGAATACACCCACGCCGGCGACTGCTTCCAGGTCAATCTGTCGCAACGCCTGCTGCACCGGGCCGATGTACATCCGCTAGAGTTGTACCGCCGGCTGCGCGAGCGCAACCCCGCCCCCTTCGCCGGCTATTTCGACATGGGCGATTTCGTGATCGCCAGCGCCTCGCCGGAGCGCTTCCTCCGCGTCGAGAACGGCGAGGTCGAGACGCGGCCGATCAAGGGCACCAGGCCTCGCGGCGCCACGCCCGAAGAGGACCGCCGCCAACTCGACGACCTTTTGCACTCCGCCAAGGACCGTGCCGAGAACGTGATGATCGTGGACCTGCTGCGCAACGACCTCGGCCGCGTCTGCGCCTACGGCTCGGTGCGCGTGCCGGCCGTCTGCCGGCCGGAGACGTATGAACACGTGCATCATCTGGTGTCGGAGGTGGTGGGAAAACTACGGCCCGGGTTGACGGCGGTGGACCTGCTGCGCGCGGCGTTCCCCGGCGGCTCCGTTACGGGGGCGCCCAAGGTGCGGGCGATGGAGATCATCGCGGAGTTGGAGCCGACGGCGCGCGGCCCCTATTGCGGCAGCCTCGGCTACATCGGCTTCGACGGCTCGATGGACACGAACATCCTCATCCGCACGTTTACTGCCGGCCGCGGTTGGCTGCAATTCCCCGTCGGCGGCGGCGTCGTGGCCGATTCCGTGCCCGAGGACGAGTACGCCGAGACGATGCACAAGGCCGAAGGGATGTTGCGCGCCCTGCGGGTCCGGTGAGCTTGCAACACGATTTACGCGCCGAGATTTCGAGGTCAGTGGTTGGCGTCGTTCTTGCCGCCCGGCTCCTGCATCGAGTGCTCGCCTTTGCCCTCGTAGTCGCCGAGCCGGCGCTTCGGGTCGTGTTCCTGGGCGGAGGCCACTTCGCCGGCCGACCGTCCCACGTCCTTTTCCGCCTCGCCCGTCTTCTCGCCCGGCCCACGGTGCGGCTGATTGCCGGGGGGTACCGGGCCTTCGTGTTTCTTCTTGTGTGCCATGAGGGAATCGCCTTTCCATCCGGTTCGGGCGAACTGCCGGCGAAGAATACAGCAGTTTGCGTGCCGGGCTTGCGGGAAAGCCGTCACCGAGGGCGGCCTTCCCGCGCCCCGCCCCACGATTTTTTTGCGTCCGCTGTTCCCCGACGCCTAGAGATGAGTTAGACGGCCGGCGCTGATGGTCGGCGGCGGCCGGAACGGAAACCGAACGGTAGGAGTACCAATCATGGCGGAAATGACTTCGAGAATCGCGTCCATGGCTGCGACGAGACCGGAAGGCTCGCGGCCGGAGCACGCCGAAGGCGCGGTGGCGCGGACCATCGAACAGCAGACGGCCAAACTGCCTTCCGACCTGTTTCTGTGGGCGGCCGGCGCCTCCATCATCGGCTCGCTCTGCCTGCAATTCAGCGGCCGGCAGCACGACGCCCTGTTCGTCGGCCAGTGGGCGCCGACGTTCCTCCTCCTGGGCCTGTACAACAAGATCGTGAAGGTGGCCGGCTCCGATTCCCAGGCGGCGACCTCGCGCCCCTTCCCCGGCGGCTACGCCTCGGGCGGCGGCGTGTGACGGAAGGACGGCGTTAGCGGAGCCGTGACCGTCAGGGAGCGGTGAGGTTCCTCGACCTCACCGCTCCCTGACGGTCGCGGCCCTGTTCAAGCGATTGCGTCCGGCCGCGAACCAGCGTAAACTGCATCCTTCGCCACCCGCCCGAACAGGATGCGCAATTTCTATGACGCTCCGTCTCCCCCGCCGCCCGGCGCTCGTCGTGCTGCCCTTCCTGATGGCCCTGCCGGCCGCCGGGGCCGAGCCGGGACCGTCGTTCGATAAACAGGTCGCGCCTCTGCTCCAATCCCGCTGCCTCAAGTGCCACAATCCCGCCAAGGCGCGCGGCGACCTCGACCTGACCACGCGGGCCGTCTTGCTCAAGGGCGGCGAGGCCGGGGTCGTGGTCGCGCCGGGCAAGTCCGGCGACAGCCTGCTCTTCGCCAAGGTCCGCGACGGCAAGATGCCGCCCGGCCAGCCGCTCGCGGAAAACGAAGTCGAGTTGATGCGCCGCTGGATCGACGCCGGCGCCCCGTGGACGGAAGGGCTGGCCCTCAAACCGCCGGCCGGGACGGAAAAAGGACGCGCCGGCCCCGACTGGTGGTCGCTCCAGCCGATCCGCCGGCCCGCCGTCCCGGCCGTGGGAAACCGCGACTGGGTGCGCAACCCCATCGACGCCTTCATCCTGGCGGCGCTCGAAGCCAAGGGGTTGTCGCCGGCCCCCGAGGCGGATCGGCGGACGCTGATCCGCCGCGTCACGTTCGACCTGATCGGGTTGCCCCCCACGCCGGAGGAGATCGACGCCTTCCTCAAGGACGACGCCGACGACGCCTATGAGAAGGTGGTGGACCGCCTGCTGGCGCGGCCGGAGTACGGCGAGCGCTGGGGCCGCCACTGGCTGGACGTGGTGCGCTTCGCGGAGAGCCACGGCTACGAGGAGAACACGCTGCGGCCCGACGCCTGGCCGTACCGCGATTACGTCATCCGGGCGTTCAATGACGACATTCCCTATCCCCGTTTCGTCCGCGAGCAGCTGGCCGGCGACGTGGCGCCCGGCGGCGATTACCTGACGCGGGCGGCGACGGGCTACCTCGTCGGCGGGCCGCACGACATGGTCGGCAACGGCGTGCCGGCCGAACGACTCCAGCAGCGCATGAACGACCTGGCCGACATGGTTTCCCTGGCGGGGACGACGTTCCTCGGCCTGACAGTCGGCTGCGCCCGCTGCCACGACCACAAGTTCGACCCGATCACGCAGCGGGACTTTTACGGGATGCAGGCCGTGTTCGCCGGCGTCGAGCACGCCGAGCGGCCCATCCAGTCGGGCGACACCGAACAGCGCCGCCGCGAGGCCGCGGCGCTGCGCGCCGAACTGACGCTGCTGGACGGTCAGATCGACGAGCAGGGGCCGTTGGCGGCGGAGTCCGGCGCGGCGCCGAACCGGCCGCCCGTCAACCCGCGCCGCAACGTCGAACAGTTCCGCCCTATCGAGGCCCGGTATGTGCGCTTCACGGTCGCCGCCACGGCCGACGGCTCGGAGCCGTGCATCGACGAGCTGGAAGTGTACGGCCCGGACGCCCCGTCGGAAGACCTGGCGCTGGCGGGCCGGGGCGCCAGGGCGTCGGCGTCGTCGGTCTACCCGAACAACCCGTTCCACACGATCGAACACCTCATCGACGGCCGCGTGGGCAACGGCTACAGCTGGATTTCGCGCGAACCCGGCAAGGGCTGGGCGCAGGTCGAGCTGCCGAAAGCCGCGACCGTGTACCGCGTCGTCTGGGGCCGCGACCGCGAGCGGAAGTACGCCGACCGCCTGGCGCGCGACTATCGCATCGAAGTTTCGACCGACGGCGACAAGTGGACGACCGTGGCCGGATCGTGGGACCGCCTGCCCATCGGCCAGGCGCCGCCCGCGCCGCCGGAAGACCTGCGCGAGTTGCTGGACCGGCGGCGGCAGACGGCGGAGCGCCTGGCCGCCCTGGAAAAGCCGCTCATGGCCTACGCCGGCGTATTCCGCGCGCCGGACCCGACGTTCGTCCTGAAGCGCGGCGACCCGCAGCAGAAGGGCGAGCCGGTCGGCCCGTCGGGCGTCGGGGCGGTGGCGCCGGCGTTCGTGCTGAAACCGGACGCCACGGAGCCGGAAAGGCGCTTGACCCTGGCCGACTGGATCGGCAGCCCGGACAACCCGCTGCCGGCGCGGGTGATGGTCAACCGCGTCTGGCACTACCACTTCGGCCAGGGCGTCGTGCGGACGCCGAGCGATTTCGGCTACAACGGCGACCGTCCGTCACACCCGGAACTGCTCGACTGGCTGGCGTCCGAGTTCCAGGCCGGCGGTTGGAGGCTCAAGCCGCTGCACCGGCTGATCGTGTTGTCGAGCGCCTACCGGCAGTCCACGCGCTACGACGAGAAGGCGGCGGCCGCGGACGCCGACGACCGGCTGCTGTGGCGCCGGGCGCCGCGGCGCCTGGAGGCGGAGGCGATCCGCGACGCGGTGTTGCGGACGAGCGGCGCCCTGAACCCGGCGCGCGGCGGCCCCGGTTACAATATTTGGGACTATTCAGGATACGTTATTGTATTCAATCCCAAAAAGGCGCTGGGGCCGGACGAGTTCCGGCGGATGGTCTACCAGTTCAAACCGCGTTTGCAGCAGGACCGGACGTTCGGCGCCTTCGACTGTCCCGACGCCACGCAGACGACGCCGCGGCGCAGCACGTCCACGACGCCGTTACAGGCGCTGAACCTGCTCAACGACCCGTTCGTGCTGGACCAGGGCGAGCGCTTCGCGGCCCGGCTGCGCACGGAGGCGGGCGACGCCGTGCCGGGTCAGGTGCGGCGGGCTTTCCGACTGGCGTTCGGCCGCGACCCGTCGGAAGGGGAGGCGAAGGCGTCGGAGAAGCTGGTGCGGGCGCACGGGCTGGCGACGTTCTGCCGGGCGCTGTTCAACGCGAATGAGTTCGTATTTGTGGATTGAAGTGAGGGACTGCGGCCCTGTCCGGCCTTACGCCTTCGCCGCTTGCCCGCCGAACGCGACGGGTAACGCTTCCAACCCGCGTAACACCAGGCCGCGCCGCCAACGCAGCGCGTCGGGCGCCACGGCCAGCCGCAGGCGCGGGGCGCGATCCAGGAGCGTGCGGATCGCGATTTGCCCTTCCATGCGCGCCAGGGACGCTCCTAAACAGAAGTGGATTCCCAGGCCGAAGGCGAGGTGCCGGTTCGGTTCGCGGGCCACGTCCAGCGCGTCCGGGTTCGGGAACTGCCGTTCGTCCCGGTTGGCCGAGGCGAGGGCGGCGAGGACCACGGCGCCGCGTGGGATCGTCGTCCCGCCCACCTTAACGTCCTCGCGCGCGTAGCGTTCGGTCGCGGTTTCGACGGGGCTGTGGAAACGAAGCAGCTCTTCCACCGCCGACCGGATGAGCGACGGATTTTTTCGGAGTTTTTCCATCTGGTCCAGATGTTCCAGGAGCGCCAGCACGCCGTTGCCGATCAGGTTGACGGTGGTTTCGTGCCCCGCGATCAGTAGGAGGAAAATCATCGCCAGCAGTTCGTCCCCGCTCAGCGGTTGCCCCGCCTCCTCGGCCCGCACCAGCGCGCTCACCAGATCGTTGCCGGGGGCGACCCGCCGGGCGGCGATCAGGTTCCGGATGTATCGCATGAACTTCCAGATGGTCGGGATGGCCATCAACCGGCCCGTGGCGGACGAGGAGGAGGCCACGATATGGTTCGACCAGCGGTGGAAGCCGTGCCGATCTTTCGCCGGTATGCCCAGCATCTCGGCGATGATCGTGGTCGGCAGCGGCAGGGCGTAGTCCCGAATCAGGTCCATGCCGTCCCGCCCCCTAACCTTATCCATAAGGTCGTTAGTGATCGTCTCGACGCGACCGCGCATCCCTTCGACGATCTGCGGCGTGAACGCCTTGTGGACCAAGGCGCGCAGGCGCGTGTGGGCCGGCGGGTCCACGTCGAGCATGTTGTGCGTCAGCGGCTCGAACATGCGTAGGGTGAACGGCTCGATCATGCGCACGGCCCAGGACCGCCCGGCGAACAGCCCCTGCGACCAGGCGGCCAGCTTGTCCTTGCTAAAGCGTTCGTCCTTGAGGACGGCCGCCACGTCGTCGTAGCGGCTGACGAGCCAGGCCGTGCGCCCGTCCGGCAAGGCCAACCGGAAGACCGGCGCCTCGGCGCGCAATTGGGCGTAAAATGGATAGGGATTGACCTTGAAAGCCGGGTTGGCGATATTGACCGCCCCGTCTATCCGATTTGGTTCGGAGGATCGTCCCATCGCGCGACTCCCTACGGGCGCGGGACGTGTCCGCGTCGCGCCGCCGGGGACTTATGATAGGAACGGCCGGCCGCCTTGCTACGGGTCATCGGTCGTGGGCGGCGGGCGCAGCGTCGCCACCAGCGGCGTTTCGCCGTCCGCGTCGGCGAGCAGCTTGGCAAGCTTCCGCCCGCTCAGGACGTAAATGCGGCGGGCGGTTTCGTCGGTGAGGTAGATGCGTTTCCCATGGACGAGCACCCCGGTCAACCGACTCCCCGAGTCGGCGACGGTAAGGCGGACCAGGACCCTACGGGAACAGGGACCCACGACGGCCATTTCGCCGTTGTTGCGATTGACCGACAGGAGCCGGCCCTTGAAGAACGCCAAGGCCGCCGGATCGGCCCACCGCGAGTCGGTCCTCCTTGAATCCGGTTCAAATGAGATGTCGTAAAGGCGTTTCAGCTTCGCGGCGTCGATCACCCGGATTCCCGCGGCGGACTGGACCATGCCGACGTAAAGGAGGCGGCCGTCGGGGGAGGGGAGGATGCTCGCCGGGATGCCGTCGTCGCTGGCGCCGGCGTCGTTGACCTCCGCGAGGTAGACCGTCCCGGCGTAGCGGCGGTGGCGTAGGTCATACACGGCGAGGAAGGAGTTGCCGCCCGGGTGTTCCTTGCGGTCGGGGGTCTTGCCGCCGCGCTGGACGCCCAGATAGAGTCGGCCGCCGTCCGGGGAGAGGGCGACGGCGCCGATGCCATGACCGCCCGCGGGATAGGGCACAGTCCTGTATTCGTAGGTTTCCGCGTCAATGACGTAGAACTCGTTCCGCTCATTGCTGGCGTAATAGACGGTCTTACGGTCGGCCGAGACGGCGAAGATACCCGATCCGCCAAGGGGCAGGCGCTTGACGACCCACATCGTCGGGGCGTCGAAGACCACGACGTATTCGCTGAAGAGCTGGCCGACGAACAGCTTGCCGTCGGCCGCGACCATGTCTCCGGGCGGGCAACGGAACAGTGTGCGCTTTTTCCCGACTTCCCTGCCGTCCTCGACGACAGGTTCGGCGGTTTCGCGGGCGTCGAGGTACGTCTGCCTTGTCAGCCGCCTTGTCCGGGCGTCGAACTCGCTGAGGCTCGCCGCGCCGAACGAGCTGACGAATAACCCGTCGTCGCGGGCCAGAAGGCCGCTCGGGGCGCCGTCCACTTTTATCATCCGCACGGGGAGGACAACCGGTGCGGGCGGCGCGTCGGCGCGGCCGAGGAAAAGGAGCAATGCGGCCAGGCCGACGGAAACCATGGGAGGTGCTTCGGGTGGTTGGAATGGACGCCCCAGACGCTCTAAAGACGAACGAGGCGCGCGGCGATAACGGCGAGACGGGCGCCGGATTGCCGACGTCAGCGGACGTTGAGGGCGACGAGTTCCGCCGCGTCCGGCCGCCCTTCGCGCGGCATCAGCGTCGGCGGGACCTCCAGCCTGCCGGTGAGAAGGTCGCGCTCCAGCCGGTGGCCCGTCACGTCCCGGAGGTGCGCAACCGTTTCCCCGCCGAAACGGCGGCCGATCATTTCGAGGTATTGAGGATTGGTATAGTATTTGAGAAACGCCTCGTCGCGGAAGCGCAGCACCTCGTGGGCGGGGAGGTGCCGCGTCGGCAGCGGCAGACAGTCGCGCGAGTGCTGCGAATAGCCGGTCCACTTCTCCGGCAGCGGCGCGCCGCGGCTCGCGGCCAGGGCGTACAGCGGCGAGCCGGGGTAGGCCATCGCCGAGTAGAAGTTGGCGAACTCGCAGTTGAGGCCGACGGCCAGGTCCAGCGTCGCTTGCATCGTGTCCGCGTCGTCCTCCGGCAGGCCGAAGATGTAGTTGCCGATCACGTTGATGCCGGCGCCGCGGATCTGCTCGACGACCCGATAAACCTCGTCCTGGCCGAACGCCTTGTCCACGTCGGCCCGGACGCGGCCCGCGCCGGCCTCGACGCCGACGGCCAGCCAGTTAAAGCCCGCCGCCTTCAACTTCTCCAACATCCCGTCCTTGATCGTGTCCACGCGGGTGTAGGCCCAGATGTTCAAATCGTAACGCCGCTCGATGAGGCGGTCGCAGATGCCGAGGACGTGCCGGCGGTTCAGCACGAACATCTCGTCGGCGATCTTGAGGTTGCGGACTCCATAGCGCTCGACCAGCAGGCCGATCTGATCGACGACGATTTCGGGGTCCCAGGTGCGGTAGGTGTTGACGGACCCCTTATAGCCAGCGGCCTCTTCACCGCTCTTGAAAGGCGCTTGAATGCAGCAGAACGAGCAGTGGTAGGGGCAGCCGAGCGTCGTGTAGAGGGCGGCGTAGGGCTGGCGGTCGAGGCCGCCCAGGCAGTGCCAATTGTGGGCGCGGTATTTCGCCATCGGCAGCAGGTCCCAAGCGATTCCGGGCATCCGGCCGTCGAGGTCGGCGAGCAGCGGAGCGTCCGGCGTGCGGCGCGGCCGGCCGTCCTGGCGATACCACAAGCCCGGCACGCGGCCGAGATCGGGCGCCAGCGTCTTGAGCGCCGCGACCAAGCCGACGAGGGTGCTCAGCCCTTCGCCGGCGGCGACGAAATCGGCGTCCTCCTCGCGCAGGGTGCGCTCGGGCAGGGCGGCGACGTGGCCGCCGACGAGCAGCACCGGCTGTTCCGGTGAAAGTTCTTTGATCGCCGTGCAGACCTGGCCGGACGCGGTCATGATCTGCGTCGAGGCCGACGGTTGATGTCCGTAGACCACCACGGCGGCCAGCACCGGGTTGAGGTCTTCGACGCGATCGGCCACCTCGGCGGCCGCGAGTTCGTCCGCCTCGGCGTCGATGATCTCGACCGACAGGCCGTTTCGCCGGCAGAACGTCGCCATCAGGCCGGCCCAGACCGGGTTCTCCACGGCCGCCAGCTTCGCGCTCAGCGACTGATAGACCTGCGTGCGGCTGCCGGGGTTGATGAGCACTAAGTCGAGCTTTTTCGTCGTTGTCATGTTGCCGCCTCACTCGCTCGCCAGGCCGTTCAACAGGTCGCACAACCGCAGAACCTTGCCGCGCTCCAGCGACGGGTAATTGCCAATGTAGCATCCGTAAAAATGCACATGGTCGGCGTGGGGGTACTTCCGCCACTCGTCCGACCCCAGGAGTTTGCGCAGGTACGGCTGACGGACCTGATTGCCGCCGCCGGCCGTGCCCCGGCGGAACTCGACGTCGTGTTCGCGCAGGGCCGTCACCACGCGCCGCCAGAGGCCGGCGTCGGCGTCCTTTAGAATCAGCGTGAGGGCGTAATTGCTGCTGCCTTCCGTCACGAAATCCGTGCGGTAGAGCGTGGGGTCGAGGTTCGCCAGGAAAAGCCGCAGGTTCTCCGTGCGGCGGCGGACGCCTTCGTTCAGCCGCGGCAGCTGCGACCGGCCGACGACCGCGTTGATCTCCGTGCTGCGCACGTTGTAGCCGGGGCAGGCGAAGATGAACTCCGGGTTAAGTTCCGGGTACTCGTCGGCGTATTCCCTTTTGCGACTAACCGAATCCAGTTCGCGCACCATGCCGTGCGAGCGCAGCATCCGGACGGTCTCGTAGAGGTCGGCGTTGTTGGTGCAGACCATGCCGCCTTCGATGGTGCTCAGGTGGTGGGCGTAGTAGAAGGAGAAGTTGGAGGCCAGGCCATACGTGCCGACCTTGCGGCCCTCGAAAACGGCGCCGTGCGACTCGCAAACGTCCTCCAGCAGGGGGACGCCACGGCGCCGCAACTCGTCCAGCAGGCGGCGGCTCAGGGCGTTGTAGCCGAGGACGTGCGTCAGGAAGACCGCCCGCGTCCGTGGCGTGATCCGCGCTAACACCTGTTCCACGTCCATGCCGAGAGTGCGCGGGTCGATGTCCACGAAGACTGGCTCGAAGCCGCAGTGCAGCACCGCCGCCACGTCGGAAACCCAAGTGATCGTCGGCACGATCACCTCGCCGCCGGGGCCGTTCAACTCCTTCAGCGCGGCCAGCGTCAGCAGATTGGCGGACGAACCGGAGTTGACAAAGACGCTGTGCCTGACGCCCAGCCACTCCGACCACTCCTCCTCGAAGGCGCGGACGTTGGAGGCCTGCGTCAGCACGGGGTCTTCCGCCCGCAGCAGGTCGCAAACGGCGTCGAGGTCCTGGCGGGCGATGTTGTTCCGCATCAGCGGCCAGTCCAGGCCGGTCGCGCGGACGGCGGGTGTCGCTGGCATCAGAATGGCCCTCTGAATTCGATGCTCTCGGGTTCCGGGAGTTCGTCGGGAATCCAGCCGGTCGGGGCGCCTTCCACCAGATCGCGGGCGGCGGCGGCGATGGTGCGGGCGTCGGGATAGAAGAGTTTTTCGAGCGCCGGAGTCGTCGGGCAGGGGGTCGGGGCGAAGCCCATGCGGCGGAGGCGCAGGTCGCGGACGCCCTGGAGCCGTTCCGCCGCCTGGGCGACGATCTCGGCGGCGGCGCCGCAGCAGAGCCAGCCGGTGTCCACCACCAGCAGCCGGCCCGTCCGCTCGACCGCCTCGGCGATCGTGTCCATGTCCAGCGGACTCAGCCACACCGGATCGATCACCTCCGCGTTGATTCCCACCTCCTCCAAAAGGCGCTTCGCCCGCAGACACTCCACCTGCATGTACGAGATTCCGACCAGGGTGACGTCTTCGCCGGCGGCGGTGACGCGGGCCTTGCCCGGCCGGACGGCGTAAGGTCCTTCGGGAACAAAACCCTTTTGGAAGTGCAAAAGGCGGTGCTCGACGTAGAGCACCGGATCGTCGTCGCGGACGGCGGCGATGAGGCAGCCTTTGGCGTCGTAGGGCGCGGCGGGGGCGACCACCTTGAGGCCGGGGACGTGCATGAACATACTGTGCAGGCCTTGCGAGTGCTGCGCCCCCTGGCCCCAGCTCTTGCCGATCATCGACCGCACCACCAGCGGCACGGAGGCGCGGCCGCCGTACATGTACCGGCCCTTGGCGGCGACGTTGACGATCTGATTCATCGCCAGCATCAGGAAGTCCATGCGGATGTGGACGTGGATCGGCCGCAGACCCGCCAGCGCCATGCCGACAGCCGCCCCGGTCATGGCGTCCTCGGACAGCGGCGTGCCGAAGACGCGCTCCGGGCCGTACTTCTCCGCCAGGCCGCGCGTCGTCCCCTGGATGGCCTTGGGGTCGTCCACGTCCAGCCCGAACAGGATCACCGACGGGTCGCGGGCCATCTCCTGGTCGGTCGCCTCGCGCACGGCCTCGACGTAGGACAGCGTCCGGCCCGCGGGCGGGTCGGTCTGAGACTGCTTTCTCTTCTTTTCGCGCCCGATTACTCGCTCATCCAACAAGGGGTGCGGCGGCATGGGGTTCCTCCTTGAAGACGTCTCGGGTGAGTTCCGCGGGTCCAGGGAAGGGACTGGCCTCCGCCCGGGCGAAGGCGTCGGCGATTTCGTCGGCAACTTCCCGCTCGATCCGCGCCCGCTCCGCGGCGTCGATCGCTTCGGCCAGCAGGCGAACCGGGTCGGCCGCCATCCAGGACTCGGCCTCCGCCTCCGTGCGGTAGCCGAGGTGATAGTCGCTGCCGGGGCCGACGTGCTCGCGCCAGCGGTAGGTCATCGCCTCCAAAAACCACGGACCCTCGCCGGCCCGAACGCGGGCCGCGACCTCCCGCGCCTTCTCCAGGACGGCGATCACGTCGTTGCCGTCGATCCGTTCCGCCGGCATCCCGTGGGCGCGGGCGCGTTCGCAGATCGCGGGCCGACCTTGCCGGCGGCTCTGGTGCGTGTGGATGGCGTAGCGGTTGTTTTCACAGATAAAAAGGATGGGCAGACACTTCAGAACGGCGAAATTTAGCGTCTCGGCGAAAACGCCTTCCTCGGTGGCCCCGTCGCCGAAGAAGCAGCCGACGATGGCGTCTTGCCGGCGGTAACGAAGGGCGTAGGCATAACCGGCCGCGTTGGCGATGATGGTGCCGACGACGGCGGACGTGCCCATCATGCCGGCTTCGGGGGCGATGAGGTGCATCGAGCCGCCCTTGCCGCCGCAGCAGCCGGCGGCCCGGCCGTACAACTCGGCCACCATCGCCGCCATGTCGCCGCCCTTGGCCAGATAGAGGGCGTGGCCGCGGTAGGTGCCGAACACCACGTCTTGCGGCCGCAGCGCCTCGCAAACGCCGACCGACACCGCCTCCTGGCCGATCGACAGGTGGACGGGGCTTTTGATCTTGTCGGTGGGGTAGACGCGGGCGATTTCTTCCTCAAGGCGCCGGATGCGGTACAGCGCCCGGTAGAGCCGCGCGGACATGGTGGTCGTCCCCCTGCGTCAGGTGTTGCGAAAACCAGTGGTACGTTTCGGACAAGGCCGACCGGAAATCGGTGGAAGGCCGCCAGCCGAGGGCGAACAGTTCGCCCGAATCGAGCCGCTTCAACGGGGCGCCGTCCGGCCTGCCGGCGTCGAACACGATCCGCCCCCGGTAGCCGACGATGTCCGCGACGGCGCGGGCGGCGTCGGCGACGGACAGGTCCGCCCCGCCGCCGAGATTGATCGGCGCCTCGCCGTCGTAGCGGTCCATCACGAACAGGCAGGCGTCGGCCGCGTCCTTGGAATACAGGAACTCGCGCCGCGGCGAACCCGTGCCCCAGACGATCAGTTCGGGTTCGCCGCGTCGCTTGGCCTCGTGCGCCCGCCGCATCAGGGCCGGGATGACGTGGCCGCTGTCGGCGCCGAAATCGTCGTGCGGGCCGAAGGCGTCGGCGGGGATCGCCGCGATGAAGCGGGCGCCGTACTGCCGGCGGTACGCCTGGCACAGCCGCAGCCCGGACAGCTTGGCCGTCGCATAGGCCTCGCTCGTCGGCTCCAACGGCCCGGCCCCCAGCGATTCCACGCGGAGCGGCTGCGGCGCGTGCTTCGGGTAGGTACACGAACTGGCCATATAAAGGAGTTTAGATACCCCATGTTCGTGAGCCGCGCGGAGGACGTGCGTGGCGGCGAGCAGGTTGTCGAGCATCAAGTCGGCCGGCCGCGTCCAGTTCAGCTGGATGCCGCCGGACTTGCCGCCGGCGAAAAAGACGTATTCGGGCTGCGTCTCGCCGAAGAAATCGTCCACCTGTCCCGCAACGGTGAGGTCGGGTTCGTCCGGCGGTTCGCCGACGACGTTGCGAAAGCCGGCGCCGCGCAGGGCGTCGCGGATCGCCGCCCCCAGCAGCGTCGCGCCCCCGGCCACGAAAATGCGCGTCTCCCGGTTCATGCGGCCTCCGGTTCGACCGCGCCCGCGAAGCACCATTCTTTGAACGGGTCGGCCGGGTTGAGCCGCCGCGCCCGATCCGCCTCCCGATAATCCACCCCCGGCTCGTAGACGATAATCTGGCTGCCCGCCGACTCGAACTCGAACGGAACGTGAATCCGGCCGTCGAGCGCGTCGAGGACGGCTCGGTGTCGATCCGGCGGCGCGAACAGCAGCAAAAAGCCGCCGCCTCCGGCCCCCGTTAGCTTGCCGCCGAGGGCGCCGGCCGACCGCGCCCGCTCGTACAGCGCATCGACCTCCCGGTTGGAGACCGCGGCGCTAAGGCCGCGCTTGACCTGCCACGCTTCGTGAAGCAGATCGCCAAAGGCACCGATGTCCGTGTCGCTCGCCAGCACGTCGATGCTCTCCTCGACCAGCTCCTTGAGGACGAAGAGCTGGCGGCGCGACTCGATGCCTTCGACGTAGCTGCGGGCCACGTCGGCGGCCGTCCGCGCGATGCCGGTGTAGACGAGCATCAGGTGGGCCTTCAACTCCGTCACGCGCTCGGCGGGCAAGACGAGCGGGGCGTTTTCGATCTCGCCGTCCGGGTGGAACTGGACGTGCCGCAGACCGCCGTAGGCCGCCATCACCTGGTCCTGCGAGCCGACGGTCTCCCTGAGCACTTCCTGTTCGATATGGATGCTTTCGCTCGCCAGCCGGCCTTTCGTGACCCTCTCGCCGCGCAGGGCGTACAGGGCGTGCAGCAGGCCGACGGTACACGCCGAGCTGGAACCCATGCCGCTGCGGGCGGGCAGGTCGCCGTCGTGGTGCAGCTCGACGCCGCGGTCGATCCGCAGATGGCGCAGCGTTTCGCGGACGGCGGGGTGGCGGATCTCGTCGATGGTGGCGCAGGTCTCGATCTTGCGGTAGACGATGCGGAAGCGGTGCTCGAAGAAGGGCGGCAAATAGCGGCAAGAGAGATAGCAATATTTGTCGATGGACGCGGCCAGGACGGCGCCGCCGTGCCGGCGGTACCAGCCGGGGTAGTCGGTCCCGCCGCCGAAGAAGGAGATCCGGAAGGGGGTTCGGCAGATGATCATTCCTTGACCTTCGCCGGGAAAGCGATTTCCCGCCGCCCCGGCGATCCATCGCCGGGAGCTTGCGCGCGGTACAGGGCCGATGTTAGCAGTCCCCTCCTATCCCATAGACCGGGCCGCGCTGTCAAGGCGGGTTTTCCGGGCGGGCGCGGCGAACGGGGCGAACAGCCACCTCCAGGGCTGGAGGACGGCTTGGACGCCGCCGCGCAGGGCGCGCACGAGGGCATGCTCTTTCGCGGACAACCGAAGGGCGTCGCCTTCGAGCTTGGCCAGCGCGCGGGCGGTTTCGTCCAGTCGGGCCGCCAGGATCGCGGTCTGCTCACGGGCGTCGCGGAGGTCGGCCTCCAGCGACCGGAGACGGGCGGCGGCCCCGTCCAGGACGTGCCGGGCCACGCGCTCCCTTAACTCCGCCAATGTGGACGCGGTGAAGCACGCGCCTTCTTCCCGCAAGCGATTTAGTGCCGCCTCGCCGGCTTCCCAAAGATTGACGTGGGCCGTGTCGCGCGACAGGGCAAACAGCCGGCCGCGGTGGAAGACGATGCGGTATCCGTGATGGTCTTCGACGAGAAGACGGTGCGCCAGGGGGAACGTCGCTTCCTGCCCCAGCACGCGCGACAGGTCGGCGTCGTTCAATTCCCCCCGGAACAAAAGCGGATCGGATAAGGGACCGTTCGAGGGAGCGGAGGCCGCCGGCTCGAGGACCGCCCGCCACTCGGGCGGCGGCTTCAGGCCGAAGTGCTCCTCCAGGAAGGCGGCCAGTTCCACGGCGCGGTCGTGGAGCAGCCGGTGTAGGAATCGGCCGAGACTCGGGGGAAGTTCGCCGGGCGGGCCGGGCAGGATTCGTTCCGTCAGGGGGAAAGGGGAAAGGTCCACGTCGGGGTTGACGCCCAGAAAAGCAAAAATGTCGCGCAGCAGGGCCGCCGGGTCGCGCGCGATGGATTCGTAGAAACCGACGTACATCTGTTCACGCGGGAAGACGGACGACCAGCGGCGCAGCTGTCCGAGGTAATCGCCGCTCGAAAACGGCCAGTCGTGGATAAAGTTCGCCCGCCATTGGGCGTCGGGTACGGGCGCCCCGTCGGTGCGCCCGGCGAAATTGGCTTCCCCATAGCGGTGGTTATGCCTGGCGTGGGACCAGGCACGGCCGACCGGCTCGCGCATCAGGAAGATGAGTTTCACCTCCGGAAAGAGGCGGCGGACCAGCCGGATCCTCTTGACAGGGAGGATGGCGTAGGAAGGCGACGCCTCGCCCTTCGCTCGTCCCTCCGCGGGGCCGAAATGGTCCAGATACCAGCCGAGGTCGAGCCACCGATGGAAGGAGCTAAAGTATTTGACTTCTTTGATGTCCGGGACGAACACTTGGAGATGGAGGCGGAGGTTGGCCGCCAGCCAGGTGGACCCGGTTTTGGGAGGCGAAATGACCAGGAAGTCCGGCCGGAGCGCGGCGAGCCGGTCGGCGGGGAAGGCAAGGTCGTTCATGGTGGGGCGAATCTAGCACACCCGGCGGAGGAAGGGCAATGCGAGTGCCCGATCCGGCAACTCGGCCCCGTGGCGGCACACGCTTCGCATTGAGAAGCCGTGCGCCCCTCTCGCGCCGCGGCGGGACGATCCGGGGTCGTGATCGGCTCGAAGAATCCCTTGCGCGGTTGTGGGCGGTGTCGCATGCGTGTCTTCCGTACACTATTGTGGGCCAGGCTGAAGGAGGTCGGGCTGCCGTTCTTCCGATCCGGGCAGCGCCGTCTCGCCTTCCTCGCCCTCGGCCTGCTGGTCGCGCTGCTGCTCACCGTCAACGGACTCAACGTCGTTAACAGCTACGTCGGCCGCGACATGATGACCTCGCTGGAACGGCGTAACATCTGGTGGTTCTACGGCCTCGCCGGCATGTTGGCGGGCGTGTTCGCCGCTTCCACCGTCGTGGAGGTCTTCGCGCAGTACGTCGAGCAGCGCCTGGGGCTGTTCTGGCGCGACTGGCTGACGCGGCGGTTTCTCGACCGTTACCTGGCTCACCGCGCCTACCGCCGCCTGGGCGAGGACGCTCAAGTCGATAACCCCGACCAGCGCATCAGCGAGGACGTCCGCACCTTCACCGCCTCGACGCTCTCCTTCGCCATTCTTCTGTTCAACGCCGTGGTGACGTTCTGCGCCTTCGCCGGCGTCCTGTGGTCGATCACGCCCTGGCTGTTCCTGGCGGCGGTGGTTTACGCGGCGGTCGGTTCCCTGGGGACCGTTTTGCTGGGCCGCCGGCTGGTCGAACTGAACAATCTCCAACTCAAAAAGGAGGCGGACTTCCGCTACGGGCTGGGCCGCGTCCGCGAGCACGCCGGGACCGTCGCCCAGCTCGGCGGAGAAGAAGAGGAGAAAACTCGGCTGGGCGGTAGGCTGGCGGTGCTGGTGACCAATTTCCGGTCGATCATCGTCGTCAGCCGGAACCTGAGCTTCTTCACCACGCTCTACAATTACCTGCCGCAGATCATCCCGGCGCTGCTGGTGGCGCCGCTGTACGTCTGGGGCGGCTTCCAGTTCGGCGCCGTGACGCAGGCGGCCATGGCGTTCAGCCAGCTGCTCGGGGCGTTTTCGCTAATCGTGACGCAGTTCCAGAACCTGTCGTCCTACGCCGCCGTGGTCGGCCGGCTCGGCGTGCTCTGGGAAGCCACCGAACCCGTCGCGGCGGAGACAAGGAGACAAGGAGACGAGGACAAGGCGACGGAAGGGCCGTCCTTGTCTCCTCGTCTCCTCGTCTCCTCGTCTCCTCGTCTCCTCCCACCCGGCCCCGCCGTCGAGATCGTTCCAGACGGGCGGCGGTTGTCGTATGAAGGGGTGACGCTGTGGACGCCGGGGGAGCGCCGCGTGCTGGTGCGCGACCTCACCCTGGACGTGCCGGAAGGGAAGCGGCTCGTGGTGACAGGCCCGAGCGGCTCCGGCAAGACGGCGCTGCTGCTGGCCGCCGCCGGGCTGTGGGGCGCGGGCCAGGGCCGCGTGGTCCGGCCCGGCCCCCGCGACATGCGTTTCGTGCCGCAACAGCCGTACACGCCGAGCGGTTGCCTGCGGGATGTGCTCCTGTACGGCACCGGCCGGGAAGGCGTTACCGACGAGCGCCTCCTTAAAGTGCTGCACGAAGTCGATGCGGAAGGGGCAATCGAGTGCGACCTGGACGCCGAGCGCGATTGGTCTGAGGTGCTTTCCTGGGGCGAACAGCGGGCCTTGGCGTTCGCCCGCCTGCTGCTGACCAACCCGCGCTTCGCCTTCCTGGACGACACGGCCGAGGCGCTGGAAGAGGCCCGCGTGGAACGGCTGTACAAGGCGCTGGCCCGCAGCTCGATCACCTACATCAGCGTGGGAGGCGGATCGGCCCTGCTGCCGCACCACGACCTTCATCTCGAATTACAAGGCGACGGCGGCTGGCGCGTCGAGGCGGCCACCCAATGGCACGACGGCGACCCCCCTTCCCTTCCGGGCGGGCATAGGATCGGCGTCGGCAGCGGCAAGGCATGATGCGCCCCCGGATGCGACTACGCTATTTCCTCTTCCTCTTCCACGTCTTCGATGATGAGGTACGGCTCCGGGTCGATTCCGAGCGACTGAAGCCGTTGCACGGCCTGTTCCTTCGTGGCGACTTGCGGGTGGGCGAGGATCAGGTCGAACATCGCCACCTGGGCGGTCCATCCGTCCGCGGTCAGCCTGTCGAGGGCGTCGGCGGCCTGGACCAGCCGGTCGCGCAGGGCGACGGCGAGGGTGCGGAGTTCCTGGCTGGTGGCCTTCGCCCCCTCCTCCAATTCGTGACCGGGGTTGCCGAACAGCGGCAGACAGACGGTGACGCCCATGAGGTATCCTCCAAGTTCTCATTCAACGGGGACCCCGTTGACATTCCTCATACAAATGGCGGGCCGTCCGGCCGCTGATTTCGCCGAGCCGCATCAGTTCGGCGGCGAGGCGTTCGACCGCGCGCCAGGCGCCCTCGCGGCCGAGCAGGTGTTCAGCCTTCGACAGCATTCGCCGCAGCAGCCGTTGGGCCTGCCGGGCGGCGCCGGCCCGCTGCAACGCCAGTCCCTCCGCGTAGGTCCGGTCCCGCGCCGCCGCGTCCCAGGCGTAGGCGCCGGTGCGGCGGGCTTCGGCCGCGGCGCCGGCCAGGGCGATCAGGATCTCGCGCTCCAGCCAGTCTTCGGACGGCCGGAACACCGCCTTGCCGAACGCGCAAGCGCCCAGGAACTCGCGGCCCGGCAGGATGGAAACGCCCGCCACCGGCCGGCCCAGGGCCAGCGCCATGACGGCATGGGCCGCCTCGTGGTACGCGGTGGCTTCGTCGCGCGGCGGGTCCACCGGATCAGCCCTTGAGCCTGGCCGTGAACCGCTTGCGGAACTTGGCCACCTTGGGCGACACGACGGCCTGGCAGTACGGCTGATAGGGGTTGGCCCGGAAGTAGCCCTGGTGATAGTCCTCGGCCTTGTAAAACGCCTGAAACGGCACGACCTCGGTCACGACTGGCGCGTCCCAGACGCCGGCCGCGTTCAGCTCCGCGATCCGCCGTTCCGCGATCTCTTTTTGTTGCGGCGTGTGGTAGAAGATCGCGGAGCGGTATTGCGTGCCCACGTCCGCGCCCTGGCGGTTGAGCGTGGTCGGGTCGTGGGTGGCGAAAAAGACATCCAAGATGTCTTGATAGGGGACGAGCGCCGGGTCGAACGTGACCTGCACGACTTCGGCGTGTCCGGTGCGGCCGCCGCAGACCTGCTGGTAGGTGGGGGCCGTCGCGGCGCCGCCGGCGTAGCCGGATTCGACCTTTGCCACGCCGCGCAGCTGCTCGAAGACGGCTTCCAGGCACCAGAAACAGCCGCCGCCTAGCGTGGCGATTTCCGTGGACATGGGACGGCTCCTTTTTCTCTACCCACCAGCCCCGAGCGCAAGCGAGGGATTCGTCTAACCCCTAACCCTCGCTTGCGCTCGGGGCTGGTAAGGCGTTCGTCGTCTACGCCGCCGCCTTCTTGAGCAGCCCCTGCGCCTTCATCCAGTCGGCGCAGCGTGCCGGCCACGTCGAACACGGCTTGTCGCTGGGCCGCAGGCCGAAGCCGTGGCCGCCCGACGCATAAACGTGCAGTTCCGCCGGCACGCCCGCCTTCTTCAGCGCCAAGAACAGCCGCACGCTGCCTTCGGAACTTCCCTTGTCGTCGGCGGCGACGGCGATGAACGTCGGCGGCGTCGCCTTCGTGACGCGGATCTCCGGGCTGAGTTCCTGGCTGTCCTTCGCCACGACGCCGCCGGGATAAATCGGCACGGCGAAGTCGGGCCGGCAGCTGACCTTGTCCGCGTCGTCGATCGGCTCGTAGGAACGCTTGTCGTCGTTGGTGGAGGCCCAGGCCGTCAGGTGGCCGCCGGCCGAAAAGCCCATCATGCCGATCCGGTTCGGATCAATATCCCAATCCTTCGCCTTGCTGCGCACCAAACTGATCGCCCGCTGGGCGTCCATGAGCGCCTGCGGCGACGGCCCGCTCGGCGTGTCGGCCCGGCGCGGCACCCGGTACTTGAGGACGATCCCGGTCACGCCGATCGAGTTCAGCCACTCGGCCGGCTCCACGCCCTCCTTCGACCACGCCAAAACATTATAGCCGCCGCCGGGGGCGATAATCACGGCCGCGCCGGTATTCGTCTCCTTGGCCGGGCGGTAGACGGTGAGCGTCGGTTTGGAGACGTTGGTGATCTGGTCGATCCCCGGATGCTCCCCCTTGCCCATCGTCACCTTTTCATCGCCGAGATCGCCCTTGTCGCCGGGCGCCTTGTCGGGCCACAGGTCGAGGACCAGCGGTTTCTCGGCGGCCGCCGCCGGTCGCGCGGACCACAGCAGCATCGCCAAGCCGACGGAAAACAACACGCGCTTCATGGTCTCACCTTTCAGGGATGGGGGCCGCCCCGCCGCCGGTTCGCCGGAAGGAGGACGGTCCTCGCGGACTTCATTGTATGCGGCCTTTTCTTGCCCGACTCGCTACTCTGACGCACGGAGACGTCGGGCAAGCCGCGGCAAGGGGAAATATCCATGCGCGTTCTCGTGACCGGCTCGGCCGGCCGCATCGGTCGGGCGGTCGTCCGCGAACTCAAGGCCCGCGGCCATTTCATCCGCGGACTGGACCTCATAGCGACGCCGGGAGCGGATGAGTCCGTGACGGGCGATCTCACCGATGCCCCGACCGTGCGGCGGGTGGCTGAAGGGGTGGCGGCCCTGGTTCACCTCGCGGCCACGCCGGACGACGCCGATTTCCTGACCAAGCTGCTGCCGAACAACGTGGTGGGCGCGTACCACGTTTTCGAGGCGGCGCGGGCGGCCGGCGTTCGGCGGTTGGTGCTGGCGAGCACCGGCCAGGTCGTGTGGGGCCAACGGTTCACCGGCCCGCTGCCGATCCGGGCCGACGTACCACCAACGCCGCGCGGCTGGTACGCGGCCACGAAGGTCTTCCAGGAGGCGGCCGGCCGGGCCTTCGCCGACGCCTACGGGATGAGCGTCGTCGCCGCCCGCCTGGGGTGGTGCCCACGCACCCGAGAGCACGCGGAGGAGCTGGCCGCGACGGATTGGGGGCCGGACGTTTACCTCAGCCCCGCTGACGCCGGCCGCTTCTTCGCCCTCGCCGTCGAGGCGCCCGCCGACGGCCGTTTTGCCGTGGTCTACGCCTGTAGCCGGCCGCTCCGCCAGGAGGTGTACGACCTTCGGCCGGCGAAGGACCTGATCGGCTACGAGCCGCGCGACGTGTGGCCGCACGGGGTCGAAGACCTAACCACACCAACCCGAAGCGCGAGCGAGGGGGAAGGTTCCTGACCTCATCCCTCGCTTGCGCTTCGGGTTAGTGTGCGGCCGTCTACTGGAACGGCACGACGATCACCTGCCCGTAGGGCGGCTGGAAGTTAGTCGTGCCGCCCCCCTGAATGAGGACGCCCCAGAGGACGTGATACGGCATCGTCTCCGCCGGGTAGTCGATGCAGCCGTCGGTCAGCACGACCACCGCTTCGACCTCGGGGTCTTCCGCCAGGAGCCGCAACGCCGGCGACATGTCGCTGCCGCCCAGGCCGCGGATCTCGTATTCCTCCAGACGTTCCGGCTCCACGAACTCGTCGCCGGTGACGCCGGTGTCGCACTGCAACAGCCGCACGCGCCAGACGCCCACCGATTCACAGAACGACGCGATCGCGCCCAGGGCGTGCGGCAGTTCGCTCGTCATCGAACCGCTGGTGTCGAGGACGATGTTGAGCGTCCAGCCGACGCGGTTGCGGCCCGGCAACACCACGTCGGTGCGGTCGCCGCCGCGGCGCGACGGCCGGGCGAAGGTGCGGTCGGCGGGAGTGACGAACTCCATCCATTTCTGCAAGGCCGCCTCCCACGGCGTCGGATAGTCGTCGCGCAGCGCCCCGACGAGGATGCCGCTGGCGCCCGCCTCGTCGGCCGTGCTGGCGGCGCGGGCCAGGGCGTCGCCCAGCACGCCGAGGCCGACGGCCTTCGAGCCGGCCCGCTCCATCTCCTCACTCCGGCGGGCCTGCTCCTCCGGGTCCGTGTCCGGGAACCATTCGCGCTCCGTTTCGTCGGTCAAAACGTCGCCGCCCTCGGACGGGTTCGGCGACGGCGCCTGCGACTCCGGCAGGGGGTCGCGGTTCAGTCCCCCGGCGAGGGGACCGCGCCGTCGTGAGGGGCTTCCGCCCGGCGACGGGACCTCGCCGCGTTGGAGCATGGGGAGGAGGTGTTCCAGCGCCATCCGGCTGGCGCCTTCCAGGTAGAGGCCGTTGCCAGGGACGGGCCGGCCGAAGGCCCGGACGAGCATGTCGTTGACGATGTAGTCGTGGGCCACGTTGACCGCGTGCCGGTTGGCGCCGCGGCCGCGCCGGTGGGTGTGCAGGGCCAGGTGCATCAATTCGTGGGCCATCACGAAGGCGCCCTCGGCCGGCGCCATTCCCCGGAAGAACTCCGGATTAAACAGGACGCGGCCGGAGGCGAACACGCCGGCCGTGCCGCAGCGCTTGTCCGGGACCAGGCGCACCGTCCGCGCCAGGCCGGACAGGTGCGGCAGCGTCAGCACCGCCAGGCGCAGCGCCCGCTCGCCGACGGACAGGTCGTCGCGCCCCTCCGGCGGTGTCATAGGCCTGTCACCTCCGCCAGCGTCTTCAGGAGCACGTCGCCCGCGCCCAGTTTCGCCCAGACCTCTACCAGATCGATCAGCAGCGCACAGCGGTGCTCCTCCGGCAGGGCGCCGAGAAACGCCCGTATCCGCTCGCCGGACAGGCGGTCGAGGCCGCCGCGGGCCGCCGCCTCGCGGACGCGGTTGAGCACGAACCAGCGGGCCGTGTCGTCCAGGTCGCGCAGCTTCGCCGGGTCTTTGACGTAATCCTCAATGGGCAACAGGTCGGGGATCGACTCCTCGGCCATCGCGCAAAAGACCGCCGCGTCCTGGGCGGAGACGCAGCCGAACGCCAGCGCCCGGCGGATGGCGGGGGCGGCCAGGCCGGCCTGGCCGGCCATGTCCAGCGCCCGCGACAGCGTGGCCCAGGCCCGCGGCGTCGAGAACGGGGCCGGGTCGCGCGGGACCGGCCGCATCAGGCTGTCCGGCATACAGGCGATGAACGAGCGCACCTCCGGCCGCACGCCGCTCTCCTTGGCCCAGGCGTGCCACTCGGCGTTGTCCACGCGGACGTGGACGATGATGACGCGGTTGATGAGGGCGCTGCTCAGCGAGCGCACCAGGGCGCGGTCCTCGGCCCGGTTGCCGGCGGCCACGACCCACGTCCCCGCCGGCAGGCGGTGTTCGCCGAGGCGCCGTTCCAGCAGCAGCGAGTAGAACGCCTTCTGGACGTCGGGGGCGCAGGCGGGCAGTTCGTCCAGAAAGAGACAAAACGGCGACGGATCGTCCGGCAAGAGGACGCGCGGCGGGCAGAAGACGGAGCGTTCGCCGACGATGCGCGGCACGCCGCTGACGTCCTCCGGGGCGATCTGCGTGCCGAGCAGCGACTTACAGGGCAGGCCGGCCTCGGCGGCGGCGCGGGCGACCGTGTCCGACTTGCCGACGCCGGGCGGCGACAACAAAAGCAGACTTTTTTCATGGGCCATCGCCTTGATGAGGGCGCGGGCCTGGCTGAGCGTGACCGTCTCGGTCAGGGCGATCCCTTCGTTGCTCATTTCGCTTCCTCGGTCAAGCGGGACGCCGCGGCCACGGGGCCGACCCATTGCAGGATGGCCGTAGCGGCGGAGCGCGTCTCCTCACGGGCGTCGCGGAGACTGGCAAGCACACGCGGCATCAACCCCGCCGCCAGCCGGCCGAGTTCTTCGAGAAGGCCGGCCGCGTCGTCGCGCACGCCGGGGTCGGCGGCGTCGAGGGCGTACATCAGGGCCGCGACGGCGGGGCAGGCGTTGGCGCCGAGGGCGTTGAGGATTTCCAACGCCTGCCGGCCGCCCGCGGAGCCGGCCTCGTCGAGGGCCAGCCCGACCAGCCGCGGCAGCCCTTCCGTCAGATAGTGTACGTCGGCGCGCAGCCGGGCGGCCGTCCCGGGCAGGTCGCGCAGGTCCGCCCGCGCCGCCTCCGCCGTCCGTTCGGTGAACGGACGGAGCAACTCGCCGGCCTGCCGCCCCTCGTCGATGTTGTGATATTTCGATCCGAATTGAATTAATTCCGGCAGGTGCGGGAGCAGGATGGCCGGCCGCACCGTTCGCAACGCCCGGCCCACCTCCGCCCGGTAAAAGTAGACCGCGTCGGTCGTGAAACCGCGGACCAGGGCGGGGACGGCGGCGGCGCCGAACGGGCCGAGTTGGACGAGGGCGCGGGCGGCCACGGCGCGGCAGGTCAGGTCGCCGAGGGCGGCGATCATCGCCGGCAGGGCCGGCACGGCCGCGGCGCCGAAGTCGCCCAAGGCGGCGACGGCCTCCCGGCGCAGGTCGTCGGTCGTCCCCTCCGCGACGGCCCGCGCGAGGACGGGTACGGCGGCGTCCGGCCGTTCCTTGAGTCGCCAGAGGGCCAGGGCGGCTGCGATGCGACGGGGCGGAGCTTCTTGGTTCAAAAGTTCGCGGAGGGCGGGGATCGCGTCCGATTTGCCGACCTGCCACAGCGCTTTGGCCGCGTCGGCGGCGACCGCGTCGTCCGGCTCCGCGAGCAGGGCGGTCAGCGCCGCCGTCAGCGCGGGGCGAGACTTCGGCCACGGGCGCGGATCAAAACCCGCGTCAAGGATCTGAATAAGCAGTCGAAGGGCGGCCCGCCGAACCGCCGCGTCGGGCGATGCGAGGGCCTTGGCCAGGACGGCGCCCGCGCGCGGCCGTTCCTTCCAGTCCGGGCCGGCGGTGGACATGAGCGCGCGGGCGGCGTATTCGCGGACGGACGGCTCCGTGTCGAACAGCAGAGGCTCGTACTCCGCCGGTTCCACCTGCCAGGGGTGGCCCGACGCTTTCCGCCGGACGAAGGGGATCGAATGCCGGACGGCGGCGCGCATCACCTCGGGTCGGCCGCGGTGGGCGTCGCCGAAGAACTGATCCAGCGCCGATTGGACGACGGCATCGGATTCGGCCGTGAATCCGACTTCTTCCGCCGTGAGGGTGAAGCGGTGCAGCTCGCCCGGCACGAGGTCGGCCGGCATCGCCACGAACGGATCGACCTGGCAATGCGCGAGGAGCGACGCCGCGCCGGCCGGATCGATCTGCAATGCCAGCGACCAGGCCGGCCACCAGGCCGCGTCTCCCGGCCGAAGGACGAAATAGCGGAGCGGTTTTGCATGAAAATTTCGGGGGTCCGTCGCGGCCCAGCGGGCGGCCTCCAACAGCGCCAATGGGCGGGCGTACTCGCCGTGCCGCAGCCCCCGCCGGATCAGTTCCGGCGTCTCGCGGTAGACCGCCGGCAGGGCGCGGGCGACCGTCCGTTGCGCCCGGATCAAGCGATAAACGGCAGCGGGTTCGTCGCACTTGAGCAGCCAGTTGTGCTTGGCGAACTCGGACACGTCGCCGCCGGAGAGCAGGGCGCGGTAGGCGTTGCCGACGCGGCCGGTCAGGTAGTCCACGCCGTCGCGGTAGGCCTCGAAGTGGAGGGCGTCCCAGAGCAGGTCGGCGGTGAGCGGACCCTCGCGCAGGGCGGCCGTCAACACGCCGGTCAACTCTTTGGAAGACCGCTTACTGAGGACATCGGCCGCCTCCCGCCAGCCGTGGCACGGGTCGAAGCGCCGCGCCACGACGGCAAGCCCCTGCAATTCTTTCTCCCACGCCGGGAAACGCTCGGCCAGGCGGGCGGCCAATTCTTCCGGCGTCGTTTGCTTGCCGACGGGCCGCGCCCCGCGCCCCCGGCCCTTGCGGGCCGGACGCTCCGGGGCCGGCTCGGGATACAGGGCGTCCCAGTCGCGGTCGTCTTCCCGGTCGGCGTGGGTCGGCCGGGCGCCGTCCTCCTCGGGCGCCTCGATGAAGCCCTTGCCGGCCAACCGGGACAGCTGTTCCGGCGAGAGGGCGCCGCGCGAGCGCAGGTAGTGGACGAGCTGTTCGATGAGTTTCATGAGGCGGTCCCGGCGTATACCAAGTAAAGTAGCACCTCCGGTTGGGACCGACTATACGCTGGCTTCCCTAGGTGAACGTACTCCTGAACCCCGGGGAGGCTTGGAGAGGACTCATGTCATTCAGGAAGGTAGCGCTGGTGACCGGCAGCGGCCGGCGCCGCATCGGCTGGCACGTCGCGGAGGCGTTGGCCGCGCGAGGCTACGCCCTGGTGATCCACTACCACACCGCGGCGGCCGAGGCGGCGGAAACCGTCGAGTCCTTCCGCGCCCGCGGCGTCGAGGCCGTCGCCCTGGCCGCCGACCTGACCGACGAGCGGTCGGCCCGCGCCCTGGTCGATCGGGCCGTGGCCCATTTCGGCCGGCTCGACGTGCTGGTGAACTGCGCGGCGGCGTGGAAGAGCAAGCCGCTGGAAGAGGTGACGGCGGTCGACGTGCGCCACTATTTCGATACGAATACGCTGAGTACCTTCCTTTGTTCGCAGCAGGCGGGGTTGGCGATGGTGCGACAGCCGGAGGGCGGCTGCATCGTCACCCTGGGGGATTGGGCCGTGGCGCGGCCCTACAGGGATTACGCCGCCTATTTCCCGTCGAAGGGCGCCATCCCCACGCTGACGCGCTGCCTGGCGGTCGAGCTGGGCAGTCGCAACCCGGCGGTGTGCGTCAACTGCGTGCTGCCCGGCCCGGTGATGCTGCCGCCCGACCTGCCGGAGGAAGAGCGACGGCAAGCCATCGACGCCACGCTCGTCAAGCGTGAGGGCCGGCCGGAGAACGTCGTCCAGGCGGTGCTCTTCCTCGTGGACAATGATTTCGTTACCGGCGTTTGCCTGCCGGTGGACGGCGGCCGCACGGTCTTCGCGCCCGACGCCGTTACTTAACGACTTCAAAGCTCTGATATTTTCCAGTGGGCGCCGGCGTCTCGACCTCTTCTTTCTCGATGTTAACGTCCCAGTGCCGGTGGACCGCCTTGAGGAATTTGTCCACCGCCTCAGCCGGCCCTTCGGCCAGCAGCTGCACGCGGCCGTCGTCGAGATTCTTGACCCATCCGGTTACGGGATAATCCTTGGCGATGTCCGCGGTCGCGGCGCGAAAGCCGACGCCCTGCACCTTTCCCGAGTAGTAGACCATGCGGGCCTTCTCCGGCTTCGGCGGTTCGGCGGCGAAAATCGGTGTGAGAGTGAGGACGGCGGCGATCATAGCGGACATGGGGGACCCTCCGGATGAGACCTTTCCTCTTGACGAGTCTATCCCGTCGGGGCCGCCGTCACAACCGCACGGCGCTCCCAACGACAAAAAAGGCGGGCGGCCCGTCGGCCGCCCGCCCCTGATCGTGTCGCGCATCACTTGTCAAAGGGATTGCTAGGCGCCCCGCCCTTCGCCGTCTTGGGGCCGTTGTCCTGAACGTCCGCGGGCGGCATGGGCGGCTCGTCCTGGCCCGTCGTGGGGCCGTTGTCGTTGCCGCCGGGGACCACCGGAGGCAGGCCGCCCGGAACTGGCGGAATCACGTTGGCGTCCGGCGGGTAAATCGTGATCTGGGCATACGGCAGGTAGCAGCCCTGGGAGGCGCACCAGTAGTACCAGCAATCGTCCGAGGGATACCAGAAGATATAGGTGTCGCAGCTGGGGCACCAGCAGCGGTAACGGAAGTCGCGGCAGTTCGACTTCAGCAACCGATCCCGGTGATCGCCGTGGGGCTGGAGGTTGCTCTTGTTGTGGTGAACCGTCGAGTTCAGGCTGGTGCGGGTGATGTTGCGGTTCTGGTTGTGCTGCTGGTCGTGGTGTTGCATGTGGTGGCCGGCGTTGGCCTCGGCCGTCAGAACCAGGGCCAGGACCGTCGCCGCCGTCAGGGCCGTCAGGATGCTTCGCATGACTCGCTCCCCAGGGTACGTTTTGTTTGAGTTTCGGGTCGGCTCACTTCGTCCGACCTCTACCCAGCCAAGCGTACCGGGGAGCGGTTTGTTACAGATGATGCGAATGTTCCGGCGATTTTTTCGGCGGGTCGAGGTCCAGCGCCGGCTCATACGCCCGCAGGAACCAGCGGTCCACGACGACGTGCCGGGCGAACCAGCCCCAGGTCATGAGGTTGCGGGCCAGGAAGCGCTGCAACCCGGCCGGGATCAGGTCGCCCACCGATCGCGCGGTCCTTTGTCCGAACCGCGCCGTCAGCCGGGCCGCGTAAGGTCCCAGCCGGTCGCGCCGGAAGTCGCCCCCCGCGGCGGCGATCGCGTCGGCGGCCATCAGGGCGGACTCGACCGCCGGCCGGATGCCCTCGCCGCTGGGGGAATATGCCAAGCCCGCCGCGTCGCCCACCAGCAGCACGCCGTCGCCTATGAGCGGCCGGACGGAGTGTGTATAGAGCAAATAGGCGTGTCCGCTGAACTTCGTCGCCAGGTCTTTCGGGATTCTGCCGTGCTCTTTCAGGAGGGCCACATAGGCCGAAACGTGGTCGGAAAGATTTTGGTCGTCCTCGCGGCCCAGGCCGACGTTCAGGTAGTTTCCCTTGCGGTAAAACCAGCCGTAGCCCTTGAGGTCGGTGCAGAACGCCAAATTGGGGACGCCGGGCTTGATGGGACAGGCGCGGAGTTGGTCCGCCGTCAGTTCGACCTCGATTTCCTGCGCGGCCACCACCGGCTGTACGGGCGAGGTAACCTCGCCCCTACGGCCGCCGGTCTTGCCGCCAAGGGCGCGGGCGACCGGGCAGAAGTGGCCGCCGGCGCCGACCAGCAAACGGGTTTGGATTTCCCCGTTGACCAGCCACTCCCCGCCGACGCGCTCCAGCGATTTGACCGGTTCGCCCAACCGCAGCCGCGCCCCCGAACGCCGCAATAGGTAGTCGTCGAACTCGCAGCGGCGGATCGCGTAACTGATCGGCCTGCCGTGGTCGGTCGTCCTCTCGGGGCCGCCCATCAGGCTGACCGTGAAGCCAGTGATCGGCTCCAGCACGCGGCCGCGGCCGTACTCCTCCAGATCGAGTTTCAGCTCCTCGACGAGCGGCGGCGTGACCCAGCCGGCGCACGGTTTGTCGCGCGGAAACCCCTTCCGGTCCAGCACCAGCACGTCGAGGCCGGACCCGGCCAGCCTCCAGGCGCACGAGGAGCCGGCCGGCCCGCCGCCGACAATCAAGACGTCACAACGCTCCATGCGCCGCCCTTTCAGGGAAGTAGTCAGTAGCCAGTAGTCAGTAGGAAAACAGGTGGCCCCTTCCCTATGGACTACTGACTACTGACTACCGACTGTAGACCCCGGCCCGCGTCCAGGGAATGTCGTTGTTCGTCTCGGGGGCGAAGACGACCTGGAAAAGCTGGTTGAAGCCTGTGGTGAAGCCGGCCAGCGAGGCGGCCAAGTAGAGCCGCCAGGCCCGCACGAACCGGGCGTCGAACGTCTTTTCCACCCCGTCGGCCACCCCGTCGAAGCGCCGCAGCCAGTGCTCCAGCGTCTTGGCGTAGTGCAATCGGATGTTTTCCACGTCCAGGATCGACAACCCGTTCGGCTCGAAAATCTTCGTCATTTCCCTGGGGCTGGGCATGTAGGAGCCGGGGAAGATGCGCTTCTCCAGCCACGGGTTGGTCGGGGCGGGGCTATTGCGGCCGATGGAGTGGATGAGGCCGCGGCCCGTCGGCTTCAGGCAGCGCCGGACGACCGAGCCGAGCGTCCAGTAGTTCTTGGCGCCGACGTGCTCCAGCATCCCCACCGACACGAAGGCGTCGAAGGTCCCGGAGACGTTGCGGTAGTCGTCCTCGACGTACTGGACCCGGCCGTCCAGCCCCTCGGCCTTGGCGCGGGCGCGGGCGTACTTGATCTGCTCTTTCGAGATGTTGAAGGCCGTCACCTGGACGCCGTAGTGCCGGGCCATGTGTCGGGCCAACGCCCCCCAGCCGCAGCCGGCCTCCACCACCGTCTCGCCGGGCCGCAGCCACACCTTGCGGCTGACGTGGTCCATCTTGGCCGCCTGCGCCTCCTCCAGCGTGGCGTCCGGCGTCGGGAAGTAGGCGCAGGTGTACACCAGCTGCTCGTCGAGCCAGAGCTTATAAAAATCGTTTCCGAGGTCGTAATGGTGGGAAATATTGTGGCGCGAGCGCCGCAGGCTGTTGGCGCTGGGCCGCAGCTTCCAGCCGACCAGGAGCTGGCGCACGAGCCAGGCCCACGCCGGGGCCGGCTTCATCCGATACACCGCTTCGAGAAAGGGGATTAGGTCGCCTTCCACCTCGATGCGGCCTTCGGCGTACAGGTCGCCGAAGCCCAGGTCGGGGTTGACGATCAGCCGGAGGAAGGCCCGGCGGTCGTGAAACCGCACCCGCGCGATCGGTTCGCCGGGCGCGGTGAGGAACTCGTACCCGTTCCACAGGATGAGACGAAGGGGCGCGTCGAACCCCGGAAACAGGCGGCGGAACAGTCGTTCGTAAAAGTCCGGCCGCATGTCGGGGGAAGGGCCGACCGGGGCCGGCCGGGCAAGGGTTTGGCGCTCTCGGCCGTTGAGGGCGGCGGGGGACGCCTCGCTCGGCTGGTGGCTCTCCATGCTGCGATCCTCGGGAACAAAGGCATTCCGGAACCCGACATTGCGAAGATTCTATGAGCCTCTTCGCGGCCCGCACAGGAGAAAAGCGCGCGTTGCCCCGCCGGCTACACTGAGAAGGACAATCCGACCGCGGATGAAGAGAGGGTAGGCGTCATGGCAAACCGGAAAACGAGCGTCGCGGAGAACGCGCCCGGGGCGTTCTTCGTGGACCGGACCTGCATCGACTGCGACACCTGCCGGCAGATCGCCCCGGCCGTTTTCGGCGAGGCGCCCGGCCATGCGTTCGTGCGCCGTCAGCCCACGACGCCGGACGACCGGCGGCAGGCCTTGCACGCCCTCGTCTGCTGCCCCACCGGCTCCATCGGCTCAGAGCCTGTGAAAGAACCTCGGCGCCGGGTTGAGCATTCCGTCCAAGGTGGGTCGATGGTTTCCGCGTCTCTGATCCCGACTCGATCTCTGCCGGGCCGGGCCGTGGGCCCTTGGGGCCGTTTGGGCCGGTGGGAGCGTCTGGTAGGAAATCCAAGGGCCGGGCCGTTGTCGCTTTTTACCGCTCTTACGGACCTTTCAAAGACTCCTTTCGCTGGCGACCGCCACGCGGGCGGTTCGGGCGGCCCGGTTGGCGACGATGAGCAGGAGTTTCACCGAGGAGTTCATCCGGCGCGCCAATTCCTTTAAGCCTTCCCCCGCGCGAAGACCTTCAAGGGCCGCGCGATCGCGTTCAGACTGATGGTTCAGCAAATAGGCCCAGGCGTCCTCGTCGGCCGCTTGCTCCGCCGGGCCTTCGGCCGGGTCCACGTGTTCGCCGAGCGGTTCCTCGCGGGCCATCGACCGCTTCTGCGTCCGGACCTGATCGCGGTAGGCCTGGAGCGTTTTCAGCCGCCCGACTTCCGTCAGGAATTTCACGAACTGCGCCGGGCCGGCGAACTCGTGACCGTCGAGGAGGGACTCGAATCGGAACTATTAGGATAGAGGGCTTTGCGACTTCCATTCCTGTACCCGGCTGTACCCGGCGCGGGTTAGCGACGCGCCCACGGAGGTAGCGCGCCCGCTGAACTGCGCCAACAATGCTCTGGACAGGGCGGCCGTTGACCGCATACGCTCGGCCCGGTCTTTCCGTGATCCGGTTCGTCGAAACGGGCCTTTGGGGCGCCGTTCGCGCCAAGGAAAAGGGAGTTCCCATGCGTCGCTTATTCCCGTATATCGCATCGCTGTTATCGTTGTACCTCGCCGCCGCCGCCGGCCGCGCCGAGCAGGGCGATTGGGACGACCCCAGCTGGCAGGTCCTGCGGGCTGCCCACATTCACCGCGACGGCCACAGTCTGGCGGAATACCTGCGCGGGCTGTGCGGCGACGACGCGGACCTGGGACGCATCGAGCAACTCGTCCGCCGACTCGGGGCCAACGAGTTTGACGAGCGCGAGGCGGCGCAAAAGGCGCTCACGGCCGCCGGGCCGGCGGCGCTGGCCAAGCTCCGTGCGCTCCGCGGCGACCCGGACGCGGAAGTCGCCCGCCGGGCGGGGGAATGCGCGACGGCCATCGAAGGCAAATGGGACCCGGAACGGGCGTTGGCGGCGGTTCGCGTCCTCGTCCGACGCGGGACGGATGAGGCCGTGCCGGCGCTGGTGCGTTTCCTGCCCTACGCCGGCTCGGAGGAACTTCAGGACGCGGTCTGGTTCGGCCTGGACGCCCTGACGGTTCGGCAAGGGAAGGTCGATGCGTCGTTGGCGGGGGCGCTGCGGGACGCGGCGCCGGCGCGGCGGGCGGTCGCCGCGTGCGTGGTGGGCCGGCGCGGAGACGTCGAGCAGCGGGCCGCCGTGCGCAAGCTACTGGACGACGCGGAGCCGGAAGTGCGATTACGGGCCGCGCAGGGGTTGCTCGCGGCCAAGGACCCGTCCGCCGTCGCGGCGCTGCCGGCGTTGCTGGAGGGGACGACCCTGGAAACGGCGTGGCAGGCGGAGGAGTTGTTGCGCTACGTCGCCGGCGCGGGGGCGCCCAAGGCGATCGTTGGGGCCGGTGCGGCTGAAGACCGTCGCGAATGCCGGCAGGCGTGGGAGAAGTGGTGGAAGGAGCGGGGGCCGAAAGTGGACTTTGCCAAGCTGGACGGGACGAGCCGCCGGCCGGGGCTGACGCTGCTGTGCGACGGCGGTTTGCCGGAGGAGGCGACGGGCCGCGTCTGGCTGCTCGGCTGTGACGGCGTGACGCGCTGGGAACTGCGCAAACTATCGGAACCGACCGACGCTCGTCTCCTCGGCGACGGACAAGTTCTTGTGGCTGAGGGTGGTCTGACGGCAGCAGTGACCGTACCACTCGCGACTCCGAGGAAGGGGGGGTGCTCTTTTCGCCTGCGCATTCGATGGCAAAGAACTGTGGCGGTATCAGGGCATCGAAAAGCCGACTCTTTGTCAGCCTCTGGCGGACAGGAACTTGCTCATCGCAGGGCGCGAGCTCGTGATTGCGGAAGTCGATGGGACGGGAAAGGAGCAGCTTCTAAAAAGCTTCGCCAGCCGGGCCTTTGACGAAGTGCTTTACCTCTCGGCGCTGCCCGATAGCCGTGTCATCTGCCGCCATGCTAACGACCATGCGCAAACCGACGACTGGAAGGAGATCGAGCCGGAATCGGCGGATGCGGTGAGAATGTTGTGCCCGTCGTGGTTTTCCTGCTGGATGCTCAGCCCGGCTGGTCTCCGACCTGTGGCCGATGACGGTCTCGTCGTCGAGACCAACCTCAGTCGCGTGGAACAGTTCGGAACGGAGCGGGTGAGGCATTGGCGCTCTTGGACCTGGAAGCAGTGGGTTCCTGGGATCTTACATGCCGAAAGGCTGCCGAACGGGCAAACCCTAGTCGGCGGCATGGGACGGGTTGCAGAGATCGACGGCGCCGGACGCGGCGTCTGGTCGGCGTCTTTTGAGGACCAGGCCCAGCGAGTTCGGCCCTGTCTGAACCGTGTGCGTCTAGGCTTCGACGCGCCGCGCGCGGAGGTGGATTTAGGTGCCGAGCCTGCCGACTGGCTTCAGGGTCTAAAAAGCAAGGACGCGGCGGTACGCAAGCGTTCGGCGGACGCGATTCGGCAATTCGGCCCGTGGGCGATGGAAGCGTCGTATCCGTCCCTGACCCCTTTGACCAAGGACACGGATGAAGCGGTGCGTGACGCGGCCGGCGGGACGCTAGCACAACTCAGCCCGGTCATTCCCCCGGAGTTGCTTAGAGCGATGCGGGCCAATGATCGCAGCGGGCAGGATGCGGCGTTGCAAATATACGACGGCCGCCGCCCTTCCCGGGTGGTGAAAACCCTAATTGGACTGCTAAAAGATGACGATCCGCACATGCGTTGGTGGGCAGCCAACCTCCTAAGCGGGCAAGATCGGGAGGCGGAAAAGATCATCCCGGCCCTGATCGAAGCCGTTCGCAGTACCAAAGACACCGAAGCCCGGCAAATGGCCTCGCATACCCTTGGACAATTTGGGAAAGATGCGAAAGCCGCCATTCCGGCGCTGCTGGACTGCGTGCGGAAAGAGCCGGAACAAAAGAAGAGCGGATGGAGCATGTTGGCGCTCGGGGAAATCGACCCGCTCGATGAGCGAGTGTTCCCGGTGCTGATCGAAGCGGCTCAGGAAAATGAACCTAACGATTTCGCAGTGGATGCTTTGGGCAAGTGCCGGTCGCGCGCTAAGGACGTTGTCCCCGCTCTATTGAAGCTACTGGAAATCAAGGATCGGCATGGATCGCCCGAAATGCTCTACGCGTTTCGTCTGGGAGTCATTAGAGCCTATCCGGTTAACCCCATTCGCCTGTAAATGATGAAGGCGAAGGACATATGCAACAGGGCGATGTAGTTCTCGGCCTTCTTGCACCAGCGGATCAGGACACCGCGGAAGCGGTTCATC
>Ga0182024_10002149_pt1 | contig 49571 bp, 36 predicted proteins | sample P32metaG_FD_120480 | JGI IMG/M metagenome (GOLD analysis project Ga0182024, IMG submission 120480) | Permafrost microbial communities from Stordalen Mire, Sweden - P3-2 metaG (Illumina Assembly) | ecosystem: Environmental > Terrestrial > Soil > Wetlands > Permafrost | place: Sweden: Stordalen...
CTGCGACGGGAAACGTAACGAGCATTGCTCCCATAAACAATTTTCAGGGCTATACGCAGAGTACTTTCGACACGAACGACCAATTATATATCTTGAGTAACGGCAGCGACCTGCTCATCATCCGCGCGCTCACGGGTGCCATCGTGAACGATCTCCCGAATGCAAATTTATCAGATCTGGTTTATGATAATCAGACGGGGAAATTATACGGGATCAATTCTTCCGCTGCGCTGGCCAATCCGCAATTCGATTCAATTACCCTTGTCACGGGCGCCCTGCACGTGATTTCAAATCTACCGCCCCTCACGCTGCCCCAGATAAATGCCTATACAATCGATGAGAAAGCCGGCAAATATATTTTCCTTGGAGCTGATCCGCCTTCCGCGGCCTGCATCTCGAACTATCTCTATGTGCTCGATATCAATACCGGCGCGGTCATTTCCAAAACACTCTACCCTTATGCACAAGGTGCCAGCGTAATCACCGATGAAAATCTGCTTGAATACAGTTTCGATAACAAAAGGGGAAAACTCTATGCATTGAACTGGCACCCCCCGGATAGTCAGGTTTCTATTACCGTTACGATCACGGCCTCCGCCAATCCCGTTTGTGCAGGAAACCCTGTAAACTATACGGCCAGTGGCGGAGGACGACTCGTCAACCCTGTTTACAAATGGCAATTGAATGGAAACAATGTCGGCACAAACAACTCGGTTTATACCGACAATAATCCGGCTGGCGGCGACACGGTGCTTTGCATCCTGACAAACAATACAAAATGCGCGACGAGTCCGCCGGATACATCGAACCGGATCGTCATGACGGTCAATCCGGAAGTCCCTGCATCCGTTGCGATTACTTCTTCAGCAGGCACGATCTGCAGCGGTGATGCGGTTGTATTTACAGCTACTCCGGTAAACGGAGGTGATGTTCCATCCTATCAATGGCAACTCAATGGAAACAATACCGGAACAGGGAAGGACACTTTACTATGCTCTACTTTACAAAACGGAGATACCGTGTATTGTCTTATGACCGGAAGCGAAGCCTGCAGTCTGCCGATCGAATCCAATAAAATTGTTACTACAGTCAAGCCGACCCCTTTACTCTTTATCGGAAATGACACGGTGATTTCTCCCGGGCAAGCTGTCATGCTGAACCCAACGATCGAGGGGGCGGTTGTTTCTTATCAATGGGAGCCCCCTGCTTATCTGGATAACCCATCCATTAAAAATCCAGTGGCCAGTCCGGTTGTGACAACCATCTATCAATTGACGGTAACCGGTGAGAGCGGCTGCACTGTCTCCGGAAAAATTTCGGTCGTTGTCTATTATCCCTTACGAATGCCCAATGTCTTTACTCCAAATGCTGATGGAAAAAACGATGTATTCCGGATCCCTCCTTCAACGCCTCAAAAAATAAAATCCTTTTCCATATTCAACAGGTGGGGTCAGATGGTATTCAGGACAACAAACAGCAGTGCGGGATGGGATGGATCCTTTAAAAATCAAATTCAGCCTGTTGGTACTTATGTGTGGATGATCGATTATGAAGATCTGTTAACCAAAAAAATTGTAGTTGCAAGTGGAACCGTTGTCTTAATCAGATAATAATGGTTCTATCAATTTTAATACAATAATAAAAATCCGTGAATACCGTATTGTCATTCTCCGGATCATAAATACCATCTACAATTCCCTTACTTACAATAAGAGCATATTGCCGGACAGGTTTAAGAATGCCCGAGGCATTTTTTCCCTTATACCGAAACTCAACGTTTAATACTGGATCTATTGAATCAGTTTTAAACTTTGAATCAAGGGAATTTAAATTGTTTCTAAATTTGTTAAGGAACTTATCGACCACATTTTCCCTATCAGGGCTTATAAGGCATCTTTTTAAAGCATCACTTACTGTTTCATTTCTTTTCATTTTGACCATGGTTACCGTATAGGTATTTTTCAGGGATGCCGAATGGATACCAAGAGTAAAAGCACTGTCGCAAGGAAGATTAAAGCTTCCTTTAGATCCGGGTATGAAATTAATTCTTGCAGGAGCAGTTCTTGCGAGTGGTAATGGTATGTTTTGTGCAGTGGCATCACGAAATACCAAAAGAAGCAAATAGCATATTAACCCAGAAATCTTCCTCATAGCAGTTATCAGGATTTAGGTGTAGTGATGCTTTCAAGGAATTGGAAAGGATGAGGACATCAATGGGGAGAATCTGGTCAGGCATACTGCATTGTAAAAATGGTTGGGCGCACAAATAAAATTAACAAAACGGATTTTGGGCCTTTCCCCTGCAGGCGGGGATCTCCACTCTTATCCTTTTTCTCGCGGAAAAGGATATTCGTTGCAATCACCGTTCTGGACCTACGTAGCGTGTGTATGACCTTTTAACTTAAAGCAATATTTACTGTAGATTAACAGTTCGTTCGCCTGGAGTTTCAATTGCATCGGTAATTTTAGAGAAATTCGCGGGTCATGTCTTTGGTGCGTCTACTGGAAAATATAGACAAGATTCTTTTTTTATTTATAAATCACGATTCGGATCATGCTTTCTTGGATCCGGTAATGCTTTTTTTGCGAAACCCTTATTCCTGGATCCCTCTTTATGGATTTCTCTTATGGTTTGTGATCTGGAAAGGAGGCAAAAAAGCGAAGCCCTTTATCATTCTTAGCTGCTTGTCAGTTTTAGCGACTGATTTTATTACTTCAAGAATATTTAAACCTTTTTTTGGGCGACTCAGGCCTTGTTTTGAACCCAGTTTACATGGGTTAGTGCGCAGTCTGGTAGATTGCGGCGGTGAGTATTCTTTTCCTTCCAATCATGCTGCTAACCATTTTGGACTGGCGGCTTTTTGGTTCTGGTCATTATTGCTTTTGACAGGAAAGAAATACCATATTCTTTGGATCTGGGCATTTCTAATCAGTTATGCCCAGATATATGTTGGAAAACATTATCCATTAGATATTCTTGCCGGAGGAATTTTCGGTTACATCGTCGGCACTTTGGGTGCTAAAATTTTTCGACGCTGGGCATTTCCCGGTTACAGCCCGATGGTTAATGGACTTGCCTGCTGATGAATAATAGAATCTACAGGATTCAGATCAATCATTCCGCTAATACAAACAAGAAATGATCAAAAAAAAGGTTGCCATTATCGGAGCGGGACCGGCAGGGTTAACTGCCGCATATATACTGAGTAAGGCTGATCAGGACGTGACTGTTTTTGAGGCTGACCCGGAATATGTAGGTGGTATCTCCCGTACTGAAACTTACAAAGGCAATCATTTTGATATTGGCGGGCACCGGTTTTTCAGCAAGTCACAGGAAGTGGAAGACTTCTGGACCGAAATATTGGGAGATGATTTCTTAGTGCGACCTAGAAGTTCGAGAATTTATTATAATCATACATTCTTTGCCTATCCGCTGGCCGCTAAGGAAGCCTTGCAAAAACTTGGGGTCGTGGAATCTTTTCTTTGTGTGTTTAGTTATTTGTGTGCAAAAATATTTCCGGTCAGGAACCCGGTGAATTTTGAAGACTGGGTAACCAATCAGTTTGGCAAAAGACTGTTTAATATTTTCTTTAAAAGCTATACTGAAAAAGTATGGGGAATACCCTGTAAGGAGATATCAGCCGACTGGGCTGCGCAGCGAATTAAAGGACTGTCATTAAGCAGCGCGATTATCCATGCGTTATTTCGGTCCAGAAGAAAAAGTAAAGGCGGGAGAATTAAAACGCTTATAGATTCTTTTCGGTATCCGCGAAAGGGTCCGGGCATGATGTGGGAGGTTTGTGCCTTTAAGTCACGGATGATGGGCGCAACTATTCATATGAATGCCAAAATAGAAAAGCTATATAAGGTGGAGAACAAATGGACGCTGGAGGTTCGCGATGGACTCCCGATGTCCGGCTTCGATGAAGTCATATCTTCCGCTCCGCTCCGTGAGCTGATTCCTGCTATTTTCCCGAGACTTAATGAGCGCGCCCTGATCGCGGCAAAAAATTTGAATTATCGGGATTTTATAACGGTTATACTTATCGTAGAGGAGAAAAATGCAATCACCGATAACTGGATCTACATACACGATCCCTCTGTGAAAGTAGGGCGAATTCAAAATTTCAAATCCTGGAGTCCTGAAATGGTAGCCGATCCTTCACAGGCTTGTTATGGTCTTGAATATTTTTGTTTTGATGGAGATGGCTTGTGGAATATGAGTGATGCTGAGTTGATAAATCTCGGAAAAATGGAGATGGCCCAGATCGGATTAGCAGCCAATGAAGAAATATCCGACGGTTATGTGGTTAGGCAAAAAAAGGCTTATCCGGTCTATGATTATACCTACAAACAAAATGTAGAAATTATCAAAGCGGCGGTTCTGGAATATCATGGCTTACAGTTTGTCGGACGAAATGGTATGCATAAGTACAACAATCAGGATCATAGTATGATGACGTCCATGCTTTCTGTTAAAAACATTCTTGCCGGCCATATAATTTTTGATCTCTGGAACGTCAATGAAGATGCGTCATATCATGAAACGAATACCAAGTACGAAATTAAAATAAAGCCCAGTGGACGAATGATCCCAATTCAATTGGGCGTCTCCTAACGCTTTTGCAATAGGAAGTACATATTGGTTTCTTTACCCCTGCTGGCCGGATTTAAAAATTGCAGGGACAAAGTACTCACATGAAAGTAATCGCCTTGATAAATTTTGATGAAATGAGTTGAATCAAGCATTTTATAACCCTCCCGACTTGTAACAAGAAAATCACCGGATTGTAAAGAATCAGGGTTGTCAACCCGTTTAAAAAAACTTTTGCAATAGAAATCCAAACTTCTCTCCTCACTTATCTGATTTAAGAATATACGATCCTTCGGTAAATGACGAAGATTAATAAAACGGCTGACCGGAATACTCAGTTGGTATTCAAGCAATGGGGGATAAAAGCTGGTATCCAGGAAAATATTGATGATGAGTATGGTTCCCACACAAAGTGTGAGTAAGCGGGGTAGAAGTTGTTTCTTCGAAAGAAGTATATAAATTAAGAACAAGACCGACACACTGCAAAGTATCGCAGGGATTTGATGGAATGATGGAAAGACGACAATTAATAACAGCAAAAGAATCATCCACAACAAGAAAAAAACCATCGCGTGCACCACTAACAGGGGTCTGATCCATTTTTTCAGTGAATCTGTGTACAAAAGTTTATATAACCATTTGGCGGTTATAATAGCGGCTAAAGGAAAAACGACGTAAATATAATGTGGGAGCTGGAATTTGCTCATACCGAGCGCCGAATAGGTTAACAAAAATCCACCTGTACTGATCCATTCCTCATTATTTTCTATGATGAATTTTTTATGAAAAATTGTTCTGATTTCAGACATTAACCCGAGTATGAAAAAAAGTATCCAAGGTAAAAATCCCCATAACATGTTTTCAAACTGAAAGAAAAATGAATCATTTTCATGCCAGGTGCTTTCGCCGGTAATCCTGCCAAAACTCTGGGTCCAGTAGAAAAAGCGTAGTCCCGAAAGCCCACGTTGCCCATACATCATTTTTTCAGGATGTAAGTCATATTGCAGGTATAAGCCCCAGGACATTGGGAATAACAAAATGGCCAGTATTATTAAAATAATCAGGTATTGCCACCGGAATAACTGGGAAAAGTTTCGTTTTAAAATGAAATGGGGCGCAAAGGCAAATACGGGTACCATCAAAGCAATGGGTCCTTTCGTCATCAGTCCTCCCGCAATCGCCACAGCAGCCAGGATGAGATTTTTCCATCTATTCATGGAAAACCAGGCGGCCAGCTGCCATAAACTAAGAATAACCCATCCCATCAGCATCGTGTCCGTCTTCACATCATGGGTGATCAGAAACATGGCCTGGCAGCTGGCAAGAACCAGCGCGCTCAGCCATGCTATAAGCTTATTGTAAAACAATAGTGAAAACTGGTAGGTGCTGTATATGGCCAGAATGGAAAATAAATAAGATGGCAACCGATATGAAAAATCGCTGATGCCAAATATCTTCATGCTCAGGGCACTCAACCAGAATAACATCGGGGGCTTGTCCAGATAATCTTTCCCCAGGTCATAAACCTGAATGTATTGTTTGTTGCCTAGCATTTCCCGGCTGATATTTGCGTATTGGGCTGCATCAATTTCCATGAGCGGAATCAGCCATCCCAATAGATAAACAAGGATACAGATGAATAAGAGACAAAAAATTATCTGGTTTGGCCCGACAGGCGAAAGTTGTTTCATTTTATACATCTGACTGAAAGATAGGAACAGACAACGGAATAATTATTAAGAAATAAAAATAATCAGCCGGATGAATTTGAGAATAAGTTAGACAAACTCTTAACTTTTATAGAAGGCGGCAAAGGAGGCATGAGTATTGAATCTGAAACCTTAAAATGAATTAGTGCCTTTAATCTAAGTATAGATTTTAAAATCACAGCTTGGGGATATAGTTTCAAATAAGGTTCAGTTGCTAACATGCGGTTTGCTGCTATGCTTTCTAACCTAATAACAATTGGAATTTGAACTGTTATCAGTTAATATCGGGTAGACAAATTTCATTTGGGAATTGTTGTTATCTGATTCTCGGACTTACGATTCTATGCGTTAGGACTACAATAAGTATTGATGCTTTATGGTTCAAAACTTATAAGCAGATAAGTATTGTCGAAAGTAAGCATTAGCTTCTCGAAACAATCAAAATATATAAGATTTTATAACAGGGAACTTTGGTGAAATAGAAATGAAGATTATTAAGGAAAAGTTTGGAAGTTAAGAATGAAACGGATTAGCGAATTCGTCAGGTAGATGTTCTGTTCCGGGACAAAACTTCAGAAGAAATAAGCAGATCGAAATGATCAATTGTAACTTTTTCATACTCATAAAAATCTTTTTTATGGCATTTAGAAATTTATAGTTAAGTTAATACCTACTCTCTGGGAGATATTTCTCCTTTAACATCGGTTACTTCCGCTGACCACGGAGGCATCTCCAAACTTACTTCCAGCATACCCTTCCTGTCAATCTTTGCCCATGATTTTGATGATTTAAAAGTAAGCGAAGTATCTAATCCTGCTTTTTTAAGGTCCAGTTTACCGGTTATTGTCCGCGGGTTGTCGGAAAGGTTAAACATATTTATCATAAATGCATTTTCTTTGGGTAAGACGTGCAGGTGGATCTCTTCCGTGATGCCATAGAACTCACCTCGCTTAAATAACCTTTCAAAATGTCTGTAATACTTCATTGCTGCTTTCTGGGCCTCAACTGTTTTAATATCCTTATTCGTGCCCCCTATGCCCAGATGCCTCGCTGTGGAAGCAAACCACCAGAGCATAACACAGTGCTCATTATCTTTTCTCAAATCAATATGCAGATAAATGGGAACGTTGCAGGCCAGGTTATAATAATACATTGCCAGGCCGCGTCCCTGTTTCAGGTCTTCCATCGGGTTCCACATCAGTTCAAAGCCCCAATTTTCATCATAGCTCAGAGGCAATCCATACTTGTAGTAGACCGGAGTCATTCGTCTTGCACTTCCTCCATCCAGCATGTCATGCAGTTCAATAAGAACATTGGGATACTTTGCATGTACCCGTTTTACCAGTTCAATACAGTTACGCATGTGGTCTTCCTGGAGGTAGGGAACAGGATGCCCATGTGTGGAGTCAGAACAGGCTCCGTTCCAGCCGGTACCATCATACATCAAAAAAGATACAGCATCTTCGCAGTTCGCCAGTAAACGTTTTTCCGCTTCGTCCATGAAGGATTTTGATCCCATGCAGATTTCCGGCCCACTCAAGGATTTAAGCCACCCTCTTGTTATCGTGTCGTTTAAAGTTTCTGGAGCTGCTATCCTTCTGGACTCCGGAGGCCAATCTGAAACACAATTGGGTCCCATTTCCGCTCCCTTAACTGTGCTCCAGGGGGGCATAGGTGTGTGCAGGGAAACCTTAAGCCCATATTTCGACTGCATCTCCCCGATGAATTTCTTCCGTGGCCCCAGCCATTTTTCGCCCCAAAGAAAAGTTCCGAATTTTGTATCCCAACCTGGGTCCAGGTATAAGGCCTCACAACTATATTCCAACCCCTTTACTGCCTCCTTCTCAACGCGTGCTTTTGAATAGTTTTTGATACGGTTGTCCCATGCCCCCTCCATATCATATAGTTGTTCCCAGTGGATGGGAGGATTGAAATTGGCAGGAAAACGGCATCCCTTTTCATCAAGCATGGCCCTGTAAGAATAGGCGGCCTCGTTATAGCCGCCAGCGATGGATTGATATCGCATAACACCTAAGTCCACTTTGTCCCCCGGATTGATCCGGCTCAATGCAGTTGGTTGTGAATAAATTGGAAGATAACAAGCTCCTCCGAAACGTAAAAGGGTCCCTTTTGGTGTCTTTACAGGTGATAGTACACTGTAAACCAGGTTTTCCTGGTTAAAGCTGAAAATGCCAATACTTCGATTGCCGTGAATCCATGCCCACCCTTCGGAGAAATGATGTCGGGAGTTGAACTGAACGAATTTTGCAAGTAAGAAGTTTGGCCGATACTCCCATCCTGGTTGTTCGAGTATCTCAGTCATACTATAGTCATGTGTGACACGATTTGAGTCATCGGCCCGGTGACGAAAAGGGACTGCCATCATACGATCGTTAGTTAACTCAGGGATTATCTTGCCACCCCTGTCTTTAATATTAAGAGGAAAGCCCATTTCAAACTCCGAAAGACTAATTCTCTTATTCCCGGGATTATGGAGTACTATATGCTCTTCAAAAAAAGGTTTGCCGGCAGGCAGGTAAAAACTGTGTTCGATATCAAGTCCGGCTATTTTTCCACGAATCGTCAGTTTCTGGCCAGAAACTGTTACCGTAGGGTCCTCTAATGTAAATATTGTGTCATTTGACCCTGAAACCTGTGCCCGGTATATATAATTCCCTTCCGACATCCGCAGAGGTATTTTTCTTTCTTCAAGTATCACATGAACTTCGGGCCCATTAATTGTAGTGCACAAACGAAACGCAGAATTGGACAATTTATAGTTTACAGGAGCCGGATTTGTACAAGCCAGCAATGTGGCAGAGATTGCAATGATCAGGCTTAGGTTACCCACAATAATAAAGAATATTTTCAAAGTCAAAAAAAGGTATCTGCTTCCGAAAAAAGATTTTAGAAAAGTTTTTCTATTCGATATAAACTCTATTTTTTTCATAACTCTATTAAAAAATTAGTCTCACCTTATAGACCATCCTTCAATTTGCCAAAACGGCAATCACTATTTACTTTTTTAATAACGGTTTTGGGATTGCAATAAAATCGAATAACTGCTGAGGCCAAAGATTGATACGCTCAAATCCTTCCGGAACCGACTGTTTGAACTGAACATATGCCTGGACCTTTCCCTTTGTGGTGTAACTGACAGCTTTCCCATCCTCTCCTGTTGTAAATACGCTATAACCGGCTAAGCTGCAGTCTTCCAGATCTACATGTAATTGCCCTGTTGGCTTGTGCCCTTGTGTACAAATAATTCCCGTTGATTTGCCACCCATTTCCGGTTGAGTGAAGTTTAACACAATCATACGGCAGCGAACTGCTCGAACATGTGCACAATTACTCGCATAAGACATTGCCAAAGCATTATCCGGAGAAACAAGCGTACATTCTTCCATAATTAAATGTGGGTATTCCGGCATCGTTTTTTCCCAGCCTCCAACTAGCACGGCACCTGCATCGCCAACCCAATCAAGTGCAAGAAAATAGCATCTCCGGAAAATGCTTGGTTCATCAGGACGAACAACCGGATAGCAAATTCCGCCACCAAAAGCCCGGCCAATACCAACACAATTATCAACAATCACAGTAAACCCTTCGCCGCTTTTATTGGTCAGGTCCCAAAAAAAACCAGCATCGCCACCAGATGTATAAAGATTGCGAAGAATCCACCTATCCCAACAGATACTTGAGAATGTTTGCTCAGTGAATTCAGGCCTCCACCCTTTGGAGGTAGCGCGAATCGTTGACCAAAAATCGTAGCTTTTAAAACCTTTTTGAGGATCACCTGCATCGATCACAATCCGCCCAGTTGCGCCAGAACCCAAATGCCCATCAAAATCGCCAATTAACAAATTATAGGATCCTTTTACTCCTTTGTAAGCCGGATACAAATTGGCCTCAACATACGTATCCGGACGAATAATGATCATATGCCCACCCTTATCATCAGGAACAGCCGACAATGCCGCCTGTATAGTATGGTATGCCTTCTTCCAGCTACTGCCATCTGAATTTTTCCCTAATTTTGACACGTAAATACGAGTCCCCTTTCTGCCTGTATAATCGGGAGCAGAAGGATCCGTGATTGTTGAAGCAAAAGCAAATAAGTTGGGTAAAAACGAAAGGCACAGCAGAAGAATAGCTAATACTCTCCATCTAATTTTGTTTAAAATATTTTTCACCATCTTTTCTCCTTATTGATTTCTATGTTAGGTTTTTATACTTCAAAATAAAATCGACTCTTACGTGGATTGAAAAGCTACAGATTATTATCTCCTGGAAACTAAAGCCTTTGACTGACCACCGACGACTGGTTTTCCCATAATTTCAAGAACTATTACCGTTGCATAATTCGATTGGTTTATATTACTGACATTGACAGAAGCATCCGTCGCTGGTCTTTCTATAGTAAGTTTTTTCTTTCTTCTATCATTTAAAGCGTAGGCTCTTATTATTTTATTTTCAAGCCTGCAAGGATTGAATAATTGCCGAATTAAAAATAACTATCATCTCTTACCTAATCTCTGTATTCACTGCACCGGCATTATTTTACCAGCCACTCGCTAATACATCAACAATGTGCAAGGTCTGAATTGGATAACCCTTTTTTCGGATATAACCATCCAGATGCATCAGACAAGACCAGTCGGTAGAAATGATAAAATCGGCTCCTGTATTCATAGCGTTCAGCACTTTCTGCTCGCCCATAGCTATTGAAATCGGTTCATATTTAACCGCAAAAGTGCCACCAAACCCGCAGCAGGTCTCGCAATCAGGAGCTTCACGCAATTCGAGGCCTTTTACCTGAGCGAGCAATTTACGGGGAGCTTCTTTAATCCGGCATTCGCGGAGTGCACCACAGGCATCATGATATGTCGCAACCCCATGTCTGGTGGCGCCGGCATCTGTTATCTGTAACACATTCGTAAGAAATTCGCTGAACTCGAATAAGCCTTTTCCAAAATTTACCGCCGCCGCCTGGTTGTCCTCAAGCACTCTCTCATAATAATTGCGCACGAATCCAACACATGAACCGCTGGGTGCCACGATATATTCCGCATCGGCCAAATCATTCATGAATTTGGAGGCAACAGGCTTGCAATCGCTCCAGTATCCTGCGTTAAATGCCGGTTGTCCACAACAAGTCTGATTTGGATTATATTTTACGGTACAGCCGAATTTTTCCAATACCTTAACCATGTTAAAGCCTGTTTGAGGGAACAACTGATCCACAAAACAGGGTATAAAAACTGATACTTGCATATTAAATCCTTCTTCTCTGGCCGATTAATCTCTTTCTTTCCAAAGCTGGCTGAACGATTTAGGTGCGAACACAGGTAATTCCCGGTCATCGCCCCAAAGCTTGCCAAATAGTTTACTGATAACGAAATTTTTCATATTTCCTCCCGCCATATTCATAATTGTTCTTGAAAGGCTTGCTTTTCTCCAAGCGTACCAGCCAAATTTCTCGGATCGGGAACTATAATTTTCCACAACCGCCTTATGCCTGTTGTCCAATAATAATTTATGCAGGTTAATCCGAACAGGGCAAGCATCAGTGCAACTTCCACATAAGGAAGATGCGTAACTGAGGTGTTTATATTGCCCCAAATCTTCCAGAAGTGGCGTAAGTACGGCCCCGATAGGACCGCTGTATGGAGTTGCATAAGTATGTCCTCCGATATTCTGGTAAACAGGGCATACATTTAAACAGGAACCGCAACGGATACAATATAAAATCTCCCGGGCTTCCGGATCGGCCAGTACTTTCGTTCTGCCATTGTCCAGTAAAATGACGATCATTTCCTGTGGCCCGTCAGGTTCGTTTTTTTGTTTGGGACCGGTAAAGATGGTATTATATACGGTAATGTTTTGCCCTGAACCAAAAGCAGCGAGAAGCGGCCAGAACAGATCAAGATCATCCACAGAAGGCAGGAGTTTTTCAATTCCGGTTATAGCTATATGGGTTTGTGGAAAGCTGGTTGATAAACGGGCATTCCCTTCATTTTCGGTAACTGCTACGCCACCGATATCGGCCAGAATAAAATTAACGCCCGTAATCCCGATTTCTGCCTCCCTGTATTCTTCCCGTAATTTTTCGCGGGCTACAAGCGTAAGCTGTTCAGGCGGCAAGCCTGCTTCCACATTCAGCTTTTCGTGAAACAACTGCGCGACATCTTCACGGCTTTTATGCATAGCCGGGGCCACAATATGATAAGGAGGTTCATCTGCAAGTTGCTGAATATATTCACCCAGATCAGTTTCTATAACCTCAATAAGATTATCCTCCAGGAACTTATTCAGGTGAATTTCTTCTGTCACCATCGACTTGCTTTTTACAATCTTTTTCGCTTGCTTGTCCCTGCATATTTTCAATACGGCTTCCCGGGCTTCCTGTGCGTTTTGTGCCCAGATTACTTTCCCTCCCCTGAGGGTAAAGTTTTTCTCGAATTCTTCAAGATATTTATCCAGGTTTTCCAGTGCTTTCCATTTAACATTTTTAGCTTGTTGGCGGGCTGCTTCAACATTGGAAAAGCGCAGTTGTCCTTCCCTGAATGCCTTGTGTGACTGACTAAGGCTGAAATTTATTTTTCTCCTGTGATCCATGTCAGAAGCTTTCCGCCTGCTTTCCCTCAAAAATGTATCCTGTTTTATGCCCATAATTATTTTTTAAAGTCCTTGCCAGTTAATCAATCAACCAAAGAATCCATACAGGATCACCATTATAAATAACAATATCAAGGATAATATTTTATAATTACCCAATCCTTTCCATGCTTTCCCTTTTAAAGGCTCCCAGGGTGATTTCCAATAAAGTTTGCTGCTTTCTTCTGTGTGGTGCACCGGGTATACAAAGGAAAGAGTCACCTGCAAAGCCATACAAAAAACAAACAGATAAAAAGCCATCATCATAAATGGAATTCTACCTGCAGTTGTATCCGGAAATATTTTATTGATCGTATAAACTACCACGCCCAATACGGAACCAATCCAAAGCGTCAGTTGAGCCGATTTTGCAGAGGCTTTTTTCCAAAATACGCCAAGTACAAATACGCAACTGATCGGAGGGGCAATATGCGCAATAATGTCGTTCAGTCCGTTAAACAGGCTGCCGTAACTATTAAGTAACGGAAGAAGTAAAATGGAAAAAAAAAGTGCAATCGCCCCGGAAACACGACCTATATTAACCAGTTTTTTATCCGGTATTTCCGGGTTTATTCTCTTAAAAACATCATAACTGATCAGGGTGGAAATCGAATTCAATGCACCGGCCACCTGGCTCATTAATCCCGATAATAATGCGGCAACCAGGATGCCGATCAATCCGGTAGGTAAAAGTTGTGTGATCATTAAAGTGTATATGCCTTTACTGTCAACCACCTGCTTGCCGGACGCCGATATACTCGTGACAGATTCTACATGCAGAAGGCCTTTCTGCATTAGGGCATAGGCCAGTAAGCCTGGCAACACAAAAATAAAAACGGGCAGAATTTTAATAAATCCGCAAAACAAAGCGCCTACACGGGCGTTATTTTCATTTTTGGCGCCCAACACCCGTTGTACAATCGTCTGATCCGCACACCAATACCAGATGCCTAATACAGGATATCCGAGGAATATAGCAAACCAGGGCATCCCATCGGGATCATTTGCAGGACGCAGCATAGATAATTTCTCCATACCGTGACTGTTATGTAATACGTGTTCAAGCGAAGACCATCCGCCCAGTTTTATCCAGGAGACGGACGTGATAACAATAGCTCCCAGCACCAGGACCACCGTTTGAATGGATTCTGTAACAACAACCGCGGTGAGCCCTCCCGCTATTGTATAAACAGCCACCAATGCTGCAATTACACTCACGCTCAGGTACATATTCAGGCCAAATAATGTTTTCAATACGATACCTCCCGATAATAATGAAAAGGCAATATGAATGATTACAGCCGATATAACGGAAATGGCTGTAAGCCAGTCACGACAAGCCTTGTTATATCTTTTTTCCAAGAAATCAGGCAGGGTGGCAACTCCCGATTTTATATAAAACGGAACGAAGAACAAGGCAAGCAGAATCAATGTAAAGGCGGCCATCCATTCAAAATTGCCGTTCAAAAGTCCGGTATCGAATCCTGACTGGGCAAGACTTACCAAGTGAAGGCAGGAAATATTCGTTGCAAATAGTGCCAGGCCGATCATAGGCCAGCGCAAGGTCTTACCGGCCAGGAAATATTCATTGGAGGCGGTTGATAAAATCCTTTTCTTTTTCCTGTAGGTTGCCAGCAGACCTATGCCAACTATAGCGACAACATAAAAAATACTAATGGAAAGATCAACATGACTGATCATAAAATCGTTTTATGCCCAACTTGTCCATTTTTTGGCAACTATAAAATTCAGTTTAAGGCAGGAGCTGATCAATAGAATATTAATCTATCTGGCTGGATTATCCTATTATAGGAATGATCGGTTTTTAAACAGAATACCCGCGCAGATCATTCCTGCAACAAAAATAGAAACACTTCCCGTGGTCCGTGAACACCCACAACCAGGGTTTTTTCAATATCTGCCGTGCGGCTGGGTCCTGAAGCAAAAACAACGGAGGAGGGCATTCCTTCCGGATATTTATTTTTGAGGAAAGTAATGGCCTGGCGGATATCAGGCATCAATTGGCGGGGAAAAGCGAACACCATGTGAACAGGTGTGAATACCGGAAGAGCTCTTCCTGCACTCTGGGCTGAACTGAGTACGATTGTGCCTGTTCGTGCAACCAGGCATTCACAATCGGTAAGTGTCGCATCGGCCTGCAGCGCGGGCCCCGTGTTTACAAAAGGGAGTTTGTCCAGGCCGGTCAATGAGGAAAGGAGATCCGGTGGAATGGTCAAATCTTTCCATCCATAACGGGTTGCGAGTAACATCAGCTGCAGGCGCATTTCATCAATGTCACGGCAATAGTACAATTTCCCCAACAGCCGGGTGAATTCCTTTTCAAATTGCAAAGGCAGCTCTTCGTTTCCTACTTTAAATACTTCCTGCGATCCCAACTGATCGGGGAAAGGCAGAACCGTCTTACGTTGCAAAGCGACTCTTATTTTTACAAGGATATTCTCCCGTGCGATAGCTTGTTCCATAGTTGTTGCATTTTTTAATAAAAAAGCAATCCCACAGGATTATTTTCCTCTTTTATTTATTCAATTAAAATTAATAGCAGAAAACCCAAAAATCAATAGAGTATTCGTTGGTAAAGCTGGGAGATCCGATTATCGGTCTTTTTTTACCAATCGCCATTTGGAAGGCGATACCCCGATAACCTTATTAAAGACCCTGTTAAAATAATAAGGATCATCATAACCCAGTTTGTAGCCGATCTCTTTAATTTTTGATTTAGTAAGATCCAGGAGCTGACAGGCTTTTTGCATTTTCAGATTGATAAAATAATCTATGGGGGAAATACCCGTTTGCTTTCTGAACAAGCCGGAAAAATGGGAAGCAGAGAAAGAAAACCGGTTGGCAAAATCATCAACCGTTAGTTTGCCATCGAGGTGGTCACGCATAAATAATATCGCCTGGTTAATCACGTTATCCTCCTTCATCTGTATCCGGGCAATACCGTTGTTCGGAAAGATAAAGGAAGCAACAAAATGGTAAAGGCAAAAATTGGCATAACTTAAATTACTTAAACTGTAACCCATTTCCAGCGCATCATACATTTCATTCCACAATTTTATCCTTCGTTCCTCCGGGTGCAGGATCGTGGGAGTCAGGAACTGATTGAGTGAATAAGCTTTATTAAGGTAACTGATCTTGCTTCCGCAAAAATGCACCCAATATAATGTCCATGGATCTTCGGAATCCGCTCCATAACGCAGATACTCTTTACCTGCCGGAAGGATGATAAATTCATTGGCTTTAACTTCGCAGTAGCCTGCCTTGTTCTGATACCAGCCTTTGCCGTCAAGGCAATAAATCAAAATATTATCCTCACATCCCCATCTACGCTCGCGATAATGATAAGTAGCCCGCGGAAAGTAACCTATCAGCGTGATGAACATGTTATTCAGCAATGGATCGGATAGTATTTTCTCTTTCAATAATTTGGGAGGAAGAATAATTTGTTTCTCACCTACAAAACCATCTCGTTTTCGGGTAGTCAGGCCTCTGTATGAATTTACTGTTCTCATGCCAAAGTAGAATTATCCATCTTACACCCAAGATATTCCATTGATTTTGACTTGCCAAAATAATTACTTTGCTTTTTATAAATATCTGAAAATTCATGTCTGCCACTACAGCTCTCATGTTTACATTCATTATTGACATTTATGCATAATTCAAAAAAAATCCTTCCCTTACGTGATGTGGGTATGAAAGACGTAGACCATGTAGGCGGCAAGAACGCCTCCCTGGGTGAAATGCACAGCCATCTTGGAGCTCTTGGCATACGCATCCCCGATGGTTTTGTGGTTACCGTTAACGCATACCAGGAATTCATCAGCTTCAACAACCTGGAGAACCACATTAAGCAACTGGTCGGCCAGATCGATTACCAAAATATAGAATCTCTCCGGCGCGGAGGGCTCGAAGCACGCAACCTTATCCGCAATTCCAAATTTCCCTCTTCATTAAGTGCGGAGATCATCCAGGCTTACCTCAAACTTTCCGCTCAATACGATCAACAGGCGACCGATGTAGCGGTTCGCTCGTCTGCTACGGCCGAAGACCTGCCGGATGCCTCATTTGCCGGTCAACAGGAAACCTACCTCAATGTACGTGGACCTGCCGCGTTAATGGATGCCATACGCAACTGCTTTGCTTCCCTTTTCACTGACCGTGCGATCAGCTACCGGCAAAACTTCGGCTTCGACCATTTCTCAGTAAAACTTTCTGTTGGTGTACAGAAAATGGTGCGCTCGGATTTGGGTTCTGCGGGTGTGGCATTTTCCATTGATACAGAATCTGGTTTTAAGGATGCCATAGTCATCAATGGTTCCTACGGTCTGGGCGAAATGCTTGTGCAGGGAAGCATTTGTCCCGACGAGTTCATCGTTTTCAAACCCACCCTCAAAAGCGGCTATAACGCCATTATCGAAAAAAAGATCGGCTCGAAGGAACAGATGATGGTGTACGGCGATAATCCCGACGAGCGCGTACGCATCATCCAAACTGAAAAATCCGCACAGCAACGTTTTTGCTTGGACGAACCTACCATTCTCCTGCTCGCCAGCTATGTAACAATGATTGAAGACTATTATTCTTCACTTCGCAGCCATTGGTGTCCTATGGATGTGGAATGGGCCGTTGACGGTCTGTCCCACGAGCTATTCATTGTACAGGCACGTCCAGAAACCATCCATTCCCGAAAAGATCAATCTACCATTACCGAATACACAATCTCTGATAAGAGCCGGATAAAAACAATTCTTAAGGGCATCGCTGTGGGTGATAAAATCGGATCGGGTTACGTACGCATCCTCTATTCGTTAGATAAACGGTTGTTGGAGGGCAGTGAATTTAAGGAAGGTGATATCCTGGTTACCGATATGACTGACCCCGACTGGGAGCCAATCATGAAAAAAGCCGCAGCCATCATTACGAATAAGGGAGGCCGTACCTGTCATGCCGCGATCGTGGCCCGCGAAATGGGCGTGCCGGCCATTGTTGGCTGTGGTCATGCCACCGACCTGCTGACCGAAGCCCAGGCAGTTACTGCCTCCTGTGCCGAAGGCGATACCGGTTTTGTATACGAAGGCGTTATTCCTTTTACCAAAACAAATTTCAATCTGGATGAACTACCACTGATCAGCACACCTGTCATGTTTAACGTAGGCTCACCCGATATGGCTTTTTATTTTGCCCAGTTTCCAAATAAAGGTGTGGGTCTGGCCCGTGAAGAATTTATTATAAACAATTATATAAAGGTACACCCCCTCGCCTTACTGCATCACAACGGTCTGGGTGATGAAGGCCTTTCCGCAGAAATCGGTAAAATCATAAAAGGCTTCCGTAATGAATCAGACTATTTTATCTCCAAGCTATCTTACGGCATCGCCAAAATTGCCGCTGCCTTCTTTCCCAATAAGGTGATCCTGCGGTTCTCCGACTTCAAAAGCAATGAATATTTTAACCTTATGGGCGGAAATTATTTTGAACCCAGCGAAGAGAATCCCATGATCGGCTGGAGGGGCGCTTCACGTTATTATTCTCCTGAATACAAAGAAGCCTTCGGACTGGAATGCCGGGCTGTTAAAAAAGTAAGGGAAGAAATGGGATTGAATAATGTAGTCGTAATGATCCCCTTTTGCCGAACCGTGGAAGAACTTCAAAAAGTAAAAGAAACCATGAAAGAGTTCGGGCTCGAAAGAGGACAAAATGGCCTGGAGCTCTATCTGATGGCTGAACTCCCTTCCAATATTTTACTGGCCGAAGAATTTGCCCTGCACATCGATGGCTTTTCTATCGGGTCCAACGATCTTACCCAGCTTACCCTTGGACTCGACCGCGACTCGGCACTGGTGGCTCATCTTTATGACGAACGCAACCCTGCTGTCAAAAAAATGATTGCACTGCTGATCCGATCAGCTAAAAAAGCAGGCGTGAAAGTTGGTATCTGCGGCCAGGGACCTTCCGACTATCCCGACTTCGCCAGATTCCTTGTAGAGCAGAAGATCGATAGCGTATCCGTTACCCCCGACTCGCTCTGGAAAACGGTACACGCGATATATCAGGCCGAGCAAATATTAAAATCAAGCTAGCGGTAATGTATCAATCCAACCCATAACTGGGTATCCCGCTTTCCGGCATATAACCGGGCTTAACCGGATACCCGTTCAAGATCGATTTAACTGCTTCAATAATTTTTTCGGATGTAATGGTCACTTCCGCTTCTAATGAAGGACTAAAAGGCTGAGGAACCGAAGGTTTATTTAACCGGCCAACCGGAGCAGTTAACTTATGAAAACAATTCTCCATAATTGTGGCTGCAATTTCAGCACCGACAGAACAAGGTGCATAAGCTTCGTCCACAACCAACAGGCGGCCCGTTTTGGAAACGCTTTTCATAATACTTTCTCTATCGAGTGGAACAATGGTCCGCAGGTCCAGGATTTCACAGGAAATACCCTGGCTGCTCAATTGTTTTGAAGCTTCAATACAACGGTGAACCGGCTCTCCGAAGCTGACAATTGTTATATCGCCGCCTTCTTCCACCAGCTTCGCTTTGCCAAAAGGGATATACTTTTCACTAACCGGAACCGGACCCTTTGAAGACAAAAGCGATTTCGGTTCGAGAAAAATAACGGGATCGCCGGCCCTTAACGCGGTTTTCATCAGCCCCTTGGCATCGGCGGGTGTAGAGGGAACTACCACAATTAAGCCGGGGCAGTGCGCCCAAATAGAATGGAATGTGCCGCTATGTTGCGGACCTGCCTGTTTGATCTGGCCGGAACCTGCACGAATAATCATGGGTACACTGATCTGGCCATTACTCATGTAACGTAATTTACTCGCCTGGTTGATGATTTGGGTAGTGGCATCAAAAATAAAATCAGCAAACATAAGGTCCGCAATTGTACGGCAACCAGCAGCTGAAGCAGCAGCTGCTGCGCCCGTAAATGCCAGTTCGCAAATAGCTGTATCGATTAAACGCTTTGCCCCGAACTCCTGCCATAAATTCTTGGTTTGACCGAAAGTTCCGCCTCTTTCCCCGATACCTTCTCCCATGTATATGATATACTTATCTCTGCGCATTTCCTCCGCAATCCCATCCCTTACAGCCACCAGCCATCCTTGTACAACCGTTTCTCCTGTTTCACCGGATTGTAATGCTATAGGAGGATTAACCGGGTTCATCCAACAATTTTCCGTTACTCCGGAGGCTTCGGGGTAAGGCGAGGATCGCGCGAAATCCAATGCCTCATGTATTGTATTGCTCACCCTGGACGCTATCATCTGCATCTCTTTTGCCGATGCAAGCCCAAGTGAGGCAAGATGATTTTCAAATTTTTTTATCGGGCATTTATTTTTCCATTCCTCCAATTCTTCTTTTGTTCGGTAAGTACCTACAACAACATCACCTTCATGATGCCCAACGGTACGATAAGTTACGGCTTCAATAAGTGTTGGTCCCTCTCCTTTGCGGGCACGCTCAATAGCTTCGCCGGCAACGCGCTGAACAGCCAGCACATCGTTTCCATCTACACGAACACCGGGTATTCCATAGGCAGCAGCCTTGCTGGCAATATCATCATTCAGATTAGATGCCGCTATCGGGGTACACGTAGCATAAAGGTTATTTTCACAAACAAAAATCACCGGCGCTTTTTTTATAGCGGCAAGGCTCACCGACTCATGAAAAGCGCCATGACAAATGGCCCCGTCGCCAAAAAACGCAACGGCAACATGATTCTTTTCCTGAACCTGCGCGCTCATGCCCAAGCCAACAGCAAGCGGTATCCCACCACCTACCAAACCATTAGTACCAAATAAACCTTCAGCAACGCTATAAATATGCATTGACCCTCCCCGGCCCCCGTTGCATCCGCTGGCTTTCCCATATAATTCGGCTAAAATCTTTTTTACATCTACGCCTTTCGCCAATGCGTGGCCATGACCGCGATGTGTGCTTGTAATCCAATCGGTCTGTCGCAGGTTATGACATACGCCAACAGCCACGGCTTCCTGTCCAACGCACAAATGAATAAATCCCGGTATTTCACCCTTTTTGTAATTGTCCTGCACACTGAGCTCAAATTGCCTTATCAGCAACATCTGTTCATACAGGTGCAGCTGGGCTTCCTTATCGTCGGGGTTAATATAGGACGCCGGCTCGTTCGCTTCTTTTTTAATTAAATAATCCATCTTCTATTTTTAAATATTGTATTTAAAGTATGATCCCGGATCAGATATCAAATATTTTTCCCGCATTTAAAATTGCATGAGGGTCAAAAACCTGTTTTAATTGTTTCATTAACCTCAATTGTACAGGATCAAAAACAATATCCAGATACTCCTTTTGCAGCAGTCCGATACCGTGCTCCGCACTGATGGTCCCATGTAAACTTTTAACCAGTTGAAATAATTCCCGGATAGCTTTTTTTACTGTGCCTTCCCATTGCTCCTGCGTGAGATCGCATTTTAAAATATTTACGTGCAGGTTTCCATCGCCGGCGTGACCGCAACAAACTGTTTTAATTCCATATTTCTTACCTATCTCTTTCACGCCTGTCAGAAGAAGAGGCAATGCCGCGCGAGGCACAACAGTATCCTGTTCTTTGTAAACGGAAAGATTTCTGACCGCCTCACCGACTGTTCGCCGAAGCTTCCAGAGGGTCTCCTTCTGTTTTTCATCTTCCGCAAATAAGATCTGCCCGCAATCATATTCGGAAACTATTGCCGAAATACTTTCTAAATCTTTCATCAGCATATCGGCATTGTTCCCATCCACTTCTATCAGTAAATGGGCCTCTACCTCATCTGGTATTTTTATCTCCGGACCATATACAAAGGCAGAAGTGCAGAGGATGGCCTCTCTTTCCATGAATTCAATAGCACTCGGCATATAACCAGCCCTGAATATGGCAGCTACTGAAGCGCAGGCTTTTGCAGCGGAATCGAAGGGCACCAGAATCAACAACTCATGCTTGGGTAATGGAATCAGTTTCAGTATAATCTTGGTAACAATTGCCAGCGTGCCTTCACTACCAACAATTAATTGAGTAAGGTTATAACCTGTAGCATTTTTCAACACATTTGCTCCTGTCCAGATAATTTCGCCACTTGGTAAAACTATTTGGAGATTTAATACATAATCTTTTACAACACCATACTTCACTGCTTTGGGGCCACCGCTGTTTTCGGCGATATTACCACCAATAAAACAAGACCCCCGGCTGTGGGGATCAGGCGGATAAAAGAGGCCTTTTTCTTTTACCGCATCCTGGAGAACCTGGGTAATTACACCCGGTTCAGTGGTTACTTGCAAATTCTGCTCGTCAATAGAAAGAATGGAATTCATTCTTTCTGTTGATAATACCACACCACCGAGGTGGGGCAAGGCCCCGCCACTTAGACCGGTACCTGCTCCACGAGGAGTAACCGGTATCCGATCGCGGTTACATATTTCCAAAATTTCACTGATCTCTGAAACGGTACGGGGTTTAAGTACGACGTCCGGCAGAAAATAAAAATCTGCTGTTTCATCATGCGCATAAACATTCAACAATTCACCGTCTGTGACAACAAACCGGCTACCCAATAATTCTTTAAACCTGTCAATATGATTTGATGTTAATGTTTGCGCTGTATATATCATTTAGATTGTTTTGCATATATAAAAAGCTCTCCGGGGGCCATTACCATTCCCTTAACCGCTTCCGGCAACCTGGCCGTCTCTTTCAGAAATGTAGCCGGATCACCCTTACCCCCCTCGCCAACATGTTCAAGAAACATCCAGAAATGGCACGGAATCAAAATTTTTGGCTTTATCTCAAGCGCTAACCTGCAAACTTCCGAAGCAATCATATTGCCGAACTGCCCGTTTATGGGAGCTATCATGATATCGACATCCGATCTTAGAGATGAAAAAATTTCACGGGGTCTGAATGCTGTATCGCCTGCATGATATATTTTGATTCCATCCACTTCAATTAAGAAACCAACTGCATCGGGGGCCAGCTCGCCGTGGTCGGCAAATATTGCCCTGATCTGTATCCCGTTTTTCTGACATTGCTGTTCCTGTTTTAAAATTGTATACCGGGCCGGAGGGATTTTTAATTCCTGATATAACACTTCGCAATCTGGTGCAGCTATAAAAATTGTTTTTTCATTCTTTGCGGCAAACGGGATTGTATCAGGATCGAGATGATCCGCATGATGATGGGTACAGAGGTATAAATCGGCGTCGAGTTCCTCTGCGCTTATCACAGCGGGAATCATACGCTTAAAATTAAATAGGCGTTCACAGGCATCTGACAGGTAAGGATCTATTACGATTGTTTTACCTGCTGCTGTCCGTATGCAAAAGCCAGCCTGAGCAAGGTAAAAGAGCGCTATTTCACCAGACCCGGGAATCGTACTATTGATCTTTTGAATTAATCTCATTGATTTCCGATTTTAAATTTGCTCTTACTATAACCCTGGAACATATCCCTTACCTAAACGTAAACCGGTATCCCGGAAACCCTCACTGAACGACATCCAGGAGGTGGTACCTCCATCAATAACTATCGTTTGGCCGATAATATACCTTGCATCGTCCGAAGCGAGGAATATGGCCGCCTTGGCAATATCGAGAGGCGTTCCCGGAAATCCGCACGGAATAAGTTTACCCAGACCACTGAAATCATCGCTACCTGCAGCTTTATAATGGTTTTCCACCGGCACGGCGCCGGGCGCTATCGCATTCATACGAATGCCCAGAGGCGCCAATTCAATCGCCAGTTCACGCGTGTATGCTATGATGGCTCCCTTGGTTCCGGCATATACGGAATGACCTTTGCATGCTCTTAGGCCATGAACAGAAGAGAGATTAATAACAGCTCCTCCTCCCCGTTTTAACATTGCCGGCAAAATGGTCTGGATAATAAAATACTGCGCCCGTACATTGACGTTATACACCGTATCATATTGTTCCGGAGTTACTTTTTCAAATTCAAGCGTCATGGAAATACCTGCATTATTAACAAGTACATCCAGGCCACCCAAAAACGTAATTGCATCTTTGGCCAATTGTATCGCTTCTTCCACATTTCCCAGATCGGCTTTAATAACAGCGGATCTGCCGCCTGTCAATTGAATCTCCTTAAGCGCTGAGGTTGCCCCTTCACTACTGTGTGCATAATGGAGCACAACATCTGCACCTTGCCTGGCAAACTCCAGGGCAATTTCCCGCCCAAGCCCGGTTCCCGAACCGGTCACTAAAACCTTTTTACCGTCCATTTTCTTCTGCATATTTTACATTTAAATAGTTAATTGGAGATACCAGCAATACGTTGCAAATGCATTTACCTTGCTTAGTTGTCCGTATTTTTTTGCTGTTATGGGACTGTCGTAACAAACCGTACAAGGTTCAATGAAAATATTATACAAATTGTCCCAGCCATTTTCATTCATCAATATTCCAAGGTAGGGCACGGTGTCAAACGGGAAACTGACTTTCAACTTATTCTTGTTGTCGGGAAAGTAGAGTTCGCAGTACCCATCTTCTAACTTATTGATGAAATAATATTTCTCGAAACCCTTTACTGCGGGTGGCCTGCTGATGTCGGCACGGTATGCATTTCCTTCCTTATCTTCAAACCATGGCCAGTTATGCAAGTCGCCAAAGCTTCCCCGGCCATTCGTTAAGATGGTTACGGCCTGCCGGCAATCATGAGGCACTGACAATCGTGTTCCTTCTACTATATTAAGCATTAAATGCCCGGCCCACAGGAATCCAAATTCAAAGGCGCTCGTATTTGTCAATGTATACTCCAGCCGAAGGGTATTCGGATCGCCGAAATAAATTCTTTTCGACAATTCGTAGGGGAACCGAACACCTTGTACTGACAGATGCAGGCAATCCCCGGCGCTTTCGCATTTCCAGGGCAGTGACCACACTTCGCCGTGATCGGCCATTTTAATTCCTTTCCAGGGTTCAGTTTCATAATAACACGTGTCTATCGTAGGGAACATATCGTCGAAGCCACTGCATTCGCCCTCCACGTACACTCCATCAAAAGGCTGATCGAGATAGTTTACTCCATCACGCTGCACTAAAAATTCGTAGCCTGTTTCCTTATTGATCAGGGATACCATCTTACCGCCCGGATCGGGCAGGAATTCAGCGCGTAACCTGTCGTTTTCAAGTACTATACTTTTTTTATTCTTGTATTTCGATTCCATGATCTTATATTAATCTCCGCTTATTACCAATCTCATTTGCCAGGGGTCGACGTGAGGAATCACGAACTGCTGATAAGGGCCATCAGTACCGGAAGTGCGTATGCTTGTTTCATTACATTCCATATCAAAAACCTTTACCGATTTTACGGTTGTCTTTAACTTAAGGACTACATTTTCGGCGGGATCAAAAGAAGCGTTAGTAAAAGCCAGGACTATTCTTCCATTTTGGGGTTCCCGAACCCAGATATTTACCTTATGAAAGGAAGAAATGTAAGCAGGCAGGGTTTCTCTGGAAAGCCAACGGAAAACCGATTTCATCTGTGCGCTTTTGGAAAGATTGCCCATGAATGTCCAGGGGTAATACCCTTCCACACAAACGCGGCCCCCGAGTCGGTTTTCAAAAACACCCATGGTGCAGGCACCCACTTCTTTTCCTGAATAATCAATTAACCGGCTAAGTACTTCAGCTTTGTCACTTGTTTTGCGCAAAGTATAAACCGGAACATGATTGAATGACTGGCGGTCATCACGTTCCCGCCCGCTGAATTCTCCATTGAGTTTGTGATTGGAAAATTCTTCAATTCTATCTGCATCCCTGGAATCAACCACCTCAAAACCGGTTAAATCACCATAACCCATTTTATTTAGTTGTGCCAGGGTTTCAGCATCCATATATAATCCTCCCGAAAGCAACGATTCGATTTCAGCGTGGGAAAGGGCATAAATATTATCCTTCCCCAAAATGACCACCGAAGCTTGTTTGCCTGAATAAGTTGCAGGTAATCCGATATCGTATAATTCGTGTTTCACCACGGGATTTCCTGAACTGAGCCAGTCTCCATCTTCCGCATTGTTGGCACTGAAACTGTTTTTATTCCAGAAAGTCTGAATACCAGTTAAAGGAGACCGACCCAGTGAATGGACCATCAAATCAAAGAACGGGCGCGTTTGTCTGAGCTTGACTAAAAGCGGCTCGTACTCATCCAATGGTTCGTCATAAAAAGACAAAACGTTAAACGCAGCTCCTGTACAGCCGGCAGCAATATGCGAAGCAGCTTCCAATGCAACGATGTTAGCTGCTTTTTTTAAGCGTTGGTAAGGAAAATTTTCTATCTCCGATTGAATAGACAATATATTGGGCGGCAATACGGAAACCTGTCTACCAATTTCGTGCGATTTTTGCGCAAGTTCAGAAGTATTATTATCCTGATAAAATCCGCCACCGGGGCGCCACATTACCGGAGCATGTAAAGGGCCTGACAATTGTCCAGCCCAATTTTCAAAATCGTAGCCTTCAAAAAAACGGTCACCGGTCATAAAACCAAGCGGCAATCCGGGTTTCAGACTATGTACGGTTTCTTCTATGAGCGTGAAAAGACGGGATATAGTATTCCGGTTATGCTGCAGCCATTTTTTACGGAGAGCCATTTTTTCAGCGGTCGTACCCGTATCAAACGCCTTTTTCAAAGTTTCCCGCGTATACTTCTTACCATACTCCTTTTCAAAAATGGACAGGCAGTGATCACAGAAACAGACAAATGTAACCGGCATATGTCCTTCAAGACGTATATCGTCATCAATCCATATATAATCCGGATCGGCCATGGCCATAGACTGGTAAGCTGCGATGATGTATTTACGGTAATTTTCATCGTTCGGGCAATAAGATCCAAGAGAAATTTTCCCGTTTATGTCTGTCACATGCGTGTAATTCCCCTTTATTGAATTGCCGAGGTTTTCGTTATGATGGCCAATGGTAGCCAGTATATTTATTCCGGTGTGGTATCCTCTTTTTCTTGCCTCCTGCATCCGATCTTTAAAAATCATCATCCGCTGTTTGAATACACTTAAAGGCAACGGAGCATGCGTGCCTGAAGTAAAAAAAGTGATCTCGTCGGTAAGGCCTTTATATTTATCGAATAAATCCAGCAGTTCATGATACCGCCGGTCAGAAAGCGATTGTCCCGGCCCAATGCGAAAGGAAATGAATGCCTTTCCCGGATTTTTATTTGCACTGTCCGATTGGCCTTTTAAACCCGGTGCGCTTAAACAAATCAGAAGAGTCATGCAAAAAAAGGTCATCCGGAAACCCGCATAGCTTGTTACCCATTTTTGTAATTCTGCAGATCGATTCGTCATAACTCCAGAAAAAAAAAGTTTAAAACATACGCGGAAGCCCCAGCTGCACCTTACCGGATTCGTGGTAACGGGGATTATCATTTTCCAGCGCTTTTTCGGGAACTGTTTTCCAGGACTTGACATCCATACCCGCTGGTATGATCATGATTATTTCGCCGGATTGTGTTTTTATTTCGGCAATTTTTTTATTAATTGCAGGAGTCAGTTTGTGAACACCGGAATACGCAGTTATTTTTTCCCATGGAATTTCCAGTCGGCAGGTATTGCCCAACACGCTTTTAATACAAATCCATTGAACTGTTCCGGATTTTATTGCTGCTGAAACAACGAAGCCGCCTGCAGCATGCAATGTAAATCTGCAGAGCCTGTTGTTGGGAATTGCCGGTGCAACCCGTATAACCCCTTCATGACTCTGCAACAGCGATTCATTCATAGAAGATGCCAGCACCGACATGGACTCCATCGACATATGGCGGAATGGCCACACACGCAAGGGGAATTTTTCTCCCGAAGCCGCATCCTTTACCGTATTCGTGCGGAAAAACCATTCGGCATCCTTATTAACTTCCCCTTCAAGGCCCCAATGGCCCCATCCGTTACAATAAATCTGCCAGCGTTCCGGGAAAATTTTGAGCACTTTTTCCAACTCATCCCTCAATCCCAAACGCGCGAGAACAATAGGAACGGGGTCCCAGCCGGTTATACCCGGTGAATACAAAATGCCGGTTGACTTAACCGCTTCAAAAAGATTGATGTTGCTTTCCTTTTGTGCCAATCCGACAAAGTTGGAAGGAAAAACTGCTGAGGAAGCAACTGTAGGGAATATGCCATCCAGTAACTTCAGGCCAAAGTATTTGCCCCCTTCCGATGCATTGTAAACTGTTAACCATTTCCCCTCTTTAATTCCCCAACCGGCAGCTGTAATATTATCCGTTGAGAGTTTATTTCCTTTAAAAAATCCGGTTTTCAATTTGTAAACGCTACCATCCTGCTCCACGCAGGCATCACCTGCTTTCATCAGCGGCACAGGTACCAGATGGTTAAGTATTTCCTTCCATTTTTTTGCATCGGGAACATCTGTGCCTGAAACTTTCAAGGCTTCAATGGCTACTGAAAATAAAACATTTGCATAAACGATTTCTGTAAGACCGTCCTTTAGTTTTATCCAGCCCTCATAACCTGTGCCCTCCCTTGCATGATATAATCCATCTCCCTCTCTTACAAAAAGTGAAACAAAAAATCTGGCTGCTTCAAGGATAAACGGAAGCGCCTTTTCTTTAAGAAATTTCTTGTCCCCGGTAAATTGATACTGCCGCCAGAAATCAAGTGCGATTTCTGCAACAGGTGTATGGTTACTCAATTCATTGACCGAATTGATGCCACGCCTGTCGGCCACATCTGAAATAAAGGCCCCATCCGATTTGAAATAAGTGCGGGCATCTTCGATTGCGTACGGTAAAGAACCGAAGCGATAATCAAGATACGGATCAACCAAGTGATGATAGCCCGCAGCGTTTAGCGGCCAATACAGTTGTTGTTGATTCCAGTGAAAATAGAAGTTCCAGTTCTGCACATCTCTACTCCAGGTCCACAAACCATTGTTGAATCGTCCCGGATATTTTCCTCCCTGAGATGTGATAGCATAGTAAATAGTGAGGTGCCAGAGGTTGCTCAGGTATAAGTCGCCATAATCTAGAAAAGAACGCATCCACAACGATTTCCAGACCGATTCGTTTGAATTGCGGGAAGAATCCATGCCCGTTCCGCGTGCCGTCAGCAAAACAGCTTGCAGTTTCCCCAATACGTCGCCCTTATCCGGCGAGGTAACTGCAAAAGCAAGCTGTGCTTTCTTTTCCCGGCTCTTTCCCAAAGAAATAACCGAACGGTGGGAATGCTCTTTAGCATATGAAACCGGGAGCATGTTATGTTCAATAACGGTTCCGCCAACTGCAAAGTGGGTATTTCCCAATTGTTGTGTAATGTATACGCTCTGATCATTACTCCCGGCTTCCGTTCCGGTGGTACCTATCGAAGCATCCCGGTTAATGAGACTGTACCAATGTGAAAAAGTCCTGGATCCAAAACGCTCGACAGCAATATCGAGTGGCGATTCTTCCTGGAAATCGCTTTTCAGATCGAAAAAAAGATTCCCCGTTGCATGTTCAACAAATGCCTTCAATTCAACACGACCATAGGGGCTTGCTCCCTGCAGCAGCATGGAGCCGTCTGCAAGGTTCAGCCTGCCATTAAAATCGCTCAGAAATAAAGTACTGAATACCGGGAAGTGAAAGTCAATAATGACCCGGCAGGCATGTCGAAGCGTAGTACTGCGGTCTTCTTCTTCCGGCTTCCAATTGTTTAATTTTTCAAAATCCGAATCCTGCCAGAGATCACTTTTATTAATTACAGCAATGATTTTTGATTCTTCACACCAAATAAGCACACCTATTTCGCCATTCCCAAGAGCAATGCCTTGTAAAGGGTCAATAGGAGGGCTTTTGTAAACCAGATCATATTGAGCTACGCGCCCGGGCCAGCTTATATCCCATTCGCCGGACTGAGGGTTGAAAGAAGAAGATATTTCCTCCAACCCCTTCGTGCCGGCATCGTAGATTGCATTATTACCAAAAGAACCGAATGGCAATTGACTACCTGCAATCGATAAACCTAATAATTTCAAAACGTCTCTTCTACTTGTTGTCATGAAAAAATATGAAAACAGTAATTATTGCTTAGCGGAAACCTTTATAAATCTCTTCCCCTCCGGAAAATAACTTTCATAAAATTTTCTAATTGAACCATCATACATCGCCACCCTTATCGTACTCCATGTTTGCTGGTCGCCGATGCCATAATAGAGATATGTTCTGCCCTTATACTCCAATATATCCACGTCTGAATTGTTCATGCCCTCGCCATCGGTTGCTTCCAGAACGGGATTGTACGGACTCAGTTCCCAGTCTGCCAGATCTTTTGACCTGGCCAGGTACGATATCCATCCGTTATGACCTTTAACCTTTGAATGAAGATAAATGACATAATAATAAGGCTTAAGATACCGGATCATCGGGCAGGCGGAATATTCCCTATGTTCTCCGGTATAAACAATCCCCGGAATCTTGGTCCACACTTTTAAATCTTTCGAACGGGCAAATTTGAAACAGAACTGTACCGGTTTGTTGGATTCGTAAGCCATGAGATATCCTTCATCGTCCTTACATACGGAAGTATTGAATAGGGACTCGTCTCCCGATGGCTCGATAGCCGTTTCTTCAGTCCAGTGCTTCAGGTCTTTGGTTACAAAGTGCGTGATCTTTTTAGATTTTATCGTCTTTCCGAAATCCGAAAAATCCAACGCAAACACATGCAGTTCCGAACCATTTACATAAGCACTCACGAAAGTGTGTTCGTTGCCAAAGCGCGCCACCTCTTCACCCGTCACCAGGTCATCAATGTAGAGGTAAGCATCTTTCCCTTTTGCCTGCGCCCCACCGGGACGGTAGTTAGCCACCAGCAGTAGCCGCGAATTAAAGTAAACCGGCGTGTTCTCCATCGGTGTCCGATTCACCTGCGAAAAGGCAAAAGGTAATTTGATCAGTTCCGGCTTATTTACTCTTTGCGTATACGACGAAAAGGGGAAAAGAATAAGGGAACAGAAGCAAATATATTTTTCATATTTCATAAAATTTCTGTAAGCATTATCTCTAATCAGATTAAGTTACTCCAGGATCAGTACCCGGGATTCTGTACAAGCTTTTTGTTAACATCCGGTTCGGAAGGAGGGGAAGTTCCGATCAGACCCAGTTATCACTTTGCTAAAAGTAAAAATAACGGGCATGTTCACGAGAGTCAATAGAATATCCGTTTTTATTGATGGATTATCTGATTTCTTTTAAAAATATTTTGAACAGATCATAGCGGTTTTAGTGCTTGCAATTAATTTGTCACCTGTTTATAATTAACCAGCATGGACCTCTGTTTTTCACTCAGAAAAAGTGTAAACCCATTATTAAGTTCTTCCCCTTTTTTGATTACCTTCTTACCTGAGTCTTCGTCAAACAATTCATAATCTGCCATTTTATTTAGTCCCTTCAGTTCTACCCGGATGGAATCGTCCGGACAATTCTTCCGCCGGAAGGCCATAATAATGCCATCGCTCTGACCCGGCCGGTTCAGCTGATAGGCCAACCATTTGTTGTCCAGATACAGGTTCTCCGTCCCGGTTAAGGGATAGTAATCACCATAATAAAAAGGCCGCAAATGTTTAAATTCCTGTATATACTTTTGAAGCTCTGTCACCATATGTTCCCTGGTATTTATATCCCAGCTTATAACCATCGCACTGCTCATATCCGAACGAAAGTCATATGGCGTTAAAACAAAATTACCATCTCCATGAAGTGGAAGATAAAAATTTAGCCCGTAGGTTTGGCATTGGAAACCGACCGGCTCTGAAGGATAATCAGTTCTCCACAAAGGCGAGCTCCGTGAAATAGTTTCCAGATCAATCCGCCGACCACCGCTTGCGCAATTATCGATTAGAATATTGGGGAAACGCACTAACAAACTGTCCCAATAAGCATATAAACCCTCAATATGCCTGATCTCAGAAATCCCGATACGATCAGGTTTGTCATTTGCTTCCCAATAGGGCATTGGATCAAAGTTGAAATCCTGCCGGTAATAGTCAACTCCTTCCTTTTTAAGGAAATTTGAAATATAATCTGTGAGCCATAACCGGGCTTCATCATTACCAAGGTTAAACAGAATATTATTGCTTCCTGAAAGCTTAAGCAACCAATCAGGATTTTTATTCGCAAATTGAGTCCCCTCGGTGACCCGTTCAGGCTCAAACCATAAAAGAAATTTAGCTCCGACCTTATGAGCTGCATCCGTAACAGGTTTTAAGCCATTGGGAAAATTTTCGCTGTTGGGAATCCAATTACCAACTTGCTCCCAATTTCCTTTACACAAATACCAACCGGCATCAAGCCAAAAAACTTCCGGAACAATATCAAATTGCTTATGACGATTGATCATAGCAACAGCAAAAGATTCTGTTGCACAAGTGTGTTGATCACAGGGAACCGGACCTTCACTGCCGAGAAGAACCGAAAATGGCAATTCTGCATGCTTTCCATTTATCTTCCGGGTATGATGGACCAGAATAAACTGCCTGAACTGATTGTGACCAATCATTCTGTCATCACCTTTCCAGAAAAGCAAACATATTTTGGGCGTCCGAATTTCTTCCTTTGGGTACAATTTCAACTGCATTTTTTCCATTCCCGATTTCAACGATACCGTTCTTTCATCCAACTGACGGATATCGGCATACCATTTCCCGGTCCAGCCCACGGCTACCATAATCCCCTGTTGTCCCGGGGTCTCAATATTGAAAAACGGGAAAGCTGCGTCGGACGAACGTCCGCCGGCCGGGCTCATATAGGCACTCTTTCCGGGCTCCATTTTTTCATCAATAGGTTGAAAATCGGTTTCCTCCACATGGCTTCCCCTGGCATGGTGAAGGATAAAACTTCCTTTTTCTTCAGAAACAAAAGAATAGTCAATGGCAGCTGCTTTCTCAATCAACGGGGTATTTTTTCCCGAAGTATTCGAAAAATATAGTACCCACTCAACCGCCGGGAAATCGCTGAAGCAAGTGACCAAACATTTGATCATAAGTCCACTCCGTTTATCCGAGTAAGTGTAAACAGATTCCTCCGTATTCGGCTCCGTTGATTTCATCTTTTCTGCGCTGTATTGCCAATTCCTTATAAAATTATCTGATTTTTTCCCTCCGTATACAAATGAAAAGGGGGGAATCTTTCCTTTAGCAAAGTGTTGTTCAGCCCAGTGATGTATATCAATGCCGCTGTTTAACTCAGCATTAGTCTGTTGGCCGCTGACTAATAAGCCTGCCGAAAAAATTGCTAAAATAACTAATAAGCAACTTTTGATCATTTCTCTGTATCGATGCATCCGCCCTTCTAAAGGAAAAAAATCCACTATCAATTCTGAAAATGTCTTTTCCATTATTTTATTTTAATATTGATCTCAGAGTTAGGTCATGGTATTACTAAACGCAAAAATTATAACAGCACTAAGTATTATAACCAGCGAAGTAAACATTATTTTTCTTGGCCTGCCATTCACAGCTCTCCACTCACCACTCACGAATCCTACCAATTGGTTACCGACAACCTGCATGGATTGCTGAATGCCGAATCCAATAGATGCACCCAAAATTCCCAATTGAACCATTCCCCTCCCCATGAATACGATCGAAAGAATTAACTGTACTCCTGCAATGGCGCCATATAAAATTTCATCTTTCCTAGCAAAGAGTAAATGCCATGTCTTTTTGCGGAGCATCATATAAGCAGGGTACAAAATATTTATTACAGCGCCTCCGGCAATCCCAAGTGCCCATACTGTGAAATTTGCCGTTATTTCACCCGCCCCCTGAAGCTTTACAGCTTCTATTACAGGCCCCTGACTATAAACAAAAGCCAATGATAATCCACTGGAAAGCACGCCTGACACAATGATCAGTATCAGTCCTTTCAAAAAGCCACCTGAGGATTCTTTCCTGTTATTATTTTTGCTGTTCAATATTTTCTCCCTTCCAAAGCCCGCTATAATTACCAATATCAGACCGATAATTACAACTGCCAGCCCCAGCATAATAATCATCCCCGCATTTGACATGAGGCTGGGTGCATTTCGGAATAACCCGCTGCCTTTTAGAACCATTGGCGCAATAATCCCTACAGACATTCCAAGCGCTGACAATATTGCACCTGAAAGAGCCGCTCCTATTTTCAGAATACAAACCAAATACAATATATTGGCAATACCCCACCCAATGGACAACAAATTGGAGATCAGCAATGGTTTCCATCCTACCTGCTTTATTATTTTACCCAGGTCCGGAACATTGATTAATGTAACTATCCACGGAACCAGCAAAACCGCTGAGAACATAAAAACAAACATGTATTGTTCGAAATGCAAATCCTTAATTTTTTTCATGGGCCACGCTACAGTTCCCGTACCCAGTCCAGCCAGGGTAACTAAAATCAATCCGATTATTATTTCCATGTTTTATTCTTAAAGCTGAGATTCTTTGTATAGAAATTCTGTATTATAATTTCATCAGAAATCCCTGTTAAATCCGCTGGTCCATCCTCCATCAACAATAATATTGTGACCATTAATATAAGAGGCCTCATCAGAGACTAAAAAGGCAACCGCGTCTGCTATTTCATCCGCTTCACCAGGCCGTTGTTGTGGAATGAAAGATATCATTCGCTCTGCCATGGCACTGAAACTTCCAGATTCACTATAAAATAATTTGCGTGTTTGCTCGGTTAAAGTTGAACCGGGCGACACCGCATTTACCCGGATACCAAATGGAGCCAGTTCGCATGCCATTGCTTCTGTCATTTTAATAATAGCAGCCTTTGCGGCTACAAACCCTATTTGTAACCGTAAGGCTACTACACCCGCTACAGAAGCCAGATTTACAATCGAACCGGTTTTCTGCCGGACCATCTTTTGTGCAGCTGCCTTACAGCAATAAAAAGTTCCGTTAAGATCAATGTTGATTATATCATGCCAGGTCTGATCCGGATATTTATCGATGGTTACCCTGTCTTCAGGTTTTGATGAATTTATACCTGCGTTGTTAATCATAATATCCAATCTCCCAAATCGTTCAATTGACTTTTCGATCAAATTATTTACTTGCTGAATATTACTTATGTCACAAGGGATGAATATAGCCCTTGGCCCTAGCAGCATGGCCGTTTCCTCCCCTTTACCTGTTTGAATATCTGAAACAACCAGGTTACATCCATAGCTATATAGTTTCTTAGCTATTGCTTTACCAATTCCCCCGGCAGAACCTGTTACAATTGCTACTTTATTTTCCAAATCCTTTTTATGAATCATCTCATTATCTTTCTAATGCTCAGGCGTTAAAATGCCAACAACACCGCCAATAGGAATGGTCTCCCCTTCTTGAGCAACAATCCTACTCAGTATACCATCTGTTGGAGACCCTAATTCAACAACAGCCTTATCCGTTTCAAAGTCCAACAATACTTCGTCTTTTTTAAGCTTTTCTCCGACCTTTTTGTACCACTTGGCTATTACTATCTCTGTAACTGTAAGTCCTTGGTTAGGAATTGTAATTTCTGTTGTATTATTATCCGCCATGTTTTTTGTATTCATTTCATTATAAGATTAACGATGTTTTGAAAATCAGGGATCAGGTGCTTTTAACAATTTGCACCGGATGCACTAATGGTTGAGGAACATTTGAATTATTTGTATCCTATTGCTTTTAATATGGTGTCGAAATCGGCAGGAAGTTTTTCAATTGTTTTGTTCTGGTTCTGAGCCGCATAGCGCAATAAATTGCGCAAAAGACGTTCCGCTGCCGGATGAATACCTAAATTGTCACGAATCAATAATGTATTTAAAATGAAATTCCCCGAACCAAATGAGTAAACTGAAACCATCAACCCCGAAGAATAATCCTGAGAGGCTTTGATTGCTCCTGCTACAGCTTCTTTTGGAGGATCCTGTCCCATCCAAACTGTACTTGGAATAAGTTCACGATAGAAATCATGATCCATCAATCCTCCGGCAGGAAGGCCTTCGAAAATAGGATGTCGCTTTGCCCATTCATCTTTTAAATAAAGCCAGCTATAAATAGTGGATAAAGACCCTTTTTTTCCCAAAGGCAAAAACCCAACCTTGTTCATGCCTTGTTTGAATACTTCGGGAGAAAGAAAAATGGCGTTTGATCCGCGAGCGATGTGTTTCAAGAGTGAAGTAAATTCCGATAGTGTGTCTTTGTCCGCTGGTGGTTCTATCCCTACTAATATGATCTCTCTTGATTGTTGCTTTTCCGCATTAAAAGGTTGTGTTTTTATATGATTTGCTGCGAGCCATTTTGTTAATTGCGTATCTACTCCCCATACCGTAACCTCCATCTCGGTTGCTGGCATCTGATTCGGATCGTCAACATAAAATTCAACCTCTCCACATCTTGGCGCACCTCCCCGTTCAAGGGTAGCCAAAAGATGGTATTTCCCTGCAGGGCCGTCTACAGGCAAGTCTTCTGAAAAAACAGGTATAGCCAATGGAGGTTCAATTCCATTTTGTGTTGGCTGAATCGTAATCGTTGTTTTACGCTCATAAATTTTTCTGTTATCAGGTCCAACCACCTGAATAAGTGTAGGATAATCTCCCGGAGCAAGAACATCTTCGTTAGCCAGAATCACTTCAAGCTTAACTTTCCTCCCGCGGTATATGTTTTTTGGTTCGGCAAACAAGCACCAGCGTAATGGAGCTAATCCCTCAAACATGGCATCAACGGTGCCGGGTTTAAGCTCCCGAAAAGTAGTTGTCAAACCTTCTCCGGACATCACATGATCATTCATGCCTGTAAGACTATATCCTATAATTTTCGGATTTGAACGGATTGCAGTAAGTCCAAGCGTCCTTTGTCTTGCCACCCGGAGAAGGCTCTCAGTAAAAAAATCTTCCGGCCGGGGGTAAATCTGATCCAGCTTCCATTGTTTCCAATCAACGAGATATTTATCTAACTTGTCTTTGTAAAATTTCGCATCCTCATCTTCCTCTTTTCCAAAACGTTCGAAATGTCGTGTAACCCGCCATAAGTCAACGGCGCTGCCAATACCATATTCAGACAGAAAAACCGGTTTCGTATTTTGTCCGAGAGCCCGGATGAAATCAGTAGTTTGTGCTGTTTGAGGAACTGTGGGATAAACATGTGCATCTCCGGAACCTTCACTGTATCCTCCGATATCAGTCATTTTTGATTGAGGAGCATCAGGAGCCTCCTTGCCAAGTAAATATTCCCATTTCGGTGATCCGGGATTTGATATAGATCCGAAGGAGAATTGACCATCCCAACGGCCACTGCCTAGGATAAACATTCGGCTATTGTCTAAAGACCGTACGAGCGGAAGCATCGCAACAGCATGTCTAAAAATAGGTCCATCAAAGGTTTCGTTAAGCAGGCCCCAAATAATCACACTCGGATGGTTACGATCACGACGTATCATCCCCGACTGAGATCGATCAAAGCGTTGGAACATTTTGGATGTGCTATCCATTCCCTGCGAAGCAAATGATTCATTATAAACCATTAAACCGATTTCATCGCATAGGTCAAGTTGATAGGGTTGCTCGCCCCCCCATATAAAACGAATCATGTTGAATCCCATGACCTTCATATCAAGTAAATCCCTGCGAGCCTGATCGGGGTCTGTTGGCAATCGCTGACCGATCGGATAGTTATTGCAGGAATGGGCAGAACGTAAAAAAATTCGCCGGCCATTAAGCCGAAAGCTCCCATTTTCAAGACGAAAATCACGAAAACCAAAACGAACAGAACGTTCGTCTGAGGATTTATCTACGTTCGAATTGCATAGGCTAAGTCTGTACAGGTATGGATTATTTATATCCCATAACTGAGGATTTTCAATTTCTATTTCTTTCTTGATTAAGGTGTCCCCAGGAGGGACATCACAATCAAACTCCACTGACTTCAAAGTTTCTCCGCTTGTTGCCGGTGCAACGGTAAATATTAAATGTTGGTGAGCTTTTTTTGTTCCGGCATTACGCAAGCTAACCTCTATTTGGATGGTATCACTTTTTGAATTGGCGGAGGCGAAAAGATCTTCCACTCGTACCTTCGGCACAAACATTAATTCGACAGGGCCGGTTATACCTCCGCAATTGTATTCTTGTCCCGAACTATAAGGCATTATTCTTGCCTGATGGGGAATCTGCTTTAAGGTTATACTGTCTATGGGTTCATTTGTTGGATTTAATACCCGGACACTAAGATGGTTGGCGCCGCCCGATTCAATGATGTCCGTAACATCTACCACAAAAGGAACATCTCCGCTTTCATAACGACCGACGAAAATATGATTAAGCCATATTTCGGCCATGTAATCAATAGCCCAAAAACGTAATAATGTCCGACCGGAAGGATAATTATTCTTTGGAGCTAAAAAGTCGCGCCAATACCATACTACACCATGATAGGCCGGAAAGGCATCCTGAAGAATCCACGGAACCTTAACCGGCTTAGCTCCGGAGACCGGATTTTCCCACCATTTCTCATTCTTTCCGACATTGAGTGGATCTGTTGACAACAACCATTCTCCATTCAGAGAAATGATAGATTTAGATGTTGTGCTACCGCTCTTTATGGACGGGGATTGAGCCGATAGCTGGCTTATTTGTTGACCTTGGACAGGCCAGCCTGGCAAAATGATTGCAAAATTAATTAATAAGCAACTCCTAATAGCCAAATATCTGATGATCTGCCAGAATTGCTGAGTGTTTATTTTTGGAAAACAATCTTTTATCATGAGTGACGGGCAGAAATTTTAACGAATGTTCTTCCTTTTGGAAAATAACTCTCAAAAAATGTTTTCATCATACCATTATACATGGCAACACGAATTGTACTCCATGTGGCTTGATCGCCGGTAGCATAATACAGAAAGGTTTTGCCTTGATATTCAAGAATATCAACATCAGAGTTATTAATTCCTTCCCCTTTTCCGGCCTCCAAAATGGGATTAAAAGGACTTAGTTCCCAATTCAGCAGGTCGATGGATCTGGACAAGTAGGATATCCATCCGTTATGCCCTTTTACCGGGGCATGCAGGTAAATAACATAGTAATAGGGTTTAAAATAACGGACAACAGGACAGGCGGAAAATTCTTTTTTTTCACCTGTATAAACTATACCTGGTATTTTTTCCCATTTCGATAAGTCCCGCGAGCGGGCAAATTTGAAACAAAACGGAACAGGACTATTGGATTCATAGGCCATGATATAACCCTGATCATCCTTACAAACAGAAGAATTAAATAGGCTCTCATTTCCTTCAGGTAAAATAGCAATACTCTGCACCCAATTTTTCAAATTACCGGTAATAAAATGGTCGATTGAACTGGATTTTATTTTTACCCCGAAATCAGAAAAATTTAAGGCAAATACATGCAACAGTGTATCCTGAACATACGCGCTTACAAAAGTGTGTGCCTTTCCAAATTGTGCAACCTCTTCGCCCGAGACTAAATCATCGATATATAAATACGCATCTGCTCCTTTTGCATGAGATGCACCTGGTCGATAATTAGCAACCAACAATAGTCTTGCCTTAAAATAAACCGGCGTATTCTCCATGGGTGTCCGGTTCACCTGCGAAAAGGCAAAAGGCAATTTGATCAGATTTGGCTTATCTAACCTTTGTGCATAAGCCGAAATGGAAAAAAGAATAAGGGAACAGAAACAAATATGTTTTTCATATTTCATAAGATTTCTGTAAGCATTATCTCTAATCAGATTAAGTTCAAAGATCAGTACCCGGGATTCTGTACAAGGTTTTTGTTAACATCCAATTCGGTTTGAGGGAAAGGCCACAGGTATTGTCTTTGTTCGAATACTAAATGGACGCCGCTGGCATCTACGATCGTTGGCAATAGCGTATCAGCAATATGCCAGCGTTTCAAATCAAAGTATCTTGTACCTTCCATAGGAAACTCGACTTCTCTTTCGTGACGAATATAATTCCTCACCAAATCCTGGGTATTATATATTGATTGATCCACCGGTGGCATATTCACACCAGGTCTGGCCCTGACCTGATTAATGGCTGCATAAACACTGGCGTCAGGCCCGGTCGCTTCATTCTGGGCTTCAGCATACATCAACAAAATGTCGGCATATCGCAGAAGGACGTAGTCCCAGTCATCCAGGTAAGCCTGAGTATAATTACCCTGAATAGCAGTATCAATAAGTTTCCGGTTTTCCACACCGCTCGGGTTAAAGGTGGCATAGGTATAAAATCCGGGCCAGTCCTCACCAGGAAGCCTTATGGTGTAATAAAATCTGGGATCGCGGTTTAAAAAAGGATTAGCTGGATTATATAAAGGGGATTGTGTAATAGGTTTCCCATCCGTGCATTCAAATGCGTCCATAAATGTTTGACGCAAAAATACCTGCGCTGAATATTCAATATTATAACCATAAACATAGGTCGCATCCGGAGTAAGATATTCAGTTGAAAACATAATTTCCGGATTATTTGTCTGTCCGGCATCAAGAAACATATTAGGGTAATCATTATATAAACTAAACCTGCCGGAACTCATAATTTGCTGTGCCAGGCTTGCCGCCGCTGACCAATTTTGCTCGTATAACAACACTCTTGTTTTCATTCCCATTGCACTGCCCTTTACTGCATGCCCGTTGGTATATGCACTATCCGGTAAAACAGCAATTGCAGAATCAAGGTCTTCCGTTACAAATGTCAATACATCCTGCAAACTACTCTTCGCTATTTTAGCGGCGTCCGGGTTTGCGGGTGTCTGCTTATAAAGGGGTACCCCGCCGAATGTATTTGACAATTCAAAGTAAAATAATGCCCTCAGAAATCTTACCTCTCCTTTATATTCAGCTATTTTAGCCGGATCCACACCTACGGTTTTATCGACATTATCCATAAAATAGTTACATGCGGCAATACCCGAATAAGAATTGCTATAAACTAAAGCACACAGGTTCGTATTGGAACTAATATTCCCTAAGCTCATGTCGGAGATGCCAAATAAACCCCAGTAAACATAACCGACATCACTTAATCCGTCCAGATATCCCCTTTCAAAATTCAGCGGGAATCCTCCAAAACCACCAGGAGACGATGGCGTAATGCCCTTTAGCGTGCTATAACAACCTGTGACGGCCAATTGAATATCAGATTCACTTTTCCAAAAGGTTTGACTCGAAGGCTGATCCAAAGGAACCTTATTTAAAAAATTCTTTGAACAGGAAGAGAACAATAATATACAAAACAGGGCTGCCGTGGCGGCTATTATATTATTTTTTTTAGACATAACTTTTTTTTTAGAATTTAATATCAAGTCCTGCGTTTAAAGTACGCACCTGAGGGTAGTAAAAGGCACGCCCGCCGTTTGGACCAGTCATCGCCCTTTCAGGATCCTCCGCGGGATACTTTGTAAATGTGAATAAATTATCTCCTGAAATATATATACTAACGCCTTTTGATTTGATTCTGTCAGTAACCCGTTTAGCAATGGTATAAGACAACTTTATACTCTTAATGCGCATGTATGATGCGTTTTGCAACTCGTAGGTACTCTGATAAGCTTTAACGCCGCCATAACCACCGGCATAAGAGCCGCTTCCGACGTACACAGCAGGAATGGTATTACTAGGATTTGTAGGGGACCATGCATTTTTGAACATGGCAAGCGGCGGATCTCCCTGAACAAAAGGTTCCCAACCCCATCCATAGACGAATGAATGTAATCCTGCTACCCCCTGTAAGAAAACAGAAAGGTCAAATGCACGCCATCCAACATTCAAACCAAATGAATAGGTGAAGGCGGGATAAGGGTTATAGGATACCCGGTCTTTTGCATCCACAACACCATCGCCATTCTGATCTTTTATTTTTATATCGCCCGGGTGCGGAGCAAAAAATACTTGTTTAGGGGACTTATTAATTTCGTCCTGACTTTGAAAAATACCGATCATCTGATACAGGTAAAACGAATTGTAGGGTAATCCCACCTGGTTGATCCCCAGTGTCGGAGTCGCAATAGATAAAAGTTTGTTCTTGTAAGTCGAGAATAAGAAATTGGCATTATATGAAAATTCTCCAATTTTATTTGAATGTCTGAGTTCTATTTCCCATCCCATATTCTGTAATTCTCCGTCGTTAGTTACAGGTCCAATTAAACCAAGACTTGCGGGTACGGGTAATGTGGCCAATATATCATATGTATTTTTCTTAAACCAGTCGACCGTTATACCAAACAAATTTTTATAAATGTCCATATCCAACCCAAAGTCTAATATCCTCGTGGATTCCCATCTTAAATTCGGATCCGTTAAATTTGTCAGGATCACACCGGGAGTTTCTGTGGACCCGTACGAATATTGGGTAAAACTAAAAATATCCTGATAGGAATAGTTCCCAATCGCCTGATTGCCCAGAACGCCCAATGAACCGCGAAGCTTCAGATTATCAATCCAGGTGAATTTATTTTTCATGAAATTTTCTTCAGATATTTTCCAACCGCCAGAGACAGACGGGAAAAGTCCCCATCTATTCTTTGGCGATACACGGGATGTTCCATCGTAGCGCGCATTTGCTTCAAACAAATATTTGTCTTTGAAATTGTAAGCCACCCGGCCAAAATACGACCTGAGCGCCCATGCATTGGCGTCACCGCTATTCGTCTGTCCGCTGGTATTTCCGGCATTCAGTTGAGTGAGTGATGGATCAGGGAAATCTAACCTGGTCCCTGACAAATACTGAAAATTGTTTGATTCCTGTTCGTATCCGACCATTGCTTTTATGTTATGGTTCCCACCAATCCGGGTATCATAGGTTAAAGTGGAATATACTGTTGGCGTTATGGATTTGCTGGAATAATCCGTTACTCCTGCGGCGCCCGGAGAAGTTACTGCAGGGTCTAGGCTATAATCCGTCTGGCCGGGAAGCTTTTGATAGTAATAATGGTCGAGGGTCGAATATTTCCAGTTTTTCTGCACGCTATCTAAATAATAAACAGCAGCTTTTGTAGACCAAACCAATCCTTTAATCAAATTCACATTCACATAAAATTGCGCATTAAGCGCATAGTCATTATTATAAGTGGCACCATTAGAAAAAGCTAAGGGTGAAGTAGCATTGTGGGGCTCATTGGGATAAGCCTGAGCAACCAATCTCCCACTCCCATCAGGCAGAACAGGGCCATAGGTAGGACCAGCCTGTATTACATGCAGAGGTTCTGACACATCCGAACCTCCCGGAGGTTCAGAAACGTCCTTATACACCATACCAATTATTGTTCCTATTTGAATGGCCTTGGTGACCTGACTGTTCAAATTAAACTGAGCATTATATCTTTTAAAATTATAATCAGGTAAAATACCATCTTCATTCAGATAGTTCAGTGAGAATTTGTAAGAAGTTTTTTCATTTGAATTAGAAACACTCAGATAATGATTAATGGATGTAGCCGGATTAAAGTAATAATCCATCCAATTAAAATTAGGGAATTGCGGATTGTTTTTGGCATTAGCGTATGCATCAATTTGCGCCTGGGTATATATCGTTGGCATGCCGGATCTCGTGAGTGCCGAATCATACATGGTCATATACTCAGCAGAGTTATAAATCAGTTTTGGCAGCGTTGTAGCAGATTGCCGGCCCAAATCCACCCTATATTCAATGGTTGATCCCATGCTCGCCCTTTTGGTAGTTACCAGGATGACTCCGTTTGCAGCTCTTGCACCGTAAATAGAAGCAGATGAAGCATCTTTTAGTACCGTTATATTTTCAATGTCTCCTGGTGCGAGGTCTGTTAATGACCCTACAACACCATCCACTAAAACAAGAGGTGCCGAAGACGCCCCAAATGAACCCAATCCCCGAATTTGGAGAATTCCGTCATCCGTTCCCGGTGCCCCGCTCGGTTGAGTAACTTGCAACCCAGCTATCCTACCTTCTAAAAGATCGGAAGCATTGTTAGCCGGACGCTCCAATAAAGTTTTAGACGAAACCGTAGAGACAGCTCCGGTAAGATCGACTCTTTTCTCAGTGCCATATCCCACCACCACTACCTCAGATAAGGAATTTTTAAGTTCGTCCAATTGAATATATAAAAAAGGCGAATTCGCTTTAATCCGCACTTCCTTAGTATCCTTTCCCACATAAGTAAATACAAGAACAGGCGCGGCCTCGCTGACCTCAATTGCAAAATTTCCATCCGCGTCTGTCAATGTGGTTTTTGTAGTCCCTTTAACCTGAACGGTAACTCCGCTTAAAGGATTTTTATTCTCATCCATTACTCTACCTTCAATTCGCGGGGTTTGCCACAATTCCTTTTCAATATTATTCAGCTTCCCGGATGCAAAAACACCAGGAATGAAAAACAATATATACATAATAAGCAGAAGCAGCAGTCTAAAAGGAAATGCAACTCCCTTAGGCATTAGATTTTGATTTCGTCTCATAAGTTTAATTTTCTTGAATTGGTTATGGCAATAAAGGATGAATGCCCGGCCTTTTGGCCTTGGCGGATTTATTATTACTTGCTCCGCAATTACTTTGTGGAAATTCAGGATATTGGCAAATAAAAACGCCTGCCCTACTGCTAGGGCACAATTAACCGCACTGTAACTGACAGTTTGAATTAATTGAGAAATGCTGCTCCGAAAAGGCTAGGCCTAATCGTAGCGCAATTCCACCGCTCCCTTTATTGGGAACCCAGAATCAGAAAGAAATATCTTTCCCAGGAATTTTAATGGAGAATGATTTTCTTTCATAAGCTTGCAATCGATTTAAGAGTGATTTCTAACACACGCGCACCTGTGTTCAATTCGTTTACCCTGGTTCTATTTTCAAAATCCGGTGCTGATTGAAAAATGCTTTGACGATAGTAAAGTTGCATATTCTTCAAGGCCTATTCAATAGAATATACATTTTTATTACTGGATTATTCTATTATCTTAAAAGACACCGTTTTCACTTAACCTCTATCTTATTCCTGGCCGGCATGCAAACGAGAACCGCTATCATTTTTTACGCCTGTTAACAAAATGCGCATTTCAGTTTTAGCTTTAATCACAGGCAGATAAAGGGTATGTATTTTAAAATAAATCGAATCTTGTTGTAAGATAAAATGTAAGATTTCCTATGATTTATCCTTATTAATAACATCAAAAAAGGAGCGGTTCTTAATTTTTCTCAGGCGGAAGAAATTGAAATTAATCGAAAGTTTCGGGCAAAAATGTAAATACCGGAAAAAGCCATAATCCCCCATCCCTTCAGATCTATATTGGCTACACATCGTTTCTGATATAAACAATGGCGGGTTCAATCGCATCGATTAAAAAAAAGCAGTTGATCATTATACCACAAACAGCAAACCGAAAAACGGAAATAGCTTCCGAATGGCAGAAAATTTCCTTGCAAGCCATTTACAGGTTATCAATGTAATGAGCAAAAAGCAGGACGCGCTTCAGAGCCCCGCAATTTTGCCTGATTTTTCAGTTCGTAACCTGGAATACCGAAAGGCTGTTAAACAGCTTCGCACAGAAAAATTCTGCTGAAAAACCCGGCCGGAACAATATAACTAACTTCAATGGCTATGCGTATACTGGATAATCCTCTAATCGAATGTCCTGGATCTTGATTTTCACAGACTAAACTTCAAAGCTATTATCCTGATATATATAGCCCGCCTTCGATCGACAACCATTTGAATCCCATAGCTTTACCTTAATTAGCCCTTACCTCTTGCAGTTCTCGCCATCCTCCTGATCGCCAACTGTATTATTTGATTACTTTATCCCTATCGTCGGTAACCCAGTTCAGCTCCGCCACTCACCGGTAACGTACATCCTGTTATAAACCTCGCCTTATCAGAAAGCAGGAACACACTTGCGTCAGCCACCACATCACCTTCCGGACAATAACCTAACGGATGGATGTTATCAAGGTACTTTTTAATTTCCTGCTCATCAGCCTGCTGTCCTATCCATTCCCTGACTGCGGGCGTCAAAACCCAGGCCGGGCACACCGCATTTACCCGAATACCATAGCGGGCATAATCCAAGGCCATTGATTTGGTAAGCGCATTAATTCCACCTTTGGTTGCAGCATAAGCAGCATGATCCTGTTGCCCGATATCGGCCACCAGGCTACTTGTATTTAGAATACAACCCTTAGTTTTCTTAAGTGCTTCGAAGCCATACTTAGTTGTCAGGTACACGCTTTTGAGGTTGGTATCCATAAGCCGCGTCCATTCTTCCAAAGTAGTCTCATGCAACACTTTTGATGGGATTACAATACCCGCATTGTTGTGAATAGCATCGATTCTCCCGAATCGTTCAAGGGTTTTTTCAATGGCCAAACAAACCTGATTTTCATTCGAAACATCGCAGTGGATACCTATATGAACCCGGCCATTCAATTCTCCGAGCACAGTATCCATATCTTCTTTCTTATTGCTTACCAAGGCCACATGAGCACCTTCCTGTGCATAAGCCAACGCACATTTATACCCAATTCCACTAGAGCCGCCCGTAAGAAACACCACTTTGCCTGAAAGTATCATCCGGTAATCGTTTTTAGAAGTAAAAATTAAAGTACCCCATTAGACAGCGGGAAAACAATAGTGTATTATCATATTTTGCTGGAGAATTCTATTATAATCGGTCAGGAGGCAAAAATTTCTCTTGTATCCGCGATAAAACATCCAATGATTCACTATCAAGTTAGAATAGGCAATAATAGGAGCTGCAATGCGGCCGGTGGTTAGCGACGAATGATCGAGCCCTGCCTGTAGCCATAGCCATAACTTTATCCACGTCAGCTACCATCAGACCTATAGTAGTTGTGACGCCATTATGTCTTCCCGAACTAAAAGTAGTATCATTTGCAGACTCTTCATGAAAATGAAACATCGCTCCGTCTATAAACATTTCAGAAACATGAATACTGCCATCTTCGTTGGTTAAATGTTTTGTTTCCGTGGCACCAAAAGCCTTTTTGTAAAATTCAAGATCCATCGTACCATGGCTGATAACTAACCGTGGTACAAAAGCCGTTCTGGGTATTTCATTCATAGAATTGAATTTACAAAATATTTAAATCTCTTCAAATGCGGTTGCCATATAGCTGATTTCACTTGCGGAGATAGAATATTTCTTCGCAGCGGTTTCCCATTTGGCGACCGAGCGCCGGACTCTTTTGAGAATTGATTCCGAGTCTTTTTCCACGCGGAAATATTTTGCGACGGAAAGGGCCAGACCGAAATCCAGCGCGTTGTCGGTCTCTGAAATATTCAGAGTCAGGCCGCGGCCCTTTTCGTTTGGATTGACATCATAGGCAGGGGCGAGCGACCATCCCCCAGCTGTCAGCAAAAACCCATGGTTCCGCAAATGATCGTCAGTATTTTTTACAGAGATATTAAATACGATCCTTCGCCAGAGTTCTTCCAGGTCGCGCTTCGGGTCCGCGCCATTTTTGATAATGAAGGCCGCCAGATCAAGGTAGGACATGTCTTCGGCGCCATCGCTCTGACCCTGCAGTGTCATCGCGGAGGCAAAATGTAAGCGGCGTTTTGTCCCGATCCGGTCAAAGCGTTTGGTTAAATAGGTATGGCGTTTGTCGTTGAATCTTTTTGCCTGTCCTGTTGCCACATCGATCCCGGCATCTTTAGCGAGTTCGTTTGCGACCATTTCCCAGGCACCGGTATCTCCGCGGTCACCCGCGGCCGGAAATTTCGCGATCCAGAGACTTCCTTTTTCGTCCGTGACGCCGGCCTTCGGTCTGGCACCGCCTAGAGAGGCGCCGGGTGCCATGAGCATGTTCAGCCATTTCAGGGATTCGCTGTCCGATAAAGTCTCTTTCTCCAGTTGCAGGCTCGCGAATTCCAGTTCCCGCAGCGAGGTCCATGGCGGCGCTGCGAGGCCTGCATTATCATTTAAGAACGGCCCGTCTTCTGATAATTTAAAACGCAGGGCGCCCATGCGCTGCTGATCAAATACGCCTAGCAAATAGTCTTCCTGGAAAAGTGTTTTTTCTTTTCGTTTTTCCAGTTTAGCGGCAATGGCTTCGCGCCTTTTCATCAGCACATGGCCCCAGCGGTCAGGCGATGAATCCAGGAAAATCCCGAAATTCTTTTTATCCGGTGTGGGATACTGCGGCCCTGTAAATAGTTGCAGATCGGGATCGAGCATTTGAGCCTGACCCTTTTTGAGCCAGTCTTTATCATAGGCGAATGAAAAAACCTCCCGTCCTTTTACATGGGTAACAGACAGCACGCCCATTGGTGCCGGGCCTTTTAATTCAAACCAGTCTGCGTATACCAGGATTTCCATTCGTTTTATTTTTTCTTCGGTCCTCTCTTTCCTGTTTCCAGATTGGCATCCTGCAGGCGCCGGCCGAGTTCATCATCTGCTCCCAGTTTCGTGATATCTTTTTCCAGACCCAGTACGAACAGCACCTGGGCATAAGCCCCCATGGTCACATTGGGCGCGCCTTTTTCGATCTGCCACAGCGTGGTCCGGCTGATTCCAGCACGTTCGCAGACCTGGTCCGTCGTGAGCTTGCGACGAAGACGCGCGAGTTTTAGATTTTCCCCGAGTTCCCCCATGATCCTGAGAAGCCGGGGAACCGGGTTGATGGACCGTTCATTCATAATGTTCGTTATAATGAACAAATATAGCCTAAAATGTTCGTTATAGCAAACATTATTTATGCGGTGATCGATAGCCTGGATATGGAGAGGGTCCCTATTATCAGATATATATATACATATCAGTAAATTCAATTCCGCAACGATCGCAATATAAACTCAAAGCACAAATATATGAAAGCCATAAAAATTGCGTATTGGATATTTACCATCCTACTAATCACATTGATGTTGTTCTCCGCCATTGCCAGTTTAAAACAAAATCCGGATGGCGTGGCGATGATGAAACACTTGGGCTATCCCTATAGCGTGCTCACCCTGTTAAGCATCGCCAAAATTCTCGGTGTCATCGCGATACTTGTTCCCGGTTTTCCCAGGTTAAAGGAATGGGCTTATGCCGGATTCAGCTTTGACCTGGTCGGTGCTATCTATGCCAGCTTATCCCTCGGCGATCCGGTCAGCCAATCGCTCCCTATATTTCTCGGTCTTGTTTTTGTTTTCGGATCCTATATTTTTTATCACAAGAAAATCCGGGTGGAGAAGAAATAAAACTAAGATTTCCAAATTGTTGTTCTAAATGTCCGTATGATTAAGAACTATTTAATAACCTCGTGGCGAACACTTATCAAAAACAAATTTTATACCCTGTTGAATGATGAAAGTTCATTTGGCATTTGTTTCCCTGCAATTAATTTAAACTTTAGCCTTACTTTGTATATCCTAAAACATGCTAAATGAAAAAAATGACTCGCCTCCTGGCATTTTGCCTGCCGGTTTTTGCGCTTGTATTATCCTCAAAAACGTATGCCCAGTCTTTATCCTCAGAAGAAATTAAAACAATAATCGTAAAAGACTGGGAACGGGCAAAGGCATACAGCGTTGACTACCTGAATACGATGCCTGCCGATAAATATTCATTCAAAGCGGTTGACAGCATA
>Ga0182024_10002150_pt1 | contig 49527 bp, 54 predicted proteins | sample P32metaG_FD_120480 | JGI IMG/M metagenome (GOLD analysis project Ga0182024, IMG submission 120480) | Permafrost microbial communities from Stordalen Mire, Sweden - P3-2 metaG (Illumina Assembly) | ecosystem: Environmental > Terrestrial > Soil > Wetlands > Permafrost | place: Sweden: Stordalen...
GCCATCGGCTCGATCGACTTGCGCTTGCCATCCAGCATCAACCCGCGCAGATACACCTCGCCCCAACGACGCTGATCCTTACGCGCCATCGACTCGAACATCTCGCCGGCAAACTCCACCAACCGCCCCCGAACACGCGCCAACCGACCGGCCGACAGCCCAGACACAGAACGCATCCTGACCTCCCTCGACGACGGCAACACCATCACCAAGGTTCACCCCCGCACCACAAACTCCTCCAAAACCTAACGGAGCACTACTAGGCGCCGAGCGCCCAGGCAACCTCGCGCAGCCGCTTCGCCTCCGCCGCCGCGGCCGCCGCCGGATCGCCGCCGGCCTGCTCGTGGGCGTTGGCGATCGAGCGCGACGCGGTCACGAGCCCGGCGGCCCGCCCCGGCGCGAAGGCCGCGCCGAGATCCTCGGCGCGGCCCCCCTGCGCGCCGACGCCCGGCAGCAGGAAGATCGCGCGCGGCATCAGCTCGCGGGCGCGCTGCAGATACTCGGGCCTGGTCGCGCCAAGCACGGCGCCGACGTCGCTGAGAGGCTGCGTGGAGCCCGAGCCGCCCAACTCGTTCACCAGCCGCGCGAGGCGCTCCCACAGCGGCGTCCCGTCAGCAAGCAGAAGGTCCTGGAGGTCCGCGGCGCCGGGATTGGAGGTGCGCACGAGCACGAACACGCCGGCTCCGCTCGCCACCAGCGGCTCGAGCGCGTCCCGCCCGAGTAGGGGATTGGCCGTGAACGCATCGGCGCCGAGGCCTGCCACCTCGCCGGCGACGGTTGCGGTCGAGCCTGCCAGCGCCTGTGCGTAGGCCTGCGCCGTCAACGGGAAGTCGCCGCGCTTGCCATCCGCGATCACGAGCAGACCGGCCGCGTGGGCCAGCTCGACGACCGCGGCGAGCGCGGACCAGCCGGGGGCGCCCAGGCGCTCGAAGCAAGCCAGTTGCGGCTTGATCGCGACGCACGCCTCGGCCGTCGCCTCGATCAGCAGGCGGCACTGCTCGAGCACCGCGCGCCCGGCGCGCTCGGCGGGGCTGCCGGACCCCGCGGCCGCCTCGGCGGCCTGCGGCCACAACACCGCCGGATCGGGGTCGAGGCCGAGCACGACCTGCGACTCGCGGCGCGCGACGGCGGCGCTCAGCACCTCCGCGAACGGCGCCCTCAACGCACGGCCTGCTTCAGGCGCACCCCTGCGGTGAAGCGCGGCACCGCCGTGGTCGGGACCTCGATGCGCTCGCCGGTGCGGGGGTTCACGCCCGCGCGGCCCGTGTACTGCGCCACGTGAAACTTGCCGAATCCGGTCAGCTGCACGCTCTCGCCGTCGCGCAGCGCCGCCTCGATCGTCTCGAGCGCGGCATCGACCGCGCGTGCCGCCTCCGGCCGGGGCAGCTTCGCCGCATGCGCGACGCGATCGATCAGATCTTGGCGGTTCATCGGTGCGAAGCTCGGCGGCCGGCCGTGCGAGCGCGCCGCCTCGCCACCCGCCAAGATACACCGGTGCCGCTTTCCCGTATCGCCTGGTTGCTGACTGTCATCGCGTGCCTGATCACGGCCGCAGTGCTTCTGCTCCGGCACTACACCCAGTATCCCGCGGTCGCCCTGGCCGTCGCGGTGGCGGCCGCGATCAACCTTCGATGACGCCCGCCCGGACAGCCGCCGGCGGCGAGGACTGGAGCTGAGCCATGACGGAGCCGCAGGCGCACTTCTACCGCTGGAGGGACCTGGAGAGCGACCAGCTGAGCCCGACGGTCGCGCGGCGGATGATCATGGCCGATCGCGTGACGCTCGCGCAGTTTCGCCTCGAGGCGGGCGCCCTGGTCGCCACCCACGCCCACGAGCACGAGCAGCTGACCTACATCGAGGAGGGCCTGCTCCGCTTCTGGCTGGGCGCGAACGAGGACCAGGTTCACGAGGTCGGCGCCGGCGAGGTCATGCACATCCCCTCGAACCTGCCCCATCGCGCCGAGGCGATCGAGACCACGCGCGCGACGGACGTCTTCTGCCCGCGGCGCGAGGACTGGCTGGACGGCAGCGACTCCTACCTGCGCGGCGAGTAGCGGCGGTCAGCTCGCCGGAGGCTCGATCTCGGTGCCGGGCTCGACGCGGTCACGCGGCTCGACGTGCACGAGGATGTCCGCGCCGCTGAGACGGTCGCGAATCGCGTTCGTCACGTCATGCGCGGTCTTGTGCGCCGCCTCGAGCGTCGTCCCGGCGACGAACTGCAGGTGCACGTCGACATAGCGCCGCGACCCCGCCTGGCGTGCGCGCAGCTTGTGGAAGGCGACGACACCGCGCTCGGCGCCGAGCCCGCGGATCGTCGAGCGGATCCAGTCGAGTTCGTCCTCAGGCAGCGACTCGTCGACCAGCGAGCGGGTCGCGCGCAGCAGGATCCGCACACCGGCGATGGCGACGCCGAAGGCGACCACGAGCGCGATCGCCGGGTCGATCCATTCGGCGTGGGTGGCCGCGACCAGCACGAGCCCGACCAGCACGGCCCCGGAGGTCGCCGCGTCGGCGCTGAGGTGAAACGCGTCCGCCTCGAGCGCGACCGACCCGGTTTCTCGCGCGCGGCGCCCGATGATCCTCGAGACGACGATGTTGACCGCACCCGAGACCACGATCACCGCGATGCCGACGCCGATCGTGTGGACGTGGCCTCCGCGCACCAGGCGCTGGACCGCCTCGTAGGTGATGATCGCCGCTCCGAAGAGGATCAGCGTCCCCTCGATCGCGCCGGCCATGTTCTCCATCTTCTCGTGGCCGTAGGGGTGATCGGCGTCGGCCGGCTCACCGGCCTTGCGCACGGAGACGAAGGCCACCAGCGAGGCGATCAGGTCCATCCCGGAATGCGCTGCCTCCGTCAGCACCGCGACCGACCCGGTCGCGATCCCGGCGATCACCTTCAGCGTGATCAGCGTCGCGTTGGAGGCGACCGACAGCGCCGCCGCCCGGGCCTTGGGCTCGCTCCCCTGCTCTTCGCTCATCGCGGCGGGCGCTCCGCCAGCCACGCCGCGAGCGCCCGCAGCGCCGCGCCGCGATGGCTGAGCTCGTCCTTTTGCGCCGCGTCCAGCTGCGCCATCGTCCGGCCGTCACCGCCGTCGGGGATGAACACCGGGTCATAGCCGAAGCCGCCGCTGCCGAGCGGCTGGGGCGCCATGCGCCCCTCGCAGCGGCCCTCGAAGACCCGCTCGACGCCGTCGGCGGGGTCGACGTAGGCGATCGCGCAGACGTAGGCGAGCGCGCTGCCCGCCGGCACCAGCTCGCGCAGCAGCGTGAGGTTCTGCTCGTCGCTCGCGCGCTCGCCGGCGAAGCGCGCCGAGCGCACGCCCGGCGCGCCGCCGAGCGCAGCCGCGCAGATTCCCGAGTCGTCCGCGATCGCGACGCCGCCGGTCGCCGCCGCGGCGGCACGCGCCTTCGCCAGCGCGTTCTCGGCGAAGGTCTCCCCGAGCTCGGGGCCGAGCTCGACCGCCTCGGGGAGGGCGAGCACGCCGTCTTCGCCCAGCAGCCGCCGGACCTCGACGAGCTTGTGGCTGTTGCGCGTCGCAAGGATGATCGGCGCCATCGCGCTCGCCCCGGCTTCAGCGCTCGATCGCGAGCGCCTGCACCAGTTGCAGCTCGGCGATCCCGCGCGCGGCGAGCGCGAGCAGCTCGTCGAGATGCGCACGCGAGAGCGGCGTGCCCTCGGCCGTCGCCTGCACCTCGACGAGACCGCCGTCGCCGGTCATCACGACGTTGGCATCGACCTCGGCGACGGAGTCCTCGCTGTAGTCGAGGTCGAGCAGCGCCTCGCCGGCGACGATCCCGCAGGAGATCGCCGCGACCGTGCCCGCGACCGGCGAGCGCTCGATCTGGCCCTCGTCCTGCAGCCGGCGCATCGCGCGGGCGAACGCCACGTAGGCGCCGCTGATCGCGGCGCAGCGGGTGCCGCCGTCAGCGACGAGCACGTCGCAGTCGAGGTACACGGTGCGCTCTCCGAGCGCCTCGAAGTTGACGACGGCGCGCAGTGCGCGCCCGATCAGGCGCTGGATCTCCACGGTGCGCCCGTCGGGGTGAAGGCGGGTGGAGTCGCGCGGCTTGCGCTGGCCGGTCGAGGCGGGCAGCATGCCGTACTCCGCGGTCAGCCAGCCGCGGCCCTTGCCGGCAAGCCACCGCGGCACTCCGCTCTCGACGCTGGCGGTGCAGATGACCTGCGTTCGCCCGACCGCGATCAGCGCCGAGCCGCTCGCCGGCGGTACGAAGTCCGGGACGCATTCGAGCGGCCGCGTCTGGTCGTTCGCGCGATCGTATGAGCGGCTCATGCCGCCTCCGCGAGCGGGAACGCGACGTGCTCGACCTGCTCGATCGGCATCTGCAGGAAGCGCGATCCGAGCTCGCGGAAGGCCTCCGCATCACCGGTGCACAGGAAGCGGTAGTCGCCCTCGCTCTCGCGCGTCGCGCGCAGGCGGGACTCATCGAGCGAGCGCGCCACCGACACCGCGAGCGAGCGGCCCGAGGTGATCAGCGCGACGTCGGGGCCGAGCATGCGCTGGAGCATCGGCGCGATCAGCGGGTAATGCGTGCAACCGAGGATCACCGTGTCGACGCCGGCGTCGCGCAGCGGCGCGCAGTAGCCGCGCACGGTGTCGACGACGCGGTGATCGAACGGGAAGCCCTGCTGGATGATCGGAGCGAGGTCGGGACAGGCCACGCTGAAGACTTCGGCGTCTGGCGCGTGCGCCGCCAGGGCGCGCGTGTAGGCGCCGCTGCGCACGGTGGCGCGCGTCGCGAGCAGCCCGATCCGTCGGTTGCGGCTGGCGTCCGCCGCGAGCCGCGACTCGGGCTCGATCACGCCCGTCACGTGCACGCCCAGCGTCGTCGAGAGCATCCGCTCGCGCAGCGCCTGCAGCGCGGCCGAGCTCGCCGCGTTGCACGCCACCACCAGCAGCTTCGCCCGTCGCGTCAGCAGCAGCTCGGCGATCTGCAGAGCGAAGCGCTCGAGCTCGTCGGCGCTGCGCTCGCCGTAGGGGAAGCGGGCGGTGTCACCGAGATAGATGAAGTCCTCGTGCGGGAGCTCGACCAGCAGCTCCTGCAGCACCGTGAGCCCGCCGACCCCCGAGTCGAAGACGGCGATCGGACGCTCGTTGGGCGCGCTCGCGGGCGTGGACACCGCCGCCATGATCCCAGATGGTCTCCCGCTATCGTGCGGACGGTGCGCGCGCTGGTTGTGTCGAACATGGCGGCCTCGCGCGAACGCCCGGGGCGCGGCGTCTTCGTGCGCGATCAGGTCGCCGCGCTCGCGCGGATCAGCGACGTCGACGTCGAGCTGTTCGAGTTCCCGCCAGGCGCGCTCTCCTACCCCCGGGCCGCGCGGGTGCTGCGGACGCGTTTCGGCGGCGCACGGCTCGACATCGTCCACGCGCACTTCGGCCTGACGGCCTGGCCGGCGCTCGCGCTGCGCGGGCCGCGCCACGCCCTGACGCTGCATGGCACCGACGTCCGCCATCCGCGCTCGCGTTGGCTGACGCTCGCGGCGGCTCGCCACACCGATCTCGTCGCGACCGTTTCGCAGCCGCTCGCACTCGAGCTGGGCGGGGCGCTGTCGCCGCCGCCGCTGGTCCTGCCCTGCGGTGTCGCGCTCGATCGCTTCCGGCCGATCCCCCGCGACGCAGCGCGCCTCGCGCTCGGCCTCGAGCGCGACGTGCCCCACCTGCTGTTCCCGGCCGACCCAGCGCGGGCGCAGAAGCGCTTCGACCGCGCCCGCGAGCTCGCCGGCGACGTCCAGCTGATCAGCCTCGGCGCCACGGCGCCAGACCACGTCACCCTCGCGATCAACGCCGCCAACGCCGTGATCGTGCCCTCCGAGGCCGAGGGCTTCGGCCTCGCCGTGCTCGAGGCCCTGGCCTGCGACGTTCCGGTCCTCGCGACCCCCGTCGGGGTGCATCCGGATGCGCTCGCCGGGATCGAGGGCACCCTGTGCGCTCCCTACGACCGCGCCGTCTGGTCGGCTGCGCTGGCGCCGCTGCTCGCCGACCCCGATCCGCGGGTCGCCGGTCGCGCGCGCGCGAGCGAGTACTCATCGGAGCTGATGGCCGCGCGCGTCGCGGCGGCCTGGCGCACCCTGCTCGCCAGCGATCGGTAGACCTACTAGCATCGCGCTGATGGCGGAGAGAGAACCGGGGCAGCCCGAGTCCGTCGAGGGCTCGGGGGCGTTCGAGCGCGCAGCCGGCGCGACGAGCTTCCTGCAGCGAGCGGTGATCCGCCGGCGCGTGCGCTTCCTGCGCCGCCGGCGCGAGCTCGCGCTGCATGACCTGGGCGGCTTCCTGTTCGAGTCCCACCGGCTGGGGCTGCCGCGCGAGGATCTGCTCGCCGGCAAGCTCACCGCGCTGGACGCGCTGGACGATGAGCTCGCGCTGCTGCAGCGATCGCTGTCCATGCACGAGGAGCTGGCGGTGCTGCGCGAGCCCGGCATCGCCGCCTGCGCGCACTGCGCCACGATCCGCGACAGCGCCGCGAACTTCTGCCCGAACTGCGGGCGCCCGGCCGCCAGCCCGCCAGAGGATGAGCCCCAGATCGCATCAGCGGTCGCGCCGGCGCCTGCTGCGCTGACCGCCGACACCGCCGTCCAGCCGCCAGCCGAGGTGACCGCCGAGGCCGCCGCCGCCCAGCCGCCGGCCGGTCCGAGTGACGACACCGCCGTGCGAGCGCCCACCGCTTCGGATCCATCCGCCACGGCCGAGGCCGTCGCCACCCCTGCGCCGGCGCCGCCTGCCGGCGCGCCATCCCCCGCGACCGCAGACGGGCCGTCGTGAGCGCAGCGGCGCGCGCGCGCTGCCGCGGCTGCGGTTCCGAGCTCACCGAACGCCAGCGCTGGTGCCTGAGCTGTGGCAGCGCAGCGCTCACGCTCGTCGCAACGCCGCGGCGCTCGGCCCGGTTCGGAGCGGCAGCCACTCTCCTCGCACTGCTCGCGCTCGTTGGAATCGGGTACGCGATCGCTGCCGTCGTGTCCTCGTGAGCAGCCGCTAGCGGTCTTGGCCAGAAGGCGTCGCGCCGCTCCGCTGCGGCGCTGTGGGGCGTGCGCCCGGCAGCCCCGACCGAGCCTCGATTACGGCGCGGTGCTCAGCGCCTCGAGCGTCGCGGCCACCGAGCGCGCCAGCGCGTCGAGCGCGTAGCCGCCCTCGAGCACGGCCCCCAGCGGCGCCTCGAGCTCTTCGGAGAGCCGTCGCATAGCCGTCGTCATCGTCGCGAAGCCCGCCTCGCTCACCGAGCAGCCCGCGAGCGGGTCCTCCAGGTGGGCGTCGTAGCCGGCCGAGATCAGGATCAGCTGGGGGCGGTATCCGCGGGCGCGGGGGATCACCGTCGAATGGACGAGGTCGCAGAACTCCGCGTCGCCGGAGCCGGTGGGCACAGGCAGGTTCAGGGTGAAGCCCTCACCCGCGCCGCTGCCGCGATCGCTCGCCGGCCCGGTGCCCGGGTACAGCGGCGATTCGTGGATCGACACGTAGAACACCTCGGCGCTCGAATGGAAGATGTCGTTCGTGCCGTTGCCGTGGTGCACGTCCCAGTCGAGGATCAGGACGCGCTCGAGCTCGTGGGCGGTGAGCGCGTGGAGCGCGGCGACGGCCACGTTGTTGAACAGGCAGAAGCCCATCGCGCGCGCCGCCAGCGCGTGATGGCCCGGCGGGCGGCCGGCCGCGAACGCCGCCGGTGCCCGCTCCGCAAGCAGCGCGTCCACGACGGCGACGGCCCCGCCGGCGGAGCGCAGCGCCGCCTCCCACGAGCCTGGGCTGACGAGCGTGTCGTCGTCGATGTGGCCCCCGCCGGCGGCGCAGAGGCGCTCGATCGCGGCGATGTATCCGGGTGCGTGACAGAGCTCGAGCAGCTCGCGTGACACGGCCGGTGCCTCGCGGCGCTCGAAGCCGAACCACCCGGTCTCGTCCAGATGGCGCTCGATCGCGACAATCCGGGCGGCGCGCTCGGGGTGATCGCCCGTCTCGTGCCCGCCCGAGGCTGCGTGGCTGAAGAAGACGGCCGGCTCCATCGCTGTACGGTACCCGCGAATGTCGGAGCACTCGGTGACCCGGGCCGAGCTCGCCGTTGTGGGCGCGGGGGCTGCGGGACTCTACGTCGCGCTATGCGCCGCGGCGCAGGGCGCCCAGGTCGCGCTGATCTCGGCGACATCACTCGCCCAGACCGCCAGCTACTGGGCCCAGGGCGGGTTGGCGGCCGCGCTGTCGGAGGAGGACTCGGCGCGGCGCCACCAGGACGACACCGAGCGCGCCGGGCGGGGGCTCGTGCGCGCCTCGGCCGCAGCCGTGCTCTGCGAGGAGGCTCCGGAGCGGGTGCGCGACCTCGAGCGCCTCGGCGTCCACTTCGACCGCGACAGCGGAGGCAGGCTGTCACTGGGTCTCGAGGGCGGACACTCATTGCGCCGCGTCGTGCACTCGGGCGGCAGCGCCACCGGCCGCCGGGTGGTTCGCCAGCTCTCGGCGCTCGCGGCTCAGGAGCCGTTGATCGAGGTACTCGAGCACGCGCGCGCCGACTCGCTGCTGCTGCTCGACGGGCGCTGCGTGGGCGTCGGCTGCGACGACGGCCGCGTGGTTCGTGCACGGGCGGTGGCAGTCTGCGCCGGCGGCGCCGCGGCGTTGTGGGCGCGCACCACCAATCCGCCGGGCTCGCTCGGCAGCGGCATGCTGCTCGCCCACCGCGCCGGCGCCCAGCTTGCCGACCTCGAGTTCCTGCAGTTCCACCCCACCGCCGTGATCGGCGTGCCCGGTCGCGAGGGCTTCCTTGTGACCGAGGCGATTCGCGGCGAGGGCGCCACGCTGCTCGACGCGCACGGCGAGCGCTTCGTCGACGAGCTCGCCCCTCGCGACGAGGTCTCGCGCGCGATCAACGAACTGCTCGAGCGCACGGGCGAGCGCTCTGTCTCCCTCGACATGCGCGCCGTCGACCCCGCGATGTTCCCGAACGTCGTCGGCGCGCTCGCCGAAGCGGGGCTGGACGTCACGCGCGAGCTGATACCGGTGGCCCCCGCGGCCCATTACATGATGGGCGGGATCACGACCGACCTGCACGCGCGCTCCACGCTTCCCGGCCTCTACGCGGTCGGGGAGTCCGCCTGCACCGGCCTGCACGGCGCCAACCGCCTCGCGTCGAACTCGCTCAGCGAGTGCTTCGTCTTCGGCTGCCGTGCGGCGCTGGCGGCACTGGGCGAGCCCGGCGTCGCGGCGGAGGCGCAGACGACTGCGGTCACCTTCGCCGGCGAGGTCGCGCAACCGACCCGCTCGGCGCTATGGGAGTACGCGGGCCTCGTGCGCACGCGCGCTGGGCTCGAAGCGCTGCTGGATGACCCCTACCCGCTGGCAGGCCTGATCGCCGCCTGCGCGCTGGCGCGTGAGGAGAGCCGCGGCGCCCACCTCCGCGGCGACTTCCCGCGAACCGACACGGCCCTCGACGGCATGCACACGATCATCGAGCCGGCCGGCGAGGTCCGCTTCGAGCGCTGGCTCTGACTTCTTCGCGCCCCGCGAATCCGGGCGGCGAACGCTTAAGACGCGCATAACATCATCTGTGGCTGGCCTTCACATGCCCGGTCCATACTGCCGCTCGTAACGAGACGCGAGCCCACGGCACCCAGCCGTCAGGGCGGAAGGGAGCGGCGCGATGTACCAGTTCAGTCGAGGCATCTACAGAGAGCTCTCACCGCTGGTGGATCGCAGCCATGTGGGCCGCAGCCAGCTCGACGTCCAGATCGCACTGCTCCGCGCGTGCGAGTCATCGATCGAGCGCCTCGCGACCGACCGTCACTACTTCGCGCACCCGGCGCGCACGCTGTTCGGGGACATTCGCTGCTACTTCCCGGTCTGCCGGCAGGAGCAGGTCTACCAGGTGGTCGAGCGCTACATCATGCTCGCCGACGAGTTCGTCGCGGCGCTGCCGCCCAACGGCGTCGACCCCAACGGCAACCCGCTGCAATGCCGCGCGGTCACGCGCAAGGGCACCGCCTGCCAGCGGGCACCGCTGCCGATCAACGGCTACTGCCCCTCGCACCAGCACCTCGCCGAGACCGAGAACTGCGAAATCCCGGCCCTCGCCGCCTGACGCGCGGCGAGGGCAGCGGGCCTGCCAACCGATAAGGTGCCCCGCGTGCCAGCGACGCGCGTCGGCTTCATCGGCCTCGGGATAATGGGCTCGCGGATGGCTGCGAATCTGGTTCGCGCCGGGTTTGAGGTGACCGTCTGGAACCGCACCGCACAGACCGCGCGCGACTGGGCGGCCGAGCACGGCGGGCAGGTCGCGCCAACGCCGGCGGCGCTCGCCGCGGGCGTCGACCTCGTCGTCACGATGGTCGTCGACGGGCCGCAGGTCCATGAGGTCCTGCTCGGCGGCGACGGCGTCGCCGAGGGCGCGCCCGCCGGCCTGCTCTGCATCGACTGCACCACGATCGGTCAGGCCGCGGCGCTCGATATCGGCGCGGGCCTGCGCGAGCGCGGCCTGCGACTGCTCGACGCGCCGGTGACCGGCTCGCTGCCGGGAGCCCGCGACGGCACGCTGCTGATCATGATCGGCGGCGACGGCGCCGACCTCGAGGAGGCGCGGCCGGCGTTCGAGGCGATGGGCAAGACGATCCTGCACGTCGGCCCGCTCGGCTCCGGCCAGGCGATCAAGGTCATCAGCAACTCTGTCGCCGTCGCCAACGCGGCCACGGTGGCCGAGGGCCTGCTGGCAGGCCAGGCCGCCGGCGTCGACCTCGACGCGCTGGTCGCGGTGATGGAGGGCGGCGCCGCGAGCTCGCGGATGCTGACGCTCAAGCAGGAGCCGATGCGCGCACACGACTTCACGCCGCTGTTCCGCCTGGCCCACATGATCAAGGACGTCGAACTCTGCCTGGCCGCCTCGACCGTGCCCTTCGAGAGCGCGCAGCGCGCGCTCGACGACATGCGCGCTGCCGCGGCGCTCGGGCACGGCGACGAGGACTTCGCGGCGCTGCTGGTGTCGGTCGAGCAGCGCACCGGCCGCCGCCTCGGGTAGGCTGCGCGGGCCGCCGCGGCCCGATTCTGACAACGGGCCGGCTCGGGTCTCCGCGACCCCCTGCCAAGGGCTCTTCAAGTGCGCGATAAGTGGCGCATTTTGCAGGGAAATTTGGAGATTTCAGCAGTGTTGCGTATCCTTTGTGATTCGCCGGGCCGACTCTGACCACGACCGGGTGGCGCCCGAAGTTGTTCTGACCGAAGGTATCTGCATGCCGATTGCGTTCAAAGAATGGGCCGTCACGGTTCGGGCGCTCGCCGAGGGCGAGCAGCTCGTAACGCTGCGCAAGGGTGGGATCCGTGAGCCCAACAAGCACTTCGAGGTGGAGCACGAGCGCTTCTTCCTCTACCCGACTTTCGACCACCAGCGCAGCGATCTGGTGCGCGAATCGCACCGCCCCGAGCTGCGCCGCGCGCTCGAAGAGGGCGTCTGGGCAGACGGTGAGCCGGTGCTCGGGCACGCGCGCAACGGGCTTGCGCTGCTGCCGCCCGACCGCGTTCGCATCCGCGCGTGGGCCGAGGTCGCGGCGCAGTACACGGTCACCGACCCGCGCATCGTGGACGCGCTCTCCCCCTTCTACGTCTGGACATCTGACTACGCCGAAAAGCGGCTGGAGTGGAAGCGCCGCCACCCGCTGCACGTGCTGCTGCTGCGCACCTACCGGATCCCTCGACCCGTCACGGTCAAGGTGAAGGAGGAGTACGCGGGCTGCCGCTCGTGGCTCGAGCTGTCGCGCGAGCTCCCGTTCGAGGGCACGCCTGTGCTCGCCGACGAGGAGTTCGAGCGTGCGGCCGAGGAGATCGAGTCGATCGCCCTCGGGTCGCGCCAGCCGGTCTTCGCCTAGCTCCGATCCGCGCGGCGGCGCGTGCCCTGGACAGAGTCGAGCTCGCCTCACTTCGAGGCACGCCACGAGGACGCGGATGAGCGTGGCGCAGCGGCCGTGCTCGAGCTGCTCGAGACGACGCGCTCCTCACTAGCGCGGATCTTCCCGCAGGTCCCCGAGGAGGTCACGGTCGTCATGCACGCGAACGCGTTCGCGCTCTCGCTGGCCGCGCCACCGCTGACGCTGGCATGGATCGCCAGCCGAGCGTCGGCGCGCCGCTACCTGGCGGGCTGGTGTTCGGTCCGCACGCTGCACCTGCTCGCGCCGCAGGCGCTCGAGCGCCGAGCATCGGCGGTGCCGGCCTCGCGCGACATGTTGATGATGACCCCCGCCGCGCTCTACGCCCAGCTCGTGATCGCCGCCAACAACCGCAGCCTGCCGCCGCCGCTGCAGCTGCGCCACGCCCGCTGGGCGTGGCTCATCTGGGGCGCCGCGGCGCACTTCAGCGGACAGAACGTGTTCGCGCGCGCGGCGATCGCGCGGCGCCTGCGCGACGACCCGCCGCCGCGCTTCCCGCCGCTTCTACGCGACGCAGCCCTGCTCGGCGGCACGGTGTTCGACCTGGTGGAGCGCGAGCACGGCCCGGGCGCGGCCGTCGACCTCGCCTTCACGCGCCCCGAGGGCTCGCCCGCACGGGCGCTCGAGCGCGCCTTCCCGGGCCGCTCCCTCGTGCACAGCCAGGGCGTGTGGCGCGCCCATCTGGCGCGGCTCGCAATGCCTTAGCGCTCAGTCCCAGACGTGCGTGGCCATGAACAGCACGACCGCGAAGACCGCGACACCGAGCAGCAGCGCGGCCAGCACGCGGGTCGCCCTCGGCGTGCTCGACAGCGGTAGCGCGCGCGGCGCGATTTCGTTCTGAAGCAGCACCTCGCGCGCGGCTTCGAGGCCGGAGCTTGCGACCAGCAGCTCGCGCGGGCCGGCGGCCATGAAGTCGGGGACGTCGAACCCCGGCGGCCGGCGCATCACGCTCGGTATCCCCTCCTCGAGCAGCATCCCCTCGATCAGCTCCGCCTCGGCCTGGTTTCGCGCCCACACGACGCGCATCAGCGCCCCCTGCGCGTACTGCGGCTTGATCTTGCGCGCGCGCTCCTGGCGCTCGCTGACGCGCGCCTCCCCTGCGCCGGCGCGGACGAGCGGCATCCCGCACTGCGCGCAGAAGCGCGCGTCTTCGCCGTGCTCCGACCCGCAACTCGGGCAGACGAGGACGGCGCCCATCAGCCCACGCTCAGCGCGACCTCTGCCGGCGTCTCGGACTCGATCCGGAACGCCCGCACCTCGGGCTCCTCCGCGGCGAGGCCAACGATGATGTAGATCGACCCCGGCCACAGCGGCCCGACGCCGGGGACGATCGCCATGTTGATATCGGTCTGCGACGGCTGTGGCGCGCTGCGGGTGTGGGAGTGGTAGATCGCGCCATAGTCCCACCCGCGCTCCTCGATCTCCTCCTGGATGCGCAACTGGTCCTCGCCGTCCATCACGTAGCGCAGCGGGCTCGCCACGGCGTTGCGCGCCGCGAACACGCGGACCGCCTCCCCATCCACCGACGCCACGATCCCGCAGCACTCGTTGGGCGCCTCGGCGACCGCGTGGGCGAGCATCTCATCGTAGAGCACGCGACTGATCGTCAGCCCAGACAAGTGCCACCCGCAAACATCAACGGCCGACGTTGCGGCGCAAGCCGCAACGTCACCACCAGAGCGTGCTTTCGAGCTTCTCGATCTCCTCGAGCGGCCGCGTGTAGATCCCGCTCGAGAGGTACTTCCAGCCGTCGTCGGCGACGATGAAGACGACGTTGCCCTCGTCGAGCTCGCCGGCGATGCGCACGGCGACGCGCGCGATCGCGCCTGTCGAGACGCCCGCGAAAAGGCCCTCCTCGTCCAGCAGCTTGCGCGTCCAGACGATCGCGTCGCTGTTGGTCACGAAGATCTTGCGGTCCAGCAGCGCGAGGTCGATGATCGGCGGGATGAAGCCGTCGTCCAGCGACCGCAGCCCCTGCACCGGCTCGCCCTGCATCGGCTCGGCAGCGACGATCTTGACGGCGTCGCCGAGCGCCTCCTTGAGGCGGCGGCCGTTGCCCATCAGCGTGCCGCCGGTACCGAGACCGGCGACGAACGCCGCCACCTCGTCGAGCTCGTCGAGGATCTCGACCGCCGTCCCGTTGTAGTGGGCGAGCGGGTTCGCCGCGTTGCCGTACTGGTAGGGCATGTAGTAGCTCGAGTCGGCGGCAGCCATCTCGAGCGCCAGCTCGACGGCGCCGTTTGAGCCCTTCGAGCCCTCGGAGTAGACGATCTCGGCGCCGTACATCTGAAGCAGCTGGGTGCGCTCGGGGGTGACGTTGTCGGGCATCACGACCTTTAGCGGATAGCCCTTGTAGGCGCAGATCATCCCGAGCGAGATGCCGGTGTTGCCCGAGGTCGGCTCGAGGATCGTCTGCCCGGGCGCGATCGCGCCCTTCTCCTCGGCGTCCTCGATCAGCGCGCGCGCGACGCGGTCCTTGACCGAGCCGGTGGGGTTGCGCGATTCGAGCTTGGCCCAGATCCGCACGCCCGGCTTGGGCGACAGCCGCTTGAGCTCGACCAGCGGCGTGTTGCCGATCGACTGCACGAGGTCGCCGTAGCGACCGCCGCAGGGGCGATTCCTGAGCCCGTGAACGCTCATACTTCAGTTAGGATAGCGATGCGGCTGCGGCGTTTTCTCAGCCGCCGGCCATCGCCGGCAGGATGACGATCACGTCGCCCTCGGCGACCGCCGTCTCGAGCCCGTCCAGCACGCGCACGTCCTCGTCGTTGACGTAGACGTTGACGTAGCGGTTGAGCTCGCCGTCGGCGCCGAACAGCTGGCTCGCCGTCGCCGGATGGGCGCCGACGAGTCCATTGAGGACCTCGCCGACGTTCGCGCCGGGGGCGCTCACCTCGCGCTCGCCGCCGACCGACGCCCGCAGGACCGGAGGGATCTTGATCGTCGCCATCGCGTCGCGCACCCTACCCGGCGGCGGCGCAGAACGCCTCGTAGTCGGGGAACACGCCCATCTCCTCGTCGCGGATGTCGCCGGGGTCGCGCGAGCAGACCGGGCAGTCGGGGTCGCGGCGGACCTTGACCTCGGTCAGCGTGGCCTCGAGCGCGTCGTAGAGAAGGAGCCGGCCGATCGCGGGGTTTCCCGCACCGACGATCAGCTTCACGACCTCGGTCGCCTGCAGCAGGCCCATCGTCCCCGGCAGCACGCCGAGCACGCCGTTGGCGCCGCAGGAGGGCGCGAGCTCGGCCGGTGGCGGCACCGGGAAGAGGCAGCGGTAGCAGGGGCCGTCATAGGGCTTGAATACGGACAGCTGCCCGTCGAAGCCGAGGATCGAGGCCGACACGACCGGGATCTGCAGGCGTACCGAGGCGTCGTTGAGCAGGTAGCGCGTCGGGAAGTTGTCGACGCCGTCGACGATCACGTCCCAGCCGGCGATGATCTCCATGATGTTCGACGCGTCCAGGCGCGTCTGGTACTTGACGACCTCCACGTCCGGGTTCAGCGCCTTGATCGACTGCTCCGCCGAATCGACCTTGGGCATGCCGATCCGCGCGGTGTCGTGGATCACCTGGCGCTGGAGGTTGGAAAGGTCGACCACGTCGTTGTCGACGATGCCGAGCGTGCCGACGCCGGCCGCCGCCAGGTAGAGCGCAGTCGGCGAGCCGAGGCCGCCCGCGCCTAGCAGCAGCACCCGCGCCTCAAGCAGCGCGCGCTGGCCGCTCTCGCCGATCTCCGGGATCAGGATGTGACGTGAGTAGCGGTCGCGCTGCTCGGCGCTCAGCGCCTTGGGCACGTCGACCTCGTAGCCGCGGTCCTTCCACAGCGTGATCCCGCCGGTCATCGACTCGACGGTCTCATAGCCGAGGTCCTCGGTCAGCGTGCGGGCCCCCAGCGCGCTGCGGATCCCCGAGGCGCAGTAGAGGATCACGCGCTGGCTGCGGTCGGGCACGACGCCCTCGATGCGTGACTCGAGATAGCTGCGCGGCACGTGCGTGGCGCCCGGCAGGTGGCCGGACGCGAATTCCTCGCTCTCGCGCACGTCGACGATCGCGACGCCGTCGCCGATCAGCTCATGCACGACGCTCGGGTCGACCTCTGTGATCGCTGCCTTGACCTGGCGGATGAATTCGGCACCCGAAGGGCTCATTCTCAAAACTCCTGAAGTCTTGTCTGGATTCGTGCCTTTACAAAGTATAGCCCCGTCGAGCGCCCGCCGCCAGCGTGTCGCCGCGCTGGCGGCACCGGGTCGGTCGACCCGCGCCGGCGCCGGTTTGGCGCACGCGACGCCCCGGTCTTCGTCCCGCCGCGAGGTGGTCAGCGCGCGCTCACCCTCGCGAACGCCAACCCGAACGGCCGTCATATGCGGGGCGGCCTCAAGCCGCGGCCGCGCACTGCCGACTCATGTCCTTAGGACATAGTGATACTTGCCACGAAACCGCGGAACGAGCTCAAGCGCCAGGCGGCGCTCGAATCTTTCGGCGTCCTCGACAGCGAACCGGAGCGCGCCTACGACGACATCGTCCTGCTGGCGTCGCAGATCTGCGGGACGCCGCAGGCACTGATGGGGCTCGTGGACAGCGACCGCGTCTGGCACAAGGCAAGGATCGGCGTCCCGGTGTCGGAGGCGGCCCGCGACATCTCCTTCTGCGGTCACACGATCCTGCAGTCCGCGCCGATGGTGATCGACGACCTCGCCGAAGACGAGCGCTTCGCGGACAGTCCCCTGGTCGCCGACGGACCGCGAATTCGCTTCTACGCGGGCGCGCCGCTGCTGACCGACACCGGCTACGCGGTGGGAACGCTGTGCGCCATGGACACGGTTCCACACACACTCGATGACGAGCAGCGCGAGGCACTCGCCGCGCTCGCCCGTCAGCTCGTCGCGCAACTCGAGCTTCGGCGGCTGCTCGCAGCCAGCCGCGCCGAAGCGCTGACGGACCCGCTGACCGGTCTGGGCAATCGGCGCCGGCTGATGGACGACTTCTCCACCGCGGTGGCCGCTGCGAGCGCCTCCGCGCCGGTGCACCTGCTGCTGTTCGATCTCAACGGCTTCAAGTCCTACAACGACACCTTCGGGCACAATGCCGGTGATCAGCTGCTGGTGCGGCTGAGCGGCGAGCTCCGCGCGGCACTGGCTCCCGGGGGCGGGGTCTACCGGCTCGGCGGAGACGAGTTCTGCGCGCTGGTGGAAGGCGACGCTGCTCGCCTCGAGGCGGTGCGCTCCGCGGCCCGCGACGCGCTGACCGAATACGGTCTCGGCTTCTCCATCACCGCCTCGCTTGGCAGCGCGAGCATGCCGCTCGAGGCGCGCACCGCCACGAACGCGCTGCATCTCGCCGATCAGCGCATGTACCAGGAAAAGGTGGGCAGCTCGCCAGTGCCCTCCCGCCAGACCCACGACGTGCTGATGAGCATCCTCACCGAGCGCGATCCCCTTCTTCGCCGCCACGGGTCCGCGGTCGCGGAGCTCGCGAACGCGGTCGGGCGCCGCCTCGGGCAGAACCCAGATGCGCTGCGCCGGCTGACCGGCGCGGCCGAGCTCCACGACATCGGCAAGGTGGCGGTTCCCGACGCCATCCTCAACAAGCCCGGTCCGCTCAGCGAGGACGAATGGGCCTTCATCAAGACCCACACGCTGTTGGGTGAGCGTATCCTCGCCGCGGCGCCGGCGCTCTCACAGGAGGCCGCGCTTGTGCGCTCGAGCCACGAGCGCTGGGACGGCGCGGGCTATCCCGACGGGCTCGCGGGGGACGCGATCCCGCTGGGGTCGCGGATCATCTTCGCCGCGGACGCCTTCGACACGATGACCTCCATGCGCCCCTACGAGGCGGCTGTCAGCAGCGCCGACGCGCTTGCCGAGCTGCACCGTTGCGCGAACAGCCAGTTCGATCCCGCCGTGGTCGACGCGCTCGACGCCGCCGTTCGCGCGTCGGAGTCGGCGCCGGCCGACCTCCAGCCGGCTGCCGGCATCCACGCCCCCGTCTGAGCGGCTCGCCGGCTCGGCGGGCCGGCCCGCCGGCGATCGCGCGGCCGTGCGGCAGCGCTCGCGCCTGCGCAACGATCCGGCGCGGGGGAGCGCCGGCGCCGCGACCCGCTCGAGCAGCGCCCCGTAACCTTTGGCACCGTGCTGGCCCCGCGGATACGCCTTGCCCTGACCGTCGCCGTGCTCTGCGCCACCGTGATGGTGGTGATCGTGATCCTCGCGCGCCCGAACGGCGGCAACACCGGCGCGACGCCGGTCAAGACGGGCCAGTTCTACGGCGCGACGCTGCCGCCGACCTTCCCGGCCGTCAACTTCGCGCTGCCCGACCAGAACCACCGCACGATCCGGCTGAGCGCCTACTCGGGCCAGGTCGTCGCCGCCACCTTCATCTACTCGACCTGCCAGAACACCTGCCCGATCGTCGTGCAGCAGCTGTCGCAGGCGATCAACGAGCTGCCCCACCCGATCGCGGCGCTCGCGATCAGCGTCGACCCGCGCCAGGACACGCCGACCAACGTCAAGAACTTTCTCGTCAAGGAGCAGGTCCTCAACCAGTTGCACTACCTCGTCGCGCGGCGCGCGGTGCTCGCGCCGATCTGGAAGCAGTTCGGGATCCAGCCGCAGTTGAAGGTCAATTCCGGCAAGTCCGACCACACCGTCGACCTCGTGCTGTTCGACAAGGCCGGGCGCGCACGCGTCGGCTATCAGGACCTGTCGACGATGGATCCCGACGCGATCGCGGCCGACATCCGTACGCTCCAGTCCGAGCCGGTGCCTGCGCACCCGCCCGCGCGAAAGGACCTCTAGGCGATGCCCGGCCCCAACATCTTCGACCCCGACTTCGAGCAGCGCGGGCATCCGCAGCGCCCCGAGTTCGATGCACGCCGCGCCTTCATCGGCCGGCGGGCCGGGAGCGAGCGCCTCGGGGCCAGCGTCTGGGAGATCGAGCCGGGCAGGAGCGCCTACCCCTATCACGCCCACCTCGGCGAGGAGGAGCTGATCGTCGTGCTCTCCGGCCGGCCGAGCCTGCGCACGCCGGACGGCTGGCGCGAGCTCGAGCCGGGCGAGGCGGTCGCGTTCGCGCGCGGCGAGGCCGGCGCTCACCAGCTGTCCAATCGCGGCTCGGAGCCCGCGCGCTTCCTCGCGATCTCGACCAGCGGCTCGCCCGACATCGTGCTCTACCCCGACGCCGGCAAGATCGGCGCCAGTGAGCGCCGCCCGGACGGGTCGGGCCTCAGCCGCTTCTTCTTCCTGGAGGCGGCCGTCGACTACTGGGACGGCGTCGACTCCTGATATCCTACCTCGCAGATAGGGTTTTCTGCGATGATGTTCTCAACCAAGTCCGAGTACGGCGTGCGCGTGATGGTCGAGCTCGCGCGGCGCGGCGGCGCTGAGCCGGTCGCGCTCGCGGAGATCGCCGAGCACGAGGGCCTGCCGCTCGCCTACCTCGAGCACCTCGTCGCGCGCCTGCGCCGGGCCGGGCTGATCGAGAGCCGTCGCGGCGCCCACGGCGGCTACCTGCTCGCGCGGGCGCCGGGCGAGATCACGATGGCCGAGGTGGTGGAGGCGCTCGAGGGGCGGATCGCGCCGGTCGAATGCATCACCAGCTCGCCCGACGGGACGATCCGCTGCACCCGCGAATCCGACCCGGAGCACGTCTGCACGACCAAGCTGCTGTGGGCTCGCGTGCGCGGCTCGATCGTGCGCACGCTCGAGCAGACGACGCTCGCCGAACTGATCCCCACGACGAAGAAGAAGGTGGTAGCCGCATAGTGGCCTCACAGCTCGAGATCCGAAACCTGCATGTGCGCACCGAGGATCGCGAGATCCTGCGCGGCGTCGACCTGCTCGTCCGCCATGGCGAGCTGCACGCGCTGATGGGCCCCAACGGCTCCGGCAAGTCGACGCTCGCCAACACGATCATGGGCCACCCCGCATACGAGGTGACCGCCGGGGAGATTCTGTTTGAGGGGCAGAACATCGTCGAGATGGAGCCGCACGAGCGCGCGAAGCTCGGCCTCTTCCTCGCCTTCCAGTACCCGGTCGCGGTCCCGGGCGTGTCGATCGCGAACTTCCTGCGGCTCGCGATCAACGCCAAGCGCGAGGAACCGATCAAGATGAAGGAGTTCGCCGAGCAGCTGACCCGCGCGGTGGAACTGCTCGACGTCGACCGCTCGTTCACCTCACGCCACCTCAACGACGGCTTCTCCGGCGGCGAGAAGAAGCGCGCGGAGGTGCTGCAGATGGCGATGCTGCGGCCCGAGATCGCGGTGCTCGACGAGACCGACTCGGGGCTCGACATCGACGCGCTGCGCACCGTCGCCGAGGGCGTCGGCAAGCTGCACGCCGAGCAGGGCCTCGGTGTCCTGATCATCACGCACTACCAGCGCATCCTGGACTACGTCCGACCCGAGTTCGTGCACGTGATGATGGACGGGAGGATCGTGCTGGAGGGCGGCAACGAGGTGGTCGAGCGGCTCGAGCGCGAGGGCTACGACCGCATCCGCGAAGAGGTCGCGTCACGTGCCTGAGGCGACGAGCAAGCCGGGCTCGCCACCGGCGGCGACACTGAACGCGGCCCTGGCCGGCAGCCCCGGCGCCGGCGGCGCTCCGCTGCAGGCGCTGCGCGAGCGTGCCCGCGTCGCCTACGAGTCACTCGAGCTGCCCTACTGGCGTCGCTCCGGGTTCTGGCAGACCTCCTTCGCGGACCTGGACATGGCGGCGCTGACCCCGGTCACACAGGCCCCCGACGCGACCGCGCCGGCAATCGTGGCCGGCCAGGAGAACGCCGGCGTGCTCCTCCAGCGCGACGCGTCGGTGGTGCACGTGTCATTGAATCCCGAGCTCGCGGCGCGCGGCGTCATCTTCTGCTCGCTCGAGGAGGCTGCGGCGGAGCACCGCGAGGTGTTCGAGCGCTACTACCTGCGGCGTCTGCCGCTCGACCGCCACAAGCTCGAGGCGGCGAGCGCCGCCTTCTGGAGCGGCGGCGCCTTCCTCTATGTGCCGCCGGGCCTCGAGATCGCCGAGCCGTTCCAGATCGTCTATGAGATCACCGCGCCGGGGAGCGCCCAGTACGCGCACACGCTCGCGATCGCCGACCGCACATCTGCGATCCGGGTGCGCGAATACGACCTCGCGGCGAGCGGCTTCGAGGGCGACGCGCTGCACGCCGGCCAGTTCGAGCTCTACCTCGAGGACGGCGCTCGCTGCCGCCTCGCCCACCTCACCGACTGGGGGCCAGGGAACATCGCCGACGTCTCGACGGCAGTCGTCGAGGTCGGCCGTGACGCCTACTGCCACTGGCTGCCCGCGCTGCTCGGCGGGCGCCTGATCCGACACCACGACGAGCTCGTGGTGGCCGGTCCCGGCGGCGACATGGCGTTCCGCGGGATCCTCTTCAGCCAGGCGCAGGAGCATCTCGACGTGTTCGCCGTCGATGTCCACGAGACCGGCCCGTCCGGCGGCGACGTGCATTGGCGCGGCGCGGCCACAGGCGAGAGCCGCGCGAGCTTCGAGGGGCTGATCAAGATCGACCCCGGCGCGCAGCAGAGCCACACCTACCTGCAGTTCCACTCGATGATGCTCTCCGACGCCGCCAAGCTCGACGCGATCCCGTCGGTCCTGGTCAGCGCCGACGACGTCTCGGCATCCCACGGCGGCACCGTCGGCGAACTCGACGAGCACCTCATCTTCTACATGCAGACGCGTTGCATGAGCCGCCCCGACGCGGTCCGCGTGATCGTCGAGGGGTTCTTCGAGCCGCTGATCGTCCAGCTCGACGACCCGCCGCTCGAGCAGCAGATCCGGGAGCGGATCGGCGCGAAGCTCGCGGCGGCCGCCGATGACATCGAGCGCTACGCGCTCGCCCGCTAGCGATGAGCGAGGTCAAGCTGGCGAGCCCGGCGGCGCTCGACGTTCGAGCCGACTTCCCGATCCTCGCGCGCGAGATCGACGGGCGCCGCCTGGTCTATCTCGACTCCTCTTCGACCTCGCAGAAGCCCGCCTCGGTCCTGGCCGCGCTCGACGACTACTACCGCAACCACAACGCCAACATCCACCGCGGCGTCTACCCGCTGGCGCAGGAGGCCGACGCGCTGTTCGAGGGCGCGCGGGCGCGGATCGCGGCGTTCGTCAACTGGCCGGCCGCGAGCACAATCTTCACGCGCAACGTGACCGAGGCGATCAACCTCGTCGCCTACTCGTGGGCGCGGGCCAACCTGCACCCGGGCGATGCCGTGCTGATCACGCAGATGGAGCATCACTCCAACATCGTCCCCTGGCAGCTCGCGGCGCAGGCCACGGGCGCAGAGCTGCGCTACCTCGAGGTCGGCGAGGGCGGCACGCTGTCGCTCGAGCAGCTCGACCGCGAGCTCGGGCGCGGCGACGTCGCGCTGCTCGCGCTGACGCACGTCTCGAATGTTCTCGGCACGATCAACCCGGTCGCCGAGATCGTTCGCCGCGCCCATAACGCCGGCGCGCTGGTGCTCATCGACGGCGCCCAGGCCGTGCCCCAGCTGGAGGTCGACCTGCAGGCGATCGACGCGGACTTCTACGGCTGGACCGGCCACAAGGCGCTAGGCCCCACCGGCGTCGGCGTGCTGCACGCCCGCGCCGAGCTGCTCGAGCGGATGCCACCGTTCCTCGCCGGCGGCGACATGATCGCGACGGTGGAGGCGCAGCACTCGACCTGGAACGAGCTGCCGTGGAAGTTCGAGGCCGGCACCTCGATGATCGCCCAGGTGATCGGCCTGGGCGCCGCGATCGACTACCTCGACGCGCTCGGGATGGCGCGCGTGCGCGCGCACGAGCAGGCGCTCACCGCCTACGCGCTCGAGCGGCTGGCGGCGCTGGAGGGCGTGCGCGTGTTCGGGCCGCCCGGCGCCGCGCAGCGCGGCGGCGTGATCTCGTTCGCACTGGATGGGATCCATCCCCACGATGTCGGCGAGCTGCTCGGCCGCCGCAACGTCTGCGTGCGGGCGAGCCACCACTGCGCGCAGCCTCTGATGCGCGTGCTCGGCGTCGCCGCGACCGCGCGCGCGAGCTTCGGCCCCTACAACGTCGCTGCCGACGTCGACGCCCTGATCGACGCGATCGGCGAGGCGCAGGAGGTCTTCGAGCTCTGATGGACGACCTCTACCGCGACTTCATCCTCGAGCACTACAAGCGCCCCCGCAACTTCGGAGAGCTCGACGAGCACGACCACGAGGCGCACGAGGTCAACCCGCTGTGCGGCGACGAGCTCGGCGTGCAGATCGCCGTCGCCGACGGGCGCATCGCCGATCTTCGCTTCCAGGGCCACGGCTGCGCGATCTCGCAGGCGGCTGCGTCGATGGCTTCGGAGCAGCTGATCGGCATGGAGGTCGACGAGGTCGCCGGCCTGGGCGCAGGCTGGATGCTCGACCTGCTCGGCATCGACGTGTCGGCGACCCGGCGCAAGTGCGCGCTGCTGTCGCTGAAGGTGGTCCGCCACGCCCTCACCGGCGACGGCAGCTGGCCCAGCGACGCGGCCTGACGATCCCGACCGCTACAATAGGGTTTCGATGGCAACCACCGCAAAGCGCGTCCCCTCCAAAAGCCCGATCGAGGAGAACGACCAGGGCCAGCTGGTCGTCAAGCGCGGCGTCTCGCGCGAGGTGATCCGCGAGCTGTCGCTGATCAAGGACGAGCCCGACTGGATGGCCGAGAAGCGGCTGCTCGCCTACGACATCTTCGAGCGCAAGCCGATGCCGAAGTGGGGGGTCGACCTCTCCGAGCTGAACTTCGACGACCTGGTCCTGTACTCGCCGCCGACGACCGGCCGCTTCGACTCCTGGGACGACGTCCCGGCGGACATGAAGGCGACCTACGAGGCGCTCGGGATCCCACAGGCCGAGCGCGAGCATCTCGCGGGCGTTGTCGGCGTCTGGCGACAGGAGCCGGTCTACGAGGGCCTCAAGGAGGAGTACGCCAAGCTGGGCATCCTCTTCTGCTCGATGGACACGGCCGTCAACGAGTACCCCGACCTGGTCCAGAAGTACTTCATGAAGAAGTGCGTGCCGGCGCAGGACAACAAGTTCTCGGCGCTGCACGGCGCGGTCTGGTCGGGTGGCGCCTTCGTCTACATCCCGCCGGGCGTGAAGTGCGACCTGCCGCTGCAGGCCTACTTCCGCATGGAGGGCGCCGGCGAGGGCACCTTCGAACACACGCTGATCATCGCCGACGAGGGCTCTGAGGTGAACTACATCGAGGGCTGCACGGCGCAGACCTACAGCGTCAACTCGATGCACTCCGCCGTCGTCGAGATCTTCGTCCACGAGGGCGCCAAGGCGCGCTACACGACCGTGCAGAACTGGTCCAAGGACGTCTACAACCTCAACACCAAGCGCGCCGTCGTCGATGCGGAGGGCACCGTCGAGTGGGTCGGCGGCTCGATGGGCGCCAAGTACGTGATGCTCTACCCCGGCTCGTTCCTGCTGGGCGAGGGCGCGCGCGCCGACCACCTCAATGTCGGCGTCGCGAGCGGCAAGGTGCACAAGGACACCGGCGCGAAGGTCGTCCACCTCGCGCCCAACACGACCTCCAACATCCTCGCCAAGTCGATCTCCAAGGACGGCGGGATCATGGGCTATCGCGGGCTCGTGCGAATGGGCAAGAACTCGCAGGGCTCGAAGGCCCGCGTGCAGTGCGACGGCCTGATGATGGACGGCGAGTCGCGCTCGGACACCTGGCCCGACATCCAGATCCAGAACCCCAACGTCACGGTCGCCCACGAGGCGACGGTGGGGCGCATCTCCCAGGACCAGCTGTTCTACATGGGCTCGCGCGGATTCAGCGAGGACGAGGCCGCGGCGATGATCGTCAACGGCTTCATCGAGCCGGTGACGAAGGAGCTGCCGATGGAGTACGCGGTCGAGCTGAACAGGCTGATCCAGCTGGAAATGGTCGGCTCGATCGGCTAGCGCCGGTCGACCCAGGCCCAGCGCGACGCTCCCGGCTTGCCACCTTCTCGTTGTTGATGAGACGCGGTGACTCGCCCGCCGGTTGACACGATCATGGCTCCTCCGTTCCCGCTGGGGGACGAGCGCTGGATCAACTCAACGCCACTGGCGATGGACGGCCTGCGCGGCCGGCCGGTGCTGATCGAGTTCTGGGATTTCTGCCGGCCCAATTCGCTGCACACGCTGCCCTACCTCAAGGCCTGGCACGACCGCTACGCCGGGGCCGGCCTCGTCGTCGTGTCGGTGCACACGCCGGGCTTCCGGGCGAGCGCAAACGACGGCGCCGTGCGCGCGGCCGTGGCCCGGCTTGGGATCGAGCATGCCGTTCTGCTGGACACCGACTTCGCGCTCTGGCACGAGTATGAGAACGCAGGCTGGCCCGGGCGCTACCTGTGGAACGCCGGCGGCGCGCTCGCCGACTACCACTACGGCGAGGGCGCCTACGCCGACTGCGAGCGGGCGATCTGCGAGCTGCTCGAGCTCGAGTGCTCGCCGCTACAGCCGCTGCGGGCTTCCGACGCCCCCGGAGCGCTGCTCGCCCCTCCCTCCGAGGATCGCCTGGAGCAGCCGTTCTCCGGGCCCTACGAGGCCGGGGCCGCGTGGGCGGTGCTCGACCCGCCCGACGGCGGCGGGACCGCGAGCGTCAACGGTGCCGAACTCGCCGTCGAGCATCCTGGCTCCCACCTGCTCGCACGTCACGAGTTCCACAGCGCCGGCGAGCTCGTGCTCGAGCTCGGCCCGGGGGTGCGCTGCGACGGCGTCCTCTTCACACCGGGCCTGCTCGAGCCAGCGCCGTAGCTGCGCAGAGCTCCTCCGAGCCCGCAGGCGGCCACGGCGGGCGGGGCACTCCGAGCGCCGATGCTAAGGTCGCGGGCGTGAGCTTTCCGAAGTCGACCGTCGACCAGACCCAGGAGATCGAGCGGCTCGTCGCCGACGTGCTGGAGCAGCTCGACCAGGTGCGCTACGCCCTGCAGACGCTCGAGCAGCGCCTCAAGGAGCAGGGCCGGGCGCCGGGGCCGGACGAGCCGGCCTCGCGCTAGCTGAGCGCCGGGCTCGCAGCCGGGTACAGCATTTCTTGACGGCGTTTCAAGAGAGCGTCTGGGTCTCACTCGACTGACGCTCGAGCGATGGTCCCGGGTCGCCCGCGCCGGCCGCCCGGATCGCCGCTAGCCGCCGAGCGCCTGAGCCGAGCGGTCCGCCAGCAGCCGCAACAGCCGCGGCGGCGAGCCATCCTCGACCAGCACGGCGGTTCCCGGCCAGTACGGGCTCTCGGGCCCGCGCGCGAAGGCGCCGCTGTAGATCCACGAGCCGGCGTTGTGCAGCCGTACGCCGTTGGGCGTCAGCCACTCCGCGGGCTCGTCGCCCTCGATCATGCCGGCGCGGTGCGTGTGTCCGAAGATCACGTGGCGCGCGTCGATCGCGAGCCGCTCGACCATCGCACTGGCCGCCCGCAGCCCGGCGCGGCGCAGCTCATCGGTTGAGATCTCGGTTCGCAGCGGGCCGAGACCCGCCGCGTTGGCGGCGCGAACGACCCACGGGAACAGCAGCGGCAGCGCCCGCCGGCGCAGCGCCCGGGCCCCGCGCCCGTTGCCGCGCAGCGCCTGCCAGGCGCCGACCGTCCTGCCCCCCTCCACGGTCGCCGATGAGCGGCCGCTCTGCGCGGCCGCCTGCACCCAGGCGTAGACCGGCGCGATCACGGCTTCGTAGTCGTCCGGGGAATGGGCGTCGTCCCAGCGGCGGCTCGAATCGAGCGCGACCCGGCCGCTGATCGCCACCGCTACGCGCTCGATCGTGGGGACGGTCATGTGCAGGTCGAGATAATGGCCGTGCGTGGCGTACACGCCCTCGCTGAGCCACAGGCCCGGGTATGCGACCTCGACGCTCGCCGGCGCGAGCATCGCCGCGGTGGCCTCGGCCGCGAAGGAGGCCTCTGCGGGCGTCCAGCGCTGCTCGAGCTCGAGCGGCCGTTCGCGGCGCTCGAGCCAGCCGGTGATCAACGCGTGGTCGTGGTTGCCCGGAACCAACACGACCGTCCGGTCGCCGAGCCACGCGCCGAGGCGCTCCAGCACGCGGCGGGCGCGGCCGAGCACGCTCGGCACGCTGCCCTGGCGAAGCTCGAGCGTGTCACCGAGCAGCACCAGGCGGTCGACGCCCTCGAGCGCGTCGAGCAGGACCTCCAGCACCCCATCGCGCCGCAGCACATCGCTTCCCCCACGTGATCCCAGGTGCAGGTCGGAAACGACCAGCGTGCGCGCCACTAACGCGGCGGCGCGGCGGCGCGAATCGTCTTGGGCAGCATGAAGCGGACGTCCTCGCGCGTCACCGTGACCTCGGAGATGTCGCTCACGCCGCGCTCGCGGAACAGCGTCACCAGCTCCTGCACGAGCTCTTCGGGAGCGCTCGCGCCCGAGGTGATGCCGAGCGTGCTCACGCCTTCGAGCCAGTGCTCCTCGAGCTCGCGGGCATTGTCCATGAGGTGCGCGCGCGTGCCGTAATCGCGCGCCACCTCGACCAGGCGCAGCGAGTTGGAGGAGTTGCGAGAGCCGATCACGAGCACGAGGTCGCACTGGCGTGCCAGCTGCTGAACCGCGGCCTGGCGGTTGGTCGTCGCGTAACAGATGTCGTCGGTGCGCGGTCCGACGATCGCCGGAAAGCGCTCGCGCAGCCGCTCGATGATCCCGCGCGTCTCATCGACCGACAGCGTCGTCTGCGAGATGAAGGCGACCTTGCCGGGATCGGCGAGAACCAGCTCGTCGACATCCTGCTCGGTCTGGACCAGCACCATGTTGTCGGGCGCCTCCCCCATCGTGCCCTCGACCTCCTCGTGCCCATCGTGGCCGACGAGCACGATCGTGTAGCCGTCGGCGGCGAAGCGGCGTGCCTCGACGTGCACCTTCGTCACCAGCGGGCAGGTCGCGTCGATCGTCCGCAGCTGCCGCGCCGTCGCGTTGGCGTGCACGACCGGCGCGACGCCGTGCGCCGAGAAGACGGTGACCGAGCCCTCCGGGATCTCGAGCTCGCTCTCGACGAAGATCGCGCCCTTCTTGCGCAGCTCGGCGACCACGTGCTTGTTGTGGACGATCTCCTTGCGGACATAGACCGGCGGGCCGTAGCGGTCGAGCGCGCGCTCGACCGTCTGCACGGCCCGGTCGACGCCGGCGCAGTAGCCGCGCGGCGCCGCCAGCAGGATCTTCTCGATGGTATGGGTCACAACGGCCACAGCTTGATTCTACGTGGGCTCGCGCGCCGTCCTGTCGACAGGTGCTTCTCGGCGGCTCAGGCTGGATCACGAGCGGCGAGCCAAAGGCCTCCGTGCATCTGCCACAGACGGTACTCCGGCGGCGGCCTCAGTGCGGCGGTGCGGACGCGTTGACGGGCAGCGGGCGGGAGGTTCGCCAGGCCGAGCGGCCGTGGCGGCGCTCAGGCGGCGCCTGAGAACCTCAGGTGGAGGCGCTCAGTCGCCTGCTCTGCCAGGCGTGCTCGAACTTCTCGCGGCCCGCGCGCACGAGCTCGACCGGGTCGAGCTTCCACAGCGAGTCCTCGTAGTCGTTGCCGAAGCGCCCATCGTCGGAGAACAGCTCGAGCTCGTACCAGCCGTCGTAGCCGCTCTCGTCGAGCGCGCCGAGGATGCCGGCGATGTCGGCGATGCCGTCGCCCGGCTGGACGCGGTCGCACCAGTTGCGGGTCGGATCGCGCCAGTCGTCGATGTGCACGCCGACGAAGCGGTGGGCGTGGCGCGCGATCTGTGCGAGCAGGCCGGGCGTGTCCCAGAGGTGCCAGACGTCGAACATGATGCCCGTGTTCGGCTCGCCGATGTCCTCGAGCAGCGCCACCGCGTCGGGGAGGCTGGTGATCCAGGAGTAGTCGGCGGCGATCGAGGCGTGCATCGGCTCGATCGCGATCCGAGCGCCGACATCGGCGGCCGCGCGTGCCACCTTCGCGAGCCCGTTGACGGCGAGCTCGCGTGCGTGCTCGAGCTCGTAGGCGCCGGACGGACCGGTCACGCAGACGAAGCTGACCGGCTCGAACGCGGCGAGGCCGCGGACCGAGCGGCACATCACCTCGACCCGCGCTGCAGGGTCGTCCTCGCCGAGCGCCATCAGCGTCATCGGCAGGACCGAGGGGACCGGCGGGAACACGAACGTCGCCTGCAGGCCGCTCTCGCGGAATGCCTCGAGATCAGCCGCGTCGGGCTGCTCAGCGCCACCGAGCTTGAGGCCCGCGTCAATCCCGATGCCGTCAGCTCCGCCCTTTCGATAGGCGTCGAGATCCTCGGCGAAGCTCAGGCCCGGCGTCGTGTACTCACCCACCGAGAAGCGCGGCTTCACGCGGGTCTCCATCTAGCTCCCGACCCCAGGTCCGCAGGCCTCGAGCGCCGCGATCTCGCCGCCGCGCCCGCGGGCGAGCCTCCGCTCGATGATTCGCTCATGCCCGGCGAAGCGCACGCGACGGCAGTCTAGGCAGCCCCGGAACTCGCTGTCCGCGGACCTCGATCGCTAGCATGGCGAACGAGCGAGGCCGCGCCGTCGCAGGCGCACTCACTGCACCGTTGCACCCGAGCCCCGCAGCGGACGAGCACAACGACAGCAGAGCGCGCGGGCGCGAGGGCCCGGAGGAGACCAACATGGCCGAGGCAGAGTCCGGTTCCGCATTCGACACCTGGAACGGGCGCGAGCCCTATCGGCTGTTCCCGCAGGTCCTGCTGCACTCGATCGGTGGCGACCAGGTGCTCCTTTGCCGCGTCAGCTACGAGCCGGACACCCACGTGCGCCGGCACGCCCACGAGCACACCGAGCAGGTGATGCTGGTGCTCGAAGGTGATGTCACAGTCGACGTCGAGGGCGACAGGCGACGCCTGGTGGCCGGGGACGTCGCCGTGGTCAACCGCGGCCAGGAGCACGAGCTGTGGTCGGAGGCCGGCTGCGTGTTCGTCGAGGCACTGGCTCCGGTCGCCCTCGACCACGTCGGCGACCGCGAGCGTGACCTGCGCACCGGCGCCGATCAGGGCACCGGGCACGTCGAGCGTTGAGCGAGCCGGCGGCCGGCGATAGCTGCATGCGAACGCCGGCAGCGGCGGACACCATCAGCGGCGAACGAGCGGCTCAGCGGCCGGTGGAAGACGCGGCTCAGCGCAGCTCGCCCGCGCTGGCGGAGCGGATCAGCTCCCAATCGACCTCGACGCCCAGCCCGGGGCCCGCCGGCACGTGGGCCAACCCCTCCGAGTCGATCTCGATCGGCTCGGCCAGACCGTAGTTGAGGTGCTCCAGGTCGTGGTCGCCGGCGCGGTTGAAGGAGAGCACCTCGAACCACTCGCAGTTGGGCGTCGCCATGATCACGTGGAGGTTGGCGACGTTGTTGAGCGCGCTGTAGCCGAAGTGCACCTCGCAGTTCATGTGGAAGGCCTCGGCCAGGTGGGCGATCTTGATCATGCCCGTGACCCCGCCCTTGAGCGCCACGTCGCCGCGCACGAAGTCAGTCGCGCGCTCGACGATCCACGCCGGCAGCGTGTAGAGGCCGCCCAGCGTCATTTCAGTGGCCAGGATCGGGATGTGAAGGTGGCGCTTGAGCTCCTTGTAGCCATAGATGTCGTCCACCGCGAGCGGGTCCTCATACCAGAGGAAGTCGAGGTCCTGGATCGCGCGGCCGACCGTGAGCGCCTCGGGGTAGCTGTAACCCCAGGAGGAGTCGAGCATCAGCGACATCGAGTCGCCGACGGCCTCGCGGACCGCGGCGCATTGGCGGATGTCCTCCTCGACGGGCTCGCGCGAGTCGAGCACCCACGGGGCGCGCGGCGGATGCAGCTTGTAGCCGCGCCAGCCCTTGCTCTGCCAGTACAGCGCCTCCTCGGCGTAATGCTCCGGGGCGTGATGATGGCCTGAGGCGAAATAGGCGGGCACGCGGTCGCGGTAGCTGCCAAGCAGCCGGTGAATCGGCAGGCCGGCCACCTTGCCGGCTATGTCCCATAGCGCCACGTCCACCGAGCCGATCGCCATCGGGTCGACGAAGCGGCTCATGCGCGTCATCTGCGACCAGATCGCTCCGATGTCGAGCGGATCCCGGCCGAGGAGGATCGGCTTGAAGAACTTCAGGATCTGCCCGGCGACCTCGCTCGCCCCGGCGCTCGGCATGCTGACGAAGTTGTTGCCCTCGATCCCCTCGTCGGTGTGGATCCGCAGGACGCCCATCGGAAGCTCGCCGTCGGGTGAGCCGAAGACCTCCAGATGCGGCGACTTGCGCTCGTGGAGCACGACGCTGACGTCAGTGATTCGCATGCGCTGCCCATGCTCCTTTCGCCGGCACGGCGCCGCTTCGCGGGCGGGATCGCTTCCCGGCGCCGAAGGTCTCGCAGATCCGGCGGTAATCGACCCAGCCAGCTATCCAGCCGCGCATGTTACGCAGCAGGGGGGTTGGGATGACCGAAGCAGAGCGCGACGAGATCGCGGCCTTCGAGCGCCAAGCGGACGGCGACGCACCGCTGCCACGCCGTAGCATGGGCGTGTCGCGGCGAGCGAGACCAGCGGTTGGCGGAGCGGGCGCTCGTTGAGTGAGGGCATGCAACGAGAGGAGCATGATGTTCAAGGTTGTCTGGTTTGCGCGCTTTCCCCAGGGCATGGCCAAGGAGGACGCGCGCCGCTACTGGGCCGAGAACCACGGCCCCCTGTGCGCGTCGACCTCGATCGAGCGCTACGTCCAAAACCACGTGAGCGGCCCGGTTCCGGCCGTCAGCGGCGCGGACGAGGAGACGTTCTTCGATGGCTACTCGCTCGGCTGGTGGCACGATCGAGCGGCATTCGAGGAGACGATGGCCAGTCCCGGCTGGCAGGCGCTGGTCGAGGACGGCAAGAACGTCTTCGACATGAGCTGGCTTGAGGGCATGAGCGCCGAGCTGCGCGAGTTCACGGTGATCGAGGGGCCCTCGAGCCCGTTCAAGGTGCTTTGGATGGTTCGCTTCAAGGAGGGTCTCGAGACGGCCGAGGCGCACACCTACTGGGAGAACGTGCACGGGTCGATCTTCAAGGAGCTCGAGATCGACCGCTACGTCCAGAACCACGTGGTCGGAGGGCTCGACGAGCTCAACACGCCCGGCTTCGACGGCTTCTCCGAGTGCTGGTTTCGCGACGAGGCCCAGTTTCTGCGTGCGATCGAGAGCGACGCCTGGGCAGCGGCGGTCAAGGACGGCGACAACGTCTTCGACATGTCGCAGCTGTGGGGCGCCGTGGTCAAGGAGCGCGTCGTCAAGGAAGCACACGAGCCGGCGCTGCTCTGACGCCTGGGGCCCGGCCGAATGACATCCCGAGGAGCCCGCGCCGGCGGGCTCCTCGTCTGCGCCTCTCAGTTGGCGCTGCCCAGGCGGTCTCGGACGTAGAGCTCGGTGCAGCGCTGTGCGAGCTTCTCCAGGCGCTCGCGCGAGAGGTGGGGAAGCACCGCGGCGAGCGCCCGCTCCTCGGCGACGCCGGCATCGAAGGCATCCTCGCCGCGAAAGCCCGCGGCGAGCTTGAGCGCCTCGCGGCGGCCGTCCCCGAGGCTCGGGAAGACCGCGATCAGGAAGTCGCTGTTGGCGATCGCCTGGCCGACCTCGAGATCTGAGTGCCAAACCGCCAGCATGTGCAACTCGTCCTCGGCGAGGCCGGCGAGCGCCTTCGCATAGTGCACGCACAGCTCCTGCTCCGGGATGTCGTCGACCCAGGCGGCGACCACCTCGCCGACCAGCGCGCGGCGCGCGGCTCGCCCCACCGAGTCGGCGATGACCCGGATCGAGTCCTTCGGTTCGATGAAGCACAGCGGCATCGACAGCTCCTCCTCGGAGCACACGGCGGTTGACGACATCAATGTAGGCGCCGCAGTGGACGGCATGACGGCGCGCGTTCAGAGCGCCGGCAGCGACTGCACCAGCGAGAGCACGGGCGCGAACAGGTCGCCGCGCTCGCGAACGCGCGCGAGCACCGCATCGGCGTCGAAGGAGAGTGCGTCGGCGTCGCCGGCGTCGAGCGCGGCGCGGACCTCGTCCCAGTCCAGTGGTGTCGAGACGGTCGGACGTTCTCGCGCGCGCAGCGAATAGACCGAGATCGTGGTCTTGCGCACGTCGTTCTGGCTCCAGTCGATCAGCACCTTGCCGGCCCGAAGCGACTTCGTCATGCGCGAGACCGCGAGCGCCGGCTCGGCACGCTCGAGCGTCAGCGCCACGGTGCGGGCGAAGGACTTGGTCTGCTCGAAGCCGATCTCGCTGTTGAGCGGGACGTACAGCTGCAGTCCCTTCGACCCGGATGTCTTCGCGAAGCTCCGAAGCCCGAGCCGCTCGAACATGCCCTGCAGCCACAGGGCGATGCGGGCACATTCGAGCACCGTCGCGGGCGGGCCCGGATCCAGGTCGAAGACGACGGCGGTGGGGCGATCGAGCGCAGGCGTCCGCGCCAGCGGGGCGTGCAGCTCGAGCGCTGCGAGGTTCGCCAGCCAGATCAGGGTGGGCAGGTCCTCGACGAGGGTGTAGTCGATGCGCTCGCGCCGGCGGGCTTTGAGCGTCTCGACCGCGACCGTGGCGACCCACCGCGGGCGGTGCGCCGGCGACTGCTTCTGGAAGAACGCCTTGCCGTCGACGCCGTCGGGGTAGCGCGTCACGGTCAGCGGGCGACCCTCCAGATGTGGCAGCAGCACCGGCGCGATCGCCGCGTAGTAGTCGATCACCTGGCGCTTGGTGAAGGAGTCGGCGGGGTAGAGCACCTTCGCGAGGTTCGAGAGCACGAGCTCGCGGCCACCGGCCTGCGCCGACACCCGCGCCCCGGGCTCCTCGCCGATGACCAAGGCGCCAGTGTCGCGCCTGCGCTCGGGCTCCGGCGCCCGCGGCTCCTCGATCAGGCCCTTGAAGGACGGCTGGCGCAGGAGGCCGTCCTTGGTCCACTCGCGGAAGGCCACGACGGCGCCGAGCCGGGGCTCACAGAAGACGGCGCCGCGCGGCGGCTGGGGTCCCTGCGGGTCAAACGGCGAGCGCTCTCGCTCCAGCGGCCCGAGCGCCGCCGCCAGCTCCGCCAGCTCCCGCTCCCCGATCCCGCTCCCGACGCGCCCGGCGTAGCGGAGCCCCCCCTCCGCGGTCCGCTGCCCCAACAGCAGCGCGCCGATGCGCTCGTGCCGGCGCCCCTGGCCGGGCAGCCAGCCGCCGATCTCGAGCTCGGCGCGGCGCACGTTCTTGAGCTTGACCCAGGCGCCGCTGCGGCGGCCCGGCTCATACGGGCTGTCGAGCCGCTTGGCGATGACACCCTCGAGCCCAGCGGCCTCGCTGGCCGCGAGCGTCTCGCGGCCATGCCCGACGATGTGCTCCGGCGTCTGCCAGTGCTCGCCCCGCAGGGCGAGCTCGGCGAGGCGGCGGCGGCGCTCCTCGTAGGGTTGTTCCATCAGCGAGTGCCCGTCGAGCCAGAGCAGGTCGAAGATCACGTAGGTCACAGGCGCGCTCGCGGCGAGGCGCTTCGCGCGCGCGGGCGAGCTGACGCCCATCCGCTGGGCGAGCTTGCCGAAGCTCGGGCGCCCATCGGAGTCAAGCGACACGATCTCGCCGTCGAGGATCGCGCGGTGGGAGCCGAGCGCGCGAGCGAGGCGGGCGAGCTCGGGGTAGCTCGCGCTGATCTCGTGGAGGTTGCGGCTGTGCAGCCGGAACCGGCCCGGCTGCGAGAACGCGATCGCGCGGACGCCGTCCCACTTGATCTCAAACGCCCAGGCGCGGTCGGTGCGCGGAAGCGCGCCGGCGTGGGCGAGCATCGGCGCGACGCGCTCCGGCATCGGCTCCAGCTCGCCGTCGGCCGGCGGATCCATGCGGCGGATCATCCAGTCGCGGCCGTTCTCGCCGATCGCGAAAAGCGCGTAGCGCGCATCCAGGCGCTCGCCGTGGAGCGCGACCTCCACCTTGCGCGGCTCCCATTTCAGGCACTCGTAGGTGCCGCGGTCCCAGACGCGCATCGTGCCGGCGCCGTAGCTGCCGGCCGGGATCTCGCCCTCGAAGCCGAGGTACTCGAGCGGGTGATCCTCGGTGTGGGGGGCGATGTGGTTGGACCCGGGCTCCTCGGGCATCCCCTTCGGGATCGCCCACGACACGAGCACGCCGTCGCGTTCCAGCCGCAGGTCCCAGTGCAGGCGCCGCGCGGAATGCTCGTGGATGACGAAGCGCGGAGCGCCGCCGCGCGCCCGGGTGCGGCCGGGCTTCGGCGCCGGCGCGGATGCGCCTTCAGCGGCCGCGGCGCTGCGATCGGCGGCAGCGGGCTCCGGGGTGCGCGCGAAGTCGCGCTTTGACCGATAGCTCTTCAGCGGGTCGCCGGAGCGCCCCGGCGTCACGACTTCTTGGTCGTCTGGCGTGTGCTCGCGCGCTTGCGCGGCGGCGCCGCGTCGGGCGGCTTGCGCGTGCGCTTGGGCTTCGGCTGCTCTGCGCCCTCCCAGCTCGCGTCGTAGCGCCCGACCGCCTCGACGCTCGCCTGCAGGGCCGCCATCAGGTCGGGCACGGCCGCCGGGGCCGGCGCCGCGGGTGCGACCGCGACCTCCTCACCGGCCACCTTCGCCTCGATCAGCGCCAGCACCGCCTCGCGGTACTCGTCGCGGTACTTCGCCGGCTCGAAGGGCTCGCTCAGCATCTCGATCAGCTGGCGCGCCACCTTCACCTCGCGCTCGGACACCTCGACCTCGCCGCCTGCCGAGACCTCCTCCAGGGTGTCCGGCGAGATCACCTCGTCGGCGAAGACGAGCGTCTCCATCAGCATCACCTCGCCCGCGGCGCGCAGTGCGACGAGATGCTCCTTCTGGCGCAGGACGACTCGCGCGATCGCGACCCGGTCGGACTCGCGCATCGCCTCGAGCATCAGCCTGTAGGCCTTGGCCGCGCCCGGCGCGGGCACGACGTAGTAGGGCTGGTCGTAGAGGATCGGGTCGATCTCGGCGAGATTCACGAACTGCTCGATCTCGATCATCTTCGACTTCCTGGGGTCGAGCGCGTCGAGCTCGGCCGGCTCGATCACCACGTAGGTGTCGGGCGAGACCTCGTAGCCCTTGACGATGTTCTCGTAGGCGACCTCGTCCCCGTCGGCCTCACAGACGCGCTTCTGGCGGATCCGCGCGTGGTCGGCGTCGTGGAGTTGGTGGAAGTGGACCGTCTTGCGCGAAACGGCCGTGTAGAGCTTGACCGGCACGTTGACCAAGCCGAACGAGATCGAGCCGCTCCAGATAGATCGGGGCATCGCTTGGTGTCTCCGCCTTGCGCTCCAACCTCACCGCGACAGCCGCGGGAGGAACGCTGAATCTAGCAGCAGCGCTGGTACGCCCGGCCCGCTGAACGGTTTCCTGCGAACGTGCGCCACGGCGTGCAGCAAGGCTCAAACGGCCTTGCGTAGCCGCGACAGCATCGACCTTGCCCGCTCCAGCTCCTGCGGGCGGAAGAAGCCACACACAGCGAGCAGGGGCACGATCAAACACCAGGCGGCGCCGCGCTCGAGGAACCCTCCCAGCCCGTGCGTGGGCGCCAGCAGCTCGCCCGCGACCGAGACCCCGGCGAGCACGACCACGAGCTTCGCCAGGCGGTCCCATTCGAAGCGGACGGCGAACAGCGAGCGCGTGAACCCGTACAGGACGGCAACCATGGTGGCGTAGGCGAGGCACAGCGCGATACCAGCACCGGCGATCCCAAGTGGCGGCACGAGCAGCAGCACGGCCGCGATGTTGACCGCAAGCCCGACAACCGCCGCCGGCAGGTTGCGGCTGGTGTGCAACGTGCGCCCCGAGATCACGACGAACACGAGAAACAGGCCGTACAGCGACCAGCCGAGGGCGAGCCACGGCAGCGCGCTTTCGGCGCCGTAGTACTTGTGCCCGAGCAGGCGGACACCCCAACGGCCGAGCAGCGCGACGCCGGCGACGACGACCCCGGTCCCCAGCACGTAGTAGGTGGTGACCAGCGAGTAGAGCCGTGCGGCCTCGGCGTCGTCGCTGACGGAGTAGGCGAGGGGCGGCCACGCATACTGGAAGCCGCGGACGACGACGAAGACGACCGTCGCGAGGCTGATCGCCGTCGCATAGCGTCCCGCCGCGCCCTCGTTGTAGGAGCGGTAGAGGTAGACGCGATCGACCACCTGCAGGCCGTAGACGCCGGCGTCCGCCGGAACCGTCGGCAGCCCGAAGCGGAGCATTGCCCGCAGTGAGCTGCTGCGCAGCGCGCGCCAGAGGTGCCCCAGCAGCCGCCGCCGCTCGCCCCACCACAGCCCGAACAGCACCAGCGTGGAGGCCGCGTAGTTGCCGAGCAGCAGCCCGCGTGCCCCCTGGTGCTCGAAGACGACGAGGAACACCATTGCTGGCACGGTCATGCTGACGTCCGCCAGCGACGCCCTCATGTAGGTCCGTGCGCGCTCGTCGGCGCGCAGCAGCGCGTAGGCGATCTCGAGGTTGGTGAAGGCCCACAGGCCCAGCACCGCGATGCGCGTCAGCGTGACGTCGCGATGACCGAGCAGCAGCTCTGACAGCGGCGCGGCGAACACGGCGCAGGCGATCGCCACGACCGTCGTCGTAAGCGCGACGACGGCGACGGTTGTGGCCGCGAGGCGGTCGCGCCGGGCCGCGTCGGCGTCCTCGTAGTAGTAGCGGATGAATGCCTCGCCAAGGCCGAGGCGCAGGACGATCGAGGCCAGGATCACGATCACCAGCATGTTCTGAGCCGCGCCGTAGCCGGCGGGGTCGACGTAGCGGGTATAGAGCGGTAGCGTGATCACCGCGATGCCCTTCGAGAACAGGTCCGCGGCCTGGTAGGCGGCGCCGACGGTCGCGAGGCGCTTGATGTAGGCGAACACCGCGATCAGCTCATCCGGTCGAGCGCGAGCCGCCCGGGCGAGGACGCACGCCGCGAATGGGGTTCTCGGTCCTGCCGTTTGCGCGCGTGACGCCTGAACTCATGATCTATCGTCCGCGCCCATGATGGCCATCAACACGCTCCTGGTCAACGCAGGCCGCCGGGTGGAGTTGCTCAACATGCTCCGCGAGGCCTCCGGTGGACGCCTCGTCGCGGTCGACATCGACGCCGTGGCGCCGACGCTGTACCACGCCGATGTCGCCGCAGCGGTGCCGCCGGTCGGGGATCCCGGCTTCGTCGAGCGGCTGCTCGAGTTGTGCCGCGAGCACGGAGTTGGGCTGGTCGTCCCCACGACCGATCGGGAGCTGGCGGTTCTCAGCCGCCGCGTTGACGATTTCGCGGCGCTCGGCGTACGCGTGGCGATCGGCGCACAGGCCGCGCTCGAAGCCGCGCTCGACAAGCTCGCCTGCGCCAACGCCCTCGATGCCGGCGGCGTCGCGGCGGTGCCAACCGAGTCCTGGCGGCCGGGCGATCCGCCGCCATTCGAGTTGCCCGTGGTGGTGAAGCCTCGCGACTGCTCAGCCGGCGAGGGCGTGCGTGTGATCTCCTCGGCCGAGCAGTGGACGCCGCCGCCGCGCGGCGAGCACTGGCTGGTGCAGCCGCTGACGGGGGGACCGGAGGTCACGATCGACGTTCTGGCCGGCGAGTCCGGCCGCATCGTGTCGCTTGGCGCGCGCATGCGCCTGAAGGTACGCGGCGGCGAGGTCGAACGCGCTCAGACGGTCCCCGCGGAGCCCTACGCCGAGATGGCTGCCGCCGTCGCGCGCGCGCTCGCGCTCACGGGACCGTTCAACTTCCAGGTGCTCGACGCGGCCGGCGCGCCCCTCGTCGGGGAGGTCAACCCCAGGCTCGGCGGCGGCCTGCCGCTCTCCCAGCATGCCGGCGCGCTGCTGCTCGAGTCGCTGTGCGCCTGGGGGGCCTCCGGCGAGTGGCCCGAGGGCCCACCGGTCTTGGCGCGACCGGGCGTCTACATGACCCGCTACGACAGCTCGACGTTCCTTGAGCCCGGCGAGCTGGCGTGGTGATCGAGACGATCCTGTTTGACCTCGACGACACGCTGATCGCCGAGATCGAGTGGGCGCGAACCGGCTGGCACGTGGTCGCCGAGCACCTGGCCGCGAGCACCGGGCGCGACAGCGCCGGGCTCGAGCGGCTGATGGCGAGCTTCTTTGCGAGCGACCGCCGCCGCGTGTTCGACCAACTCGCCGGCGAAATCGGACTCGAAGACGAGGCCGTTGCGGAGTGCATAACGCTCTACCGCTCGAGCCCGCGGACGCTGACGCTGCTAGAGGATGCGGCCGCTGCGCTCGAGTTCGCCGCCGAGCGCCACCACCGCACCGGCATCGTCACCGACGGTCCGCAGCTCACGCAGCGGACGAAGGTCGACGGCGCCGGCCTGCGCTCGCGCGTCGAGGTGATCGTCTACACCGACGCCCTCGGGCCCGGAGCGGGCAAGCCAGACCCGGCCGGGTTCCGCGAGGCGCTGCGGCAGCTGGAAATGCCCGCGCACAGCGCCGTCTACGTCGCCGACAACGCTGCCAAGGACTTCGCCGGGCCGCGCTTGTTGGGCATGCGCACGGTGCAGGTCAAGCGCCCCGGCGGCGTCTACGATGGCGCGGCGGCACCACCCGGAGGCGAGCCGGACGTCGCCGTCTCCTCCCTGCACGAGCTCGCCGGCGTGGTCGCCGCCTGGGCGTCCTCGCCCGGGGCCTGATCCGCGTCGGCCGCAGGCCCGGACAGGTCAAAGCCGCCGCCGCCGGCGTGGTAGAGGTCCCCGCCTGCCAGCAGCAACGCCAGCGTGCGCCACAGGATCAACACGTCGAGACGCAGCGAGCGGTGCTCCACGTAGTGGACGTCAAGCTCGATCCGCTCCGACCACGGCACCGCCGCACGCCCGTTGACCTGCGCCCAACCGGTGATCCCCGGCTTCACCTCCAGGCGCCGACGCTGGCGCTCGTCATACAGCTCGACCTGGGGCAGAAGCGTCGGGCGCGGGCCGATCAGGCTCATCTCCCCGCGCAGCACGTTGGCCAGATTCGGCAGCTCGTCCAGCGAGGTTCGCCGCAGCAGCGCCCCGACACGTGTGATGCGCGGGTCCCCGGCATCGACCGCGAGGCCGGCGCCGATGAACTCCGCACCCTCGACCATCGTCCGCAGCTTGATCACCTCGAACGGATGCCCGTGGAGACCGGCGCGCGGCTGACGGTAGAGCACGGGGCCGCGACTGGTGAGCTTTATCGCCACCGCGGCCAGCGCCAGCAGCGGCGCCGCGACCACGAGCACCGCCGTCGCGACGGCGATGTCGACGCCGCGGCGTATCACCGCGTGCCCTCGCTGGCGCTCCAGCCCACGCGCGTGCCGTGGCGCAACCAGTCGAGCAGGCCAAGCGCGAGCGAGGCGGTCGTGAGCACGTAGTAGCGGGCGACGTTGGGTAGGCGCGCCTTCGTGTGCGGCGCGGCGGCCGCAGCGCCCAGCAGCCCGAGTTGCGCCGCCAGCGCGGCGGCGTAGACCCCGCGTCCGCGAGCGCGGACGGCGAGGGCGGCGCTTGAGCCGAGCGCGGCCAGGTGAAGCAGCGGCGAGCCGTAGCGCAGCAGCCGATGCGAGAGGATCATCGCCGCGTAGCCGGCGTCGTAGCCGCGCGGGTCCGCGAGCCCGCCACGGATCACCGTCGGCCAGGCGCCGTGGGACATCATCCGCCGCTTGCGCGCGAACTCGCCCTCGATCGTCGGCACCATCTTCTCGGTGGCGTGGGCGCTCGGCACGTAGACCGCGCGCCAGCCGCGCTTGACCATGTTGAAGGGAAACGAGAGGTCGTGGTCCATGGCCGGGTCGACGCGTATGTAGGACTCGCGGCGCGTCGCGTAGATGGCCCCGTTGCCCGCGGTCACCGAGCGAAGCTCCGACTCGCGCTCGCGCACCCACATCTCGTAGCGCCAGTAGAGCCCCTCCTCGTTGGGGCTGGCCACGCCCGCCCCGTTCGCGCTCGCACGCGTGAAGCGAACCTGCCCGCAGGCGTAGCCGACGGCGGGTTGGGCGAATGCGAGCGCCAGCTCCCGCAGGGCGTCCGGCTCCCAGGTCGCGTTCGCGTCGGAGAAGGCGAGCAACTCCGATCCGGTGGCGGCGACGCCGGCGTCCTGGGCGCGAACCTTGCCGCCGCGGGGCACCTCGAGCACGGTGTCCGCGCCAGCGGCACGGGCGCGCTCCGCGGTCGCGTCGGTGCAGCCGTCGCAGCAGACGACGACCTCCAGGCGCTCGCGCGGCCAGTCGAGCGCGAGCGCGTTGGCCACCCTCGCGGCGATCACGTCCTCCTCGTTGTGTGCGGCGACGATCAGCGCGACCGCCGGCGTCCCGATCGCCACCGCCGGGGAGTCCGCGTCCGCATCCGCGCGCCGTCGGCGTAGCGCGCTCGCACCGGCCAGCGCCAGCGGGTAGCCGAGCTGCGTGTACGCCAGCAGCCCGGCGCTCGTCCAAAAGGCAGCCTTGGCGACGCGCACGCTGGTGCCAATGCTACCCGCGCGCCCCCGCGAAGCCGCAGCGAGCGCTCCGCGCGGCTGATCCCCGCCCGGCCCGGCGGCCGTCTCCGGCGCGCGAGGCCGGCACCGACTGCGGCTATATTTCGTGGGACGTATGGCCGTCGACGAGCGGGAGTGTCCGCCAGCGAAAGCCGCTCGCGCCACCGCATCGCATCAGCTCCGAGGCCAGGCGGCCCAGCCGCGGGATCTCGCCGCTGACGCCGGTCTGCCTCCGGGCGCGGGTGCAGGCCGGCGATGACGCGGGTGCGGATGCGCAACGAGGACGTGTACCGGCGCAGACGCCGAGCGGCGCTTGCCTCGGCGCTGGTGCTCGCCGGCGCGATCGCCGCCACGGCGATCGCGCTGAGCTCGAACGGCCCGCGCGGGACCACGCCCGCGTCGGCGGCGGTGACGCCGCCCGCCAAACCGATCCACAGGCGCCAGCGGCGTGGCCCCGACGGCCGCGAGCCGGTCCCGATCCTGATGTACCACGTCATCGACGCCACGCCGCCCGGCGCGCCCTTCCCAGGCCTCTACGTGACACCCGCCCTGTTCGCGGAGCAGATGCACGCGCTGGCCGCGGCCGGCTACCACGCCGTGACGATGAACCAGATGTGGGACAACTGGCACGACGGGGCGCCGCTGCCCCCCGGCAAGCCGATCGTGATCAGCTTCGACAACGGCTACGAGTCCCAGAAGCTGTTCGCGCTGCCCGTGCTCCGCGCGATGGGCTGGGTCGGCGTCGAGAATCTCCAGCTGAGTGGCTTGCCGTTCTCGCAGGGCGGGCTCAACCAACGTGAGGTGCGCACGCTGATCGCCGCCGGCTGGGAACTCGACACGCAGGGCTGGAACCACGCCGATCTCATCACGCTGAGCCCAAGCGAGCTGCACTTCCAGGTCGCCGTGGCGCGCCAGCGGATCCGAGCGCTCTACCACGTCCAGGCTGACTGGTTCTGCTACCCCTCGGGCCACTACAACGCCGCCGTGATCGCAGCGGTGAAGGCGGCCGGCTTCCGCGGCTCCACGACCGTCATCCCCGGCTGGGCGAGCCCGACCGAGGATCCGTACACGCTGCCGCGGCTGCGCGTCCTGGCCGGGACCTCCCCGGATTCGCTGCTGGCCGAGATCGCGGGCATCCGAGACGATCCGACCCCCGGCCCCTCATACCCGTCGTGAAGGGCATGCGGGGAACAACATCGCTGGCCGAGCTGCGGCGGACGCTGCTGCGCACGCCGCCGCTGAAGGCGCAGTTCGGCCCGACCCTCCCCGAACTGCTCGCGCCGCGGATAAACCGGCTGCCGCGCTTCCTGCGGCTGCTCGCCGGCGCCGTCGCGGTGGTCGTGCTCGCAGCGGTGCTCCTGATCGTCGTGCGCCTGCGCGACCCGGTCTACTCCCACTCCGGCTCACCGGCCAGCTTCGCCACGAGCTACTCCCGCGCGATGACGCGCGAGCCAGCCCCCCGCGGCGCGCTCCTGCTGCTCGAGCAGCGATCGAGCATCGGCCTCGAGGACTCCTTCGAGATCTCGCCGCTTGCGCTTCCGCGATACGGCGGGGAGATCAGCGGCCTGCTCCCGATCGTGGCCAGCAACATGATTGCCCGGCTGATGCGCTCGGACCCGACGTTCGTGCCCTGGAGCCGCGGGCGCACCCGCATCAACAAGATCCCCGGCTACTTCTTCACCTATCAGCGCACGATCGGCGGCCGCCCCTACTGGGGGCGCTACGTCCTGATAACGCCCGACATCACCGGCGACCGCCAGGGCCTTTTGATCTCGCTGCTGACGGACCCGACGCCGCTGCTGACGATCGCCAAGACCCCCGTGACGCCTGACAGCGTGGGCAGCGTCGGCGTGCTGTTCGAGCCACTCGAGCGGCTGCGCTTCAGCTGAGCGCCGCGGCGCCGGCGCTCAGACCGGGAAGGCCTCGAGGCGCGTCAGCTGGCCGGCACGCGCCTTCAGATCCTCGATCACGGTGTCGATCTTGCCGGCCGGGCCGGTGAGCGTGAAGGCGATCTGGGTCGTCAGCAGATGCGGGTGCTCGACGATCGACAGCTCGACGCCGGCCGCGCGCGCCTCGTCCGCCGCGACCGTCTCATACCAGCCGCGCGCCCACTTGCCTGAGGTGATCGCGAAGGGACGGGTCTCCACGCGCGCCGCGCGTTCCTCGGCCGCGGCCGCCGCCACGCGCTCCTGGTCCTCGTGCGCGCGATCGACGGCGCTCTCGGGCGGGTCCACCTGGTGCCAGTCGCCGACCTCGCCGAGCTCGTCGTCCCAGTGCGAGACGACGATCCGCGCGTGCGCTCCCTCGCCGGCGAGCTGGTGCTCGATCGCGCGGCGCGCCTCGCCGATCGCCGCCTGCGTGTTCGCGTAGGCGAAGACCGTGTCCTCGTCGTAGCTGAGCACTACGTCCGGGCTGACCAGCGGCTCGAGCTCGCGCTCGAAGTGGTGCGCGTCGCGCAACCGGCCATGGAAGCCGGCGGCGTCGGCGAGCTCGACCCGCAGTCGCCAGTCCTGGTCGTCGCTCATCAGTAGCCGAGTGCGAACTTCGCGTCGTCGCTCATCCGTTCGGGCGTCCAGGGCGGCGTGAAGACCATCGTCGAGCCGACCGTCTCGACACCGTCGAGCTCGGACACGAACTCCTCGATCTGCTCTGCCACCTCGGGCCCGATCGGACAGCCGGGGGCGGTGAGCGTGAACGTCACGTGCACCTTGCCCTCGTCGATCTCGATGTCGTAGATGAGGCCCAGCTCAACGAAATCGAGCCCCAGCTCGGGGTCGATCACGTTGCTGAGCGCTTCCTGTACCTCGTCGGCTGTGACCATCTGAAGAAGTGTAGAGGGCGGGTGGTCCCGTAGCCTGTGCGTCGTGGCCGAGCGAGCGACGATCGCCTTCGCCGACACCGCTGCCGAGGTCGTGGGCGTCGCGATTGGCGGCGTCGGCACCCTGCTGTCGGTTTCCGGTGAGCTGAGTGCCGCGGTGCCGCCGGAGCTCGCAGGCTCCGAGCCCGCATGGACGCTTCGCGCCGCCGGTGCCTACGAGCTCACCCTGCAGTCGCTCGGCGAGCCGGCACGCTTCGCCGAAGGCGCGATGATCTGGCTCTGTAGAGCCAGCGGCAAACTCGAAGGACGCGATCTGGACGCGCTCGCGACGCTGACCGTCGAGACCGCCTCCGCCGCCTTCGCGCTACAGCGATCGCTCTCGATCGCGCTCGAACCCGAGCTCTCCTTCGCCCTGCTCTCGCGCCGGCCGGACGGCGCCGCCGGCCACGGCGAGGAGCAGCTGGAGGCGGCCGTCTGGCGCGGCGACCCGGCCGCGGCGGCGCCGATCGAGCGCCCCCGCCTGTCGACCACCTATGACGCCGGCGGGATCGCGCGCCACGCCGGGCTCGAGCTGTGGGAGGACGAGGAGGCCGAGTACTCGATGCGCATCGGCGGCGAGGCGCTCGGCAACGGCGAGCTGATCCACCCCGACGGTGAGCGCAGCCGCGTCGTCTTCATGGCCTGGCACCACGAATCGCACCGCGCCCTCGGCAGTTACACGATCACCGCCGCGTCGCCACGCTAGCGCGTCAGTTGGCCGTGCCGAGACGGTCCCACAGGTACAGCTCGATGCACTCGTTGGCGAGCTCGATCGCCCGTTCGCGCGAGAGATGCGGCAGGACCTTGTCGAGCGCCTGCTCCTCCGTGACGCCCGCGTCGAAGGCGTCCTCGCCGCCGAGGCCGGCGGCGACCTTCAGCGCCTCACGGCGATACTCGCCGAGCGTCGGATAGATCGACACGAGGAAGTCGGTGTTGGCGATCGGCTGGCCGACCGTGTCGAGCGACGCATGCCAGGCGGCGAGCACCGAGAGGTCATCGGCGTCAAGGTCGGCGACGGCGCGCGCGTAGTGGGTCACCAGCTCAGGCTCCGGGATCTCGTCGACCCAGGCGTGCACGACCTCCCCAACCAGCTGGCGGCGCGCCTCGCGGCCCACCGATTCAGCGATCACGCGGATCGCGTCATGAGGTTCGATGAAGCAGAGCGGCATCCCCTGGCTCCCAGTCGTCGCTGGATCGCAGCAGCACCAGAGTAGGGGTCAGGGTGGACGTTGCGACCGCAGCCGAAGCCGCGACCAGGGCTCCCGTGGGCCCGCCAGACCACGCTTACGGGGCACACGACGCTGCGGCGGCGGATCGGCTCCGCCGCCGCCACCCCCGCCGCGCGCTCAGTCCTTCACCGTCTTGTACGGGCACTTGCTCTTGTGGCGCAGCTTCTCGTAGACGACGCAGTAGGCCGGTCGCGGCTTGCCGTGGACATCCGTCAGGCCGGCGTCGAAGACCTCGTGCTTGGTGACGCCGCCGGTCCACTGGAAGATGTACAGGCGCGTGATCCGCGAGGACAGCGACGCGAGCTTGAACATGTAGGAGGTCGCGCGAGCCTGGCGAGAGAGGTTGAAGGGGAAGCTCGGCGAGAGCTTCGCCAGCCCGCCGGTCTCGGTCAGCCATACCTGGCCGCGGGTGTCGGCGAGGACCGCCTTGGTGCCCCCCTCGTGGAAGCGGTTGGTGTCGGAGTAGTTGTGAAGGCCCCAGATCGACGGTAGGTGCGAGCGGCCGACGTCACGCTTGAACGCGTTCAGGTAGGCGATCGTCGCCTTCACGTTGGTCGAGTCGAGCACGTCGAGGCCGACGATCGTGCACGAGCGACAGGCAGCCCTCAGCGCCAGGTAGTACTGCGCGGACTGCTTCGCGCTCGGGCTCACGTAGGAGTCCCCGCGCTCCTTGACGGTGCCCCTGTTGGCCTCGTTCCACGGCTGCAGCAGCCGCACCTTCGGGAACGCCCGCAGGAACTGCTTGACCGCTTTGGTGTAGGCGGCGACGCTCGGCATCTTCTTCGGGCTGCGGTCGGAGTGGTAGAAGGCGACGAGCGGCTGGATGTGGTCGCGCGAGGCCGCCGCGAGCCACGCCCGCAGCCGCGGCAGGTCGTTGGCGGAGTGGTTGCTCATCACGTCATAGGGCGTGACGTAGCGGCCGATCTTCGTGTCGAGCGCCTTGAACGCGCCGTTGGAGAACATCGCCGGCTGTTCGTCGCCGATGCCCACCTGCGGCCCGCCGGAGCCGGCACCGAGCGCGGAGGCGGCCGCGATCAGCGCGACGACGAGGGCGATCAGCAGCGAGCGGAGCGATAGACGGCGAGCGCGTGTCATCGGCGGGTCTCCTTCAAACGGGGACGAGTTCGGGCGCAGTCAGGCTGTGCGAAACACCGGCGCGGCGGGGCCGCTGCGGTGAACAGCCGCCCGCGCGGCGGAGGCACGCAAAGAAGCGACGCGACGCAGAGCAGCGGCGCGCGAGCTCCGCGGCCTCCACCCGTTCTAACCCGAGGCGACCGGCAAGGTTGCGAAGAAAGCCTCGACAGCCCGTGCGCACTGGCGGCCTTCGTTGATCGCCCAGACGATCAGCGACTGCCCGCGGCGGGCGTCGCCGGCGACGAAAACCCCGTCGACCGAGGTCGCGTAGGCGGGCGCTTCGACATTCCCGCGCCCGTCGAGCGCCACGCCGAGCGCCCCGACCGCACCGCCATGCTCGGGATGCACGAAGCCCATCGCCAGCAGCACGAGGTCGGCGGGCAGCTCGTGCTCGGTGCCCTCGACCGGGTCGAACGGGGGAGCAGCCTGCGCGGCGGCGACGTGCAGCGCCTGCAGGCGGCCCTCGCCGCGCAGCCGTGTCGTCACGACCGAAAAGTCGAGCTCGCCGAGGCCGGCGGCCTGCGCCTCCTTCATCGCGTAGGACAGGCGCATCTTGTTCGGCCAGCGCGGCCACGGCGTGCGCTCGTCGGGACGGTGCTCCGGCGGCTCCGGCACCAGTTCCAGCTGAACCACCGAGCGCGCGCCCTCGCGCACGGCCTGGCCCACGCAGTCCGCGCCCGTGTCGCCGCCGCCGATCACGACGACGTCCTTGCCGGCCGCGCTGATCGGGTTCACCGGCGGCGGCGACACCGACGGCGGCGGGCCGAACTCCGAGGCCGCCCAGCGGTTGCGCGCGTAGAGGTACTCCATCGCGAAATGCGTGCCCGGCAGCTCGCGGCCGGGCACGGGGAGGTCGCGCGGCACGCGCGAGCCGACCGCGAGCACAACCGCGTCGAACTCCTCCCGCAGCTCGCCCGCGTCGACGTCGACGCCGACGTCGACGCCGAGCCGGAACTCGACGCCCTCGGCGAGCATCTGGTCCAGGCGTCGCTGCACCACCCCCTTCTCGATCTTGAAGTCGGGCACACCGAAGCGCACGAGCCCACCGGCGGCCTCGTCGCGCTCGAACACGACGACACCGTGGCCGGCGCGGCGCAGCTGCTGCGCGGCCGCCAGACCGGCCGGACCGGAGCCGACGACGGCGACGCGGCGCCCGCTCTCGAGCGCCGGCGGCGCCGGCTTCACCCAGCCTTCGTCGAAGGCGCGGTTGATGATCGAGTTCTCGATCTGCTTGATCGTGACCGCGTCACCCTCGTTGATCTCGAGCACGCAGGAGGCCTCGCAGGGAGCCGGGCACAGCCGCCCCGTGAACTCCGGGAAGTTGTTGGTGAAGTGCAGCTGGCTGATCGCGTCCTGCCAGCGATCGCGATAGACGAGGTCGTTCCAGTCGGGTATCAGGTTCCCCAGCGGGCAGCCGCTGTGGCAGAACGGCACGCCGCAGTCCATGCAGCGCGCGCCCTGCTCGCGCAGCTCCGCGACCGGCCGCGTGATCATGAACTCCCGGTAGTCGTGCACGCGCTCGAGCGCGTCGCGTTCCGGGATCGGCGAGCGGCCGACCCGCATGAACCCCTTCAGCTCGCCCATCAGCTCGCCCCGCGGCCGGCGGGCACTCCTAGCCGACCTCGGCCAGCTCGCCGGCGAGCGCCGCCTGCGCGTCCAGCACGCGGCGGTAGTCGTTCGGCATCACCTTGACGAAGCGCTCGAGGCTTGCGTCCCAATCTCCCAGCAGCCGCGCGGCAACCTCGGAGCCGGTGCGCTCGCCGTGCTCGCTCACCAGCGCGCGCAGCTCGATCGCATCGCCCTCGTCGATCTCCTCGAAGGAGACGCTCGTGCCGTTGCAGCGTCGCGTCGCGAAGTCGCCGACCTCGTCATAGACGTAGGCGATGCCGCCGCTCATGCCGGCGGCGAAGTTGCGCCCCGTCGGCCCGAGCACGACGACGCGCCCGCCGGTCATGTACTCGCAGCCGTGGTCGCCGACGCCTTCGACGACCGCGCTGGCGCCCGAGTTGCGCACCGCGAAGCGCTCGCCGGCGAGGCCCCGGAAGAAGGCGCGGCCGCTGGTCGCGCCGTAGAGCACGGTGTTGCCGATGATCACGTTCTCCTCGGCCAGGTAGGCGGCGTCGGCCGGCGGGCGCACGGCCACGATCCCGCCGGAGAGCCCCTTGGCGGTGTAGTCGTTGGCGACGCCGTCGAGTGTGAAGGTGATGCCGGGCGCGAGCCAGGCGCCGAAGCTCTGCCCCGCCGCGCCGGCGAAGCTGACGTTGATCGAGTCCTCATCGAGGCCGGCGGCGCCGCGGCGGACGGTGATCGCGTTCGACAGGAGGCCGCCCACGCAGCGGTTGGTGTTGCGCACCGGGCGCGTCAGCTGGACGCGCTTGCCCCTCTCGATCGCGGCTTGTGAGAGCTCGATCAGCTCCCAGTCGAGCGCGTCGGCGAGCACCGGCTCCTGGTCGCGGACGCGCCGGCGCGGCGTGCCCGGCGGCAGCGCGGGCACCGCGAGCAGAGCGCTCAGGTCGAGTCCCAGCGCCTTCCAGTGTTCGACGGCGTGGGAGCCCTCTAGCAGGTCGACGCGCCCGACCAGCTCGTCGAGCTTGCGCAGGCCCAGGCTCGCGAGGATCCGCCGCACGTCCTCGGCGACGAAGTGGAAGTAGTTGATCACGTGGTCCGGGGTGCCTGCGAAGCGCTTGCGCAGCTCCGGATCCTGGGTCGTGATCCCCACCGGGCAGGTGTTGAGGTGGCAGACGCGCATCATGATGCAGCCGCTCGCGATCAACGGCGCGGTCGCGAAGCCCATCTCGTCGGCGCCGAGCATCGCCGCGATCGCGACGTCGCGACCGGTCTTCAGCTGGCCGTCGGCCTGGACCCAGATGCGCGAGCGCAGGTCGTTTCGCAGCAGCGTCTGCTGCGTCTCGGCGAGGCCGATCTCCCAGGGGATCCCGCTCGCGAAGATCGATGACAGCGGCGAGGCGCCGGTGCCGCCGTCGTGCCCGGAGATCAGCACGTGGTCGCTGTTGGCCTTGGCGACGCCGGCGGCGACGGTGCCGACGCCGACCTCGGCGAC